>OCAE01001238.1_pt1 | contig 12246 bp, 7 predicted proteins | sample 1495581 | NCBI WGS metagenome assembly OCAE01 (sample SAMEA2580278, study PRJEB22360) | human gut metagenome | biome: human gut; feature: human-associated habitat; material: faeces | place: Denmark | collected 2008/2010 | reverse complement strand
CCTGCCGAGCCTGATTGTTTTTACATTGTTTATGTTTCTGCCGATTATTTTGGGGTTCTGGTATAGTCTGACAAACTATACCGGACTCTCGAAAACCTATGATTTTATCGGTTTTGGCAATTACGCCAAGCTGTTTTCTGATCGTTATTTTAAAGTGTCTATTAAAAATAACATCATTTATGCAGTGCTGTTTTCTACGATGACCATGCTTGTTTCCCTGATTCTGGCATCTCTTTTAAATCAGCTTACGAAGTTTAGAAAGCTGTTTCGAACATTGTTTTTTCTGCCCTATATTTCTTCCATGGTTTCTGTAGCCGTTATTTGGAAAATGATTTTTAATCCGGCAGGCGGCCCTTTAAATACGATTTTGCAGCAAATAGGGCCAGCCAATCCGCCGCAGTGGCTTGCATCAACAAAATGGGCGTTATTTGCAGTGGTTATTGTCTCTGTATGGAAATCATGCGGATATTACATGTTGATTTTCCTGGCTGGGCTGCAGAATATACCCGATAGTCTGTACGAATCTGCCGCTCTCGACGGAGCAAGTAGTCTCAAAAGATATTTTAAAATCACACTTCCCATGATAACGCCAAGTATTTTTTTGAATATGGTTCTGGTGACAATTAATTCATTTCAGGTATTTGACCTGGTGAATGTAATGACCGAGGGGGGCCCCGGTATGAGTACCAATGTGTTGTCGTACCGGATTTACTATGAGGGATTTAAGAGGATGAATATGGGGTATGCGTCTTCCATCGCGTATTTTCTTTTTGCCTTGATCCTGGCGGTTACGGCGGTTCAATTCCTGATGCAGAAACACTGGGTTCACTATGATTAGGGAGGAGAACGGATATGATACAATCTAAAAAATGGCAGGTGCCTTTTTATGTGCTTATGAGTGCCCTGTCTCTTACCATGATATTTCCTTTTTTGTGGATGGTTTCAACGTCATTTAAATTTGATACCCAGGTGTTTACGGTTCCTGTTGAGTGGATACCTGATCCGGTCAATTTATCGAATTATACGCAGGTCTGGGTGGAAGAACCATTTCTTCTGTATTATAAAAATACGGTAGTGGTAGCAGTATTTGCCACAGCGGGTCAGGTGATTATCAGTGCAATGGCGGCCTATGCATTCTCATCCATTGAATTTAAGGGAAAGAATATTTTATTTTCACTTTATTTGGCAACTATGATGGTGCCGTGGCATACAATTATGATTCCGCAGTATCAGATCATCAGTAGACTGGGACTGACGGATACTCATGCAGCCCTGATTCTGGGGCAGCTGGCCAGTGCTTTCGGTATTTTCCTCCTGAGGCAGTTTTTTCTTACAGTACCCGGAGAACTTATGGAAGCAGCCAGAATAGATGGGGCCGGAGAGGGATACATATTTGCGAAGGTGATGCTCCCGCTGGCGAAGCCGGCGCTCTCCACACTGATTATTTTTACATTTGTGCAGGTCTGGAATGACTATACAGCGCCGCTAATCTATTTAAATACAAAGGAAAAGTATACGATTCAGCTGGGACTTACCTTTTTCCAGTCGGAACATACGATGCAGTATACTGTCATTATGGCGGGAACCGTATGCGCCCTGATCCCGATTATCATTACGTATCTTATATTTGAAAAACAAATCACAAACGGTATGGTACACAGCGGACTGAAAGGATAAAGAATATAATGAAACTGTCTAACATTTTGCTGGCGTCTTCCCTGTTCTATTTTAGAATCCCAAGAGAAAAATGGGAAAAAAGAATGAAGCTTCTTAAGACGGCCGGCTATAATACAATTGATGTTTATTTTCCCTGGAACTATCATGAAACAGCACCGGGAATATGGGATTTCTCAGAAAATCGTGATGTATATGCTTTTTTGGAACTGGCAAAGATACATGGGCTTTTTGTGATTGCACGGCCGGGTCCATATATTTGTTCGGAATGGGATGGAGGCGGACTACCTGCATGGCTGGCTGCAGACGGCGTTTCTGTCAGACAGGACGACGAAGAGTTTCTGAAGCGGATTGGAACATGGTATGATCACATTTTGCCTGTTCTGGAACCATTTCAGATAAGCAGAGGAGGAACCGTACTCTGCATGCAGATTGAGAATGAACTGGATTTTTTTGACTGCAAGAGCCCTGTTAGCTATATGGAGAAGCTTATGAGTATGGCAGCGAGTCATGGTATTGATATCCCGCTTTTTTACTGCTGTGGCCAGAACGATTTACTGCGTGCGGGTGGGCTGACACCGGGACTTTATACCGCATTTAATGTATACTCAGATTCTAACTCTCCGGGGACGGAGGAGAGAGCACTTCATCTTTATTCTACTGTGTCTGATCGGAATATGCCGTTTTTAATCACAGAGACAAACCGGGAGCACAGCTACTTAAAGCGTCTTCTGGCGTGTGGTGCAAAGCTGCTGGGACCTTATAATCAGACTGCCGGTAATACGATGGAGTGGTATAATGGAATTACCAACTGGGGAACACGTGAGAATCCCATCGCGCTGATGGCTGCTGATTATGATTTTGATTCCATGATTGGCTCTGCCGGAGAGGTAAATGATCAGTTCTACGAATCAAGGCTTCTGTCTGGCCTGCTGAATTCATTTCCGACAGAGTTTGCGGAGGCGGTTCCAATGAAGGCGGAAGGTATGGTTATTCAATCCAGTCAGCCGGTAAACGCGGTGATTCCCCTGCTTCATACGACACGGGGAGATTTCCTGGAATTGTCCAATCTGGGAAGGAAGGATACCATTCGTCTGCAATATCGTGACTTTGAACTGACCCTGCTAATGGCGCCTCTGGAAACCAGAATTTTGCCGGTCAATGTTGTGCTTTCAGACAAAAAGAGGATAACCCTCTTATACAGCAGTTATGAGATTGGTTTTGTTGAGGAAAAAGAGGACCGTACTACAACAGCAATGTACGGCTATGGGGACTTTATTGCAGTACTTGATATGAACGGAGAAATAAAGACAGTAAACGGTGGGTATCAGGATGAGTCTTTTAACCTGATTGTCGGATCGCCGAAGGAGATTGCTGTGATGCCGATTCCCGGTCTGCCTGATATGAAGGGGAAGCTGGAGGAGCAGGCGGAGGAACGGGTGATATCCCATCTGTCCATAGCTGATGCAGTATTACCGGCAATTAAATTTGAGAAAACGCCAGTACAGCCAATGGAGAAGATCCCACAGTACAGAGGAATCGGCTGTTACCGTTTTTCGGTAGAAAAGGGCGGAGAATTCCTTTTCCAGGAAGCGGCAGATATTATTACCATATGCCGGGACGGAGAGCAGACAGATGTGATCTATGGGAGAGGAGACAGCATATTTCGTCAGTTACAGCCTGGAATTTACCAGATATATACGGAAATTTGGGGACACAGCAACTTCGATGATATACGCTGTAAGTCTCTGAGAATGAATTCTCTGAAGGGGATTGGGAAAATTGTTCGTATCAATGGCAGAGAGGATATCAGCGATAACTGGCTGTTTGATCTGGATGAACAGCCGGTGGGCGAATGGTACTTTTTCCGTCACTCCAATTATAATACCATAATGGGAATTGATTCCTACAGCAGGGCGGTAAGTCCTGTCAGAGGCGTCTACAGCAAATGGATTACTGTGCCGGATAATGCGGATTCACTGTATCTTCATTTTTCCAGGGCGGACTGCATCATTCATGTATACGTAAATGGGCATTTAGAGGCAGATGTGCTGAAGGATGATCCTGTCGTCGATATCAGCCGCTATGCGAAAAATGACCGGATTGAGGTGTGCCTGAGAACAGAACGTAAATTTTCCACCGACCGGGTAGGAAACGTTACATTAATTGCAGGAAATGCACAGACGGACTGTGAGTACGGTATGCTGCCGGTGGAAACGTTTAAGATGCCTTTGCAGGCGGTTCAAACGACGTATCCCATAAAGCTCCGGAAGGGAAAAAATTATGTGATGACTCTGCCGCTGGAAAGAAAAGACGGGAAGGAAATGAAACTGTTTTTCCAGGGAAAGGATATAAAACTGACGATTATAAACAATCACAGAGTGATCAGCAGACTGGTCCTTCCAAACGGTTCATTTCCGGATGTAAGAGGCGGAAGCCGGGATACTGCATATATCAGCGAGGAATGGCTGGGAGCAGAGGAACCGGTTATCTGGTGTCAGACAATTGGAAATGAACCTGAGCTTGAGGCGGTGAAAGTCTGTTATTATAGCTCTGTGTGTGATGAATGAAAATCAATCCTTCCGCTCATGCCGGCACTTCCTGCGATACTCCACCGGAGTCAGCCCATGGACTGCCTTGAACGCAGCGGAAAACTTACTCTGATTCGTATAGCCCAGGGAAGCCGCGATATCGGCCACAGTGCTGCTGGTGGTCAGAAGCAGGGCGGAGGCCCGCTCCATGCGCTCCCTTCTTAAATAGTCCTTGATGGTCGTGCTGTATACCTGCTTGAAGTTGCTCTTCAAGGAGGTTGGGCTGATGCAGAATTCCTTTGCCAGCTGGTCGATCGTTATATTTTCCTGGAGGTTCTGTGTGATACGGCGCTGTACCTGCCGGATAACGTCGATCTGATTCTTGGTGACGCGGTCCAGGGCGCGTTCCTGTTCCGGATCGATCATGCTCAGGAACAGGAGAAGTTCCAGAACCTTGATCTTATAATAATCATGGCGGAACTCCTGAGGAATCTGATACAGTTCGCCAAATATATGATCGATCTGCCGGTTGGCACGGATTGCAAGGAAGTGGCTGCCGGGGCAGAATCTGTCGCCGAATTCCTGCAGCCGCAGTTTTTCGTTGTCCAGAAGCGGGGGCATATGGTCTTTTAGAATTCCCAGATCCAGCACAATCGTGATCCCTAAGTAACGGCCCGTGGGAAAGTAGGGGCCGGGAGTGCCATCCTCCATGCGGGTAATACATAAATCGCCCTCACCCAGGTAAAGGTAATCGCCGCAGAGCCACTGGCATTCTTTGCGGCCCTGGTAGCAGTAATCTATCTCAAGCAGTTCGCTCTCTGTCTTCAGGCTGCTGTCACAGTAAACCATGGAAAAGTCATTATAGATCAGTTCGATTCCCGGAAATATGGTAAATACATCCATACTTCCGGGATTTTCGCGGTTCCCAAACTGGTACTGGACATGCAGATCGGAGAAAACCTGCGGGGCCAGCGGCTTTTGATTATAATAGATCTGATAGCGCGGTTTTGTTGCTTTATCCATCGGAAAGCCTCCTCGTCTGTTTACCGCTATTGTAACACAGTTGGAAGAAATATTCTGCTTCGAAATGAAAAATACCAAATTGAGCATAAAAGAGAGGATACCGTCCACCACAGAATTCTCTTCTGCACACGCCCCCAAGACCTTCCAAAATTCAGCAAAACAACAAATAGCTCCAAAAAGACAGCGTTTTGCTCCAAACGGACAAAGTATAGCTCTATCCATTGACGAATCGTTTGATCTATTATAGAATACAAATGAACATATGAACAATTATTCATATGAAAGAAAAATTGAAAGGGGATATTCCTTATGAAGAAAACATTTAAGCTGTCAGATTTAGACTGTGCACACTGTGCTGCGAAGATTGAGGGCGCTGTTAAAAAGATAAGCGGAGTTACAAATGTAGAGGTCAACTTTCTGAGCCAGAAGATGGTTCTGGAGGCAGCCGATGACCGGTTCCAGGAGATTGTGGATGAAGCCGTAAAGCTGATAAAGAAAATAGAACCGGATGTAACCGTTAAGAAGATTTAATTGAGAATCACGTGTAATCGAGAGACAATTGCATCTATAAAAATGCGGCGGCACAGCATATTCCTGCCGCCGCAGACGAAGAGGGAAAAGATATGACAAAAAAACAGAAAAAACAGCTGTACCGGATTCTTGCGGCAGCAGCCATCTACCTGATTACCATGGCCCTTCCGTTAAGTCCAACGGGGAAAATGGCCGGATTCCTGCTGTGCTATGGGGTGATCGGATTCGATATCATCTGGAAAGCCATTACGAATATTTTACACGGCCAGGTATTTGATGAGAACTTTCTGATGACGGTGGCAACCGTGGGTGCCATGTTCTTAGGCGAGTACGCGGAGGGCGTCGCGGTCATGCTGTTCTACCAGGTGGGTGAACTGTTCCAGTCCTACGCGGTCAGCAAGTCACGCCGGTCCATATCCGGGCTGATGGATATCCGGCCGGATTACGCAAATGTGATGAGAGAAGACGGGATCGTATCCGTCGATCCCGATGAGGTGGCTGTCGGCGAAGTGATCGTGGTAAAGCCGGGAGAGCGTGTACCGCTCGACGGAACCATTCTGGAAGGCCGTTCAGCCCTGAACACCTCGGCCCTGACCGGGGAATCCCTTCCAAGGGAGGTGGAACCGGGAGCCGATGTGATAAGCGGCTGCATCAATCAGAGCGGTACCTTAAAAATACTGGTATCGAAACCATACGGCGAGTCCACCGTAGCCCAAATTCTAGATCTGGTGGAAAATGCCAGCAGCAAGAAGTCGAAATCCGAGGCATTTATCACCAGATTTGCAAGATACTATACGCCGGCCGTTGTAGCTGCGGCAGTGCTTCTTGCAGTCGTTCCACCGCTCCTGACAGGACAGCCGTTCGCGGTCTGGATTGAGCGGGCGCTGACCTTCCTGGTTATTTCATGTCCCTGTGCACTGGTTATTTCGGTACCGCTCAGTTTCTTCGGCGGAATCGGCGGCGCTTCTAAATGCGGCGTTCTGATCAAAGGCAGCAACTACCTGGAAGCGCTTGCTAAAACAGAGACGGTTGTCTTTGATAAGACGGGTACGCTGACAAAAGGCTCGTTTGCAGTCAGCGGATGCTTTCCGGAAAAGATTACGAAGGAGAGGCTTCTGGAACTGGCCGCTTACGCGGAAAAGGATTCCAACCATCCGATCTCGAAATCTATTGTAAATGCTTATGGAAAAGAACTGAATGCCTCCAGAGTGGCTGACGTTCAGGAGATTGCCGGCCATGGAATCTCCATATCCTTAGACGGAAAGACCGTACTGGCTGGCAACAGCAGGCTGATGAATCTCAATCACATCAAATTCAAACCGGTGAGAGAGACGGGAACGGTTGTCTACGTGGCAGAGGACGGAATCAGCAGGGGAGCTATTCTGATCGAGGATGAAGTGAAGGAGGATGCGGCCTTTGCGATTCGGGAACTGAAACAGTCGGGAATCCGGAAGACCGTCATGCTGACGGGCGACGCAAAGGCCGTGGGCGAGAATGTAGCGCAGCGGCTGGGCCTGGATGAAGTGTATACAGAACTGCTTCCCGCAGATAAGGTAAGCCATATGGAGCAGCTGCTGTCTCAGACCAGCGAAAAAGGAAAGCTGGCATTTGTGGGCGACGGCATCAACGATGCTCCGGTTCTGGCCCGTGCCGATATCGGGATTGCCATGGGCGGCCTCGGCTCCGATGCGGCCATCGAAGCAGCCGATGTGGTCATCATGACGGATGAGCCGTCCAAGATCGCGGCGGCCATGAGAATATCCAGAAAGACTCTGCGCATCGTTCACCAGAATATAGTCTTTGCGCTGGGAGTCAAGGCGATCGTGATGATCCTGGGAGCCATTGGATTCGCCAGTATGTGGGCGGCGGTATTTGCGGATGTGGGTGTCTCCGTCATTGCCATCTTAAATGCAGTCCGGGCTCTCCAGGTAACGAAAGACGACAGAGTCGGTAATGGGAAAGCGTTTCAGAAAACAGCAGAGGTATAAAAATTACAAACGAGCAGTCCGGCGTTAAAACGGGCTGCTTTTTGTAACTCTTTTTTCATACAACCAGCAAGTGTAATTAAGTTGTAATACGAAGCTGAATCTGATAAAATGAAGTACAGTATGTGGAAAGACCGGGGGACCGGAATTTGGTGAGAGAATCGCCGGGTTACTATTTGAAGCTGGGGGATAAGGCGAATGGCGGAACACTTTAGGGATATAGAGAAGATTCAGGATATACTGCATGAGGCTCAGACCGGTCTGTGGGCGATAGAGTTGGAAGAGGGACGGGAACCGAGAATGTACGCGGATAAGGCCATGCTGGAGCTTCTTGGCTTTACCGGCGAGCCGTCTCCGGAGGAGTGTTACCGGGGATGGTATGACCGGATCGATGCGGATTACTATCCCATGGTCCAGGATGTGGTCCGTCGGATGTGTGCCGATGAGAGGGCCGAGGTGGAGTATCCGTGGCACCACCCGTTATGGGGGCAGATTTATGTGCGCTGCGGCGGGATCAGAGATAAGAACTATAAAGAGGGTACCTGTCTGCTGGGATACCACCAGAATATTACCAACACGGTTATGCTGAAGCAGGAGTATGATACCATACTGGAAAAACTGAATGAGAATTTTAAGGGGATCATCCTGTGTAACCTCCATACCGGTGAATACAGAATTATAAAAGCCACCGAGCAGCTGGAAGCGTTTGGCGAAGGGGCGGCGGATTTTGAGACATTTTTCCGTAACTATGCGGAACGTGAGATCGTGCCGCAAAACCGTGAACTGTTTCTGAATGGCGTCAATCCCGAGTATATCCAAAAAAGATTTCATGAGGACAGTTCCGGCGTGGAAGTGATTTACAGGACGAAGGAAAAACGGTGGCGGAGAATCAAGGTGGTTCCCCTAAAGCAGTACTCCGAGGCATATCCCTGGGTTATCGCAGCCATGGAGGAGCAGGATGGCGAGATGGAAAAACAGATCGATCAGGCCAGCGCGCAGGTTGCGGTGTCTCAGATTTATACGCTGCTCATCAGTGTGGACTGCGAAAAGGCAGAGTATAACTGCATGTACTATTCGGGAGAACTGTTAAAGCTTTCCAGACGAGGGCGGTATCCGGATTTCCGGGAGCAGGCTGTAAAAAATATGCCGGCGGAAGACCGGAGAGAGTTTGAACGTATTTTTGATGCGGAAAATTATGGCACGGGTGAATATAGGGAAGGCATGATGCACATGTACGATCAGGAGGGAAGACTGCATGCCTACAGCTATTATTCCGCCCTCATCAGTCAGAATTATGAAGACAGGATTCTTCTGACCGTGAAGAATGTGGATGATAAGTATGAGATTCAGAGACGGAAAGCCATTCTGGCCAATCTGTGCGAGTGCTACTATTCCATCTACCTGTTCGACTATGTGAACAACACGGAGGAGGCGATCTGGCAGGAGGACTTCATTCAAAAAAACAGAGAGTTCCCCAAAGGGGCGCTCGATGTCTATTATGAGAAGTTTGTGAAACACTACGTCTACCCGGAAGATCAGGAGAAAATGCGCAGAGCCGGGAGTATTGATTTCCTGCGTCAGACCCTGTCCGTGGAGCAGCCAGTCTACGAGGTCGATTTCCGAAGAATCTATCCGGATAGTATCCGATGGGTCCGCGCCCGGTTCAGCATTGCGGAAATTCAGGATGGCGTCCTCACCAGGGTGATTTTTGCCAGCATGGATATCAACGAGCAGAAGCTGACAGAGTTAATGGAAGAGCAGCAAAAGAAGCTGTATTTCGAATCTCAGAATATCATTAAGGGGCTTTCCGCTTTCTACCACTCTGTTTTCTACGTGGACCTGGTGGAAGAGACCTTTCAGACCTTCGTCATCCGGGAGGATGTTGCAGAGCGGCTGAACCATTCAGATGAGTACGGGGCGCTGTTTGGAATCTACTATGAACATCTGATTCATGAGGAAGACAAGGAGCGTTTTAAGCAGGAAATGTGTCTGACGGCGATTAAGAAACGGGTGCAGGAAGGCGAAACGATCTATGATTTGGAGTATCGCAGGGATTACAGCGGTTACTATGGCTGGATGCGGATTCACATTATCCTGGCAGAGAGCAGGAACGGGGCTCCGATCAAGATTATTTTAGCCTCTCACAATGTTGAGAAGGAAAAAGAGCAGGAGGCGCAGAGCCAGCAGGCGCTGTTTGCAGCGTATGAGGCTGCCAGGAATGCCAACGAGGCCAAGAGTCATTTCATGGCGCAGATGTCGCATGATATCCGGACACCGATGAACGCCATAATCGGAATGACGGCGATCGCCATGGGACAGGCGGATAATGAAGAACGCGTGAAGGACTGTCTTCAGAAAATCAGTCTTTCCAGCAGCCATCTGCTGCATCTGATTAACGAGGTCCTGGATATGTCCAAGATCGAGAGAGGGCAGATCACGCTGACCGAAGCGCCGTTTTCTTTAAAAGGCATGTTCCACGAGATCGGCAGCATCGTCTATAATGAATCGATGGAAAAGGGACAGGCCCTGCGTTTCCTGACAGATGACATCATCCATGACAATCTCCTGGGAGATGCCGGCAAGATCCGCCAGGTTCTGATCAATCTCATCAACAATGCCATCAAATATACTCCCTGTGGAGGTACAATCACCGTCACTTCCAAGGAGATGACGTCGGGAATTCCGGGGGTGGGATGGCTTGCCGATATGGGGAGAACTTACCGGCGATTCCCAGGATTGGCGGGAATTTTCAGATGGCTCCACGGACCGTGCGCGCTGCGCTTTCCCGGCTGGAAAAAAACGGATATATTGAGATCAGCCCCAGAAAAACGGCAAAGGTGATCTATCAGGCCAGTGCAGACCAGATAAAAGAGAACGCCGCGCTGTATTTTGTGCCAAGATGCAGCGGGATCATAGACTTTTGTCAGGCCGGTAAGCTTCTGATTGAGCCGGTCTGGGAGTATGCACAGAAAAGCTATGACAAGGAAACCTGGGACCGGTTGAAGGAAAACATGGCAAAGCTGAAGAACGTGGATTTGTCCATATCTACCAGGCTGCATATTCAGGTTTTTTCAGACCTGGGAAATAAACTGATTTTAAATTTTTACTGGGAGCTGCTGCGCTATATTCGATTTCCGTATCTGTCCAGTCACAGGATGCACGAGGAAAGAGACAGGGAACTTCTGGCTGATGGGAAGGAGAAGGAACTGGAGTTTATGAATGCGGCATTTGAAGGTGACTTTGCTGCCTGCATCAGCCAGCTTTTGGCCTTCTGCGCAGAGATGGATGGGGAGTACGGCCGGAAGGAAAAGGTTCCTTTTTACTGGAACATATACTGGCAGCGGCCGCAGCTGTGCTACACTATGGTTTCACGAATCATAACTGAAATTATAACGGGAACGTATCCGGTGGGAGGGAACCTTCCGTCCATGCCGGTTATGTCAAAGCAGCTGAATGTATCGTACCGTACTCTTCGCCGGACGCTCAGCATTCTGGACAGCCTGAGTATTATCCGTTTACACCAGGGAAAAGTCTCGGAAGTCTGCGAAGATATTGAACAGATCGATTTTCAGCGTCTGGAAGTGAAGGAAGGATTCCGGCTTTACAGGGAAAGCCTTCAGTTTATGGCATTGACGGTCCGTCCGGTCTTCCTGTATACTCTGGAGCATGTAGAGAAGGAAGAACTTGAGAAGCTGAGATATGGATTTAAACAGCTGCTGAATGAGAATCAGAGCGAGCGGTGTTTTAAGCTGGCGCTGGATTTTATCATCGAACGGTGCCCGTCAGCCGCGGTCCGGGAGTGCTATACCAGGCTGTCCGAATTCCTGGTCTGGGGGTATCCGTTTGCATTGTACCGGATCAGAAAGCAGCATCTCCACAAAGAATATACACAGTTGGTCAGGAAATCAGACGAATTATTGGAGAATGACGATTGGGAGGGGTATGCGGACAGCTGGAAGGCGCTGATGGAATATGAACAGAAAAGAGCGGAAAAGATTCTGGCGGATTATCAGGAGCAGGGGCGCATGGGGCAATAGAACCTATGCGTCCCTGCTCGTTCTTTTACTTTTCATTTCTGCTTATTTGCAGGAAAGACGGCCTCTTGCATATTGTCCGTTACTTTGTTTTATGCTATACTCAATTTAAACACTCTGTCCATATGGGAAGTAGCATGAACGGGCGGTGGACCGGGTGGGATAATTTAAACTATATCAGGCATTATCGGCCGGTTATGACAGGTGGGGAGCGATACGGCCGCTGGCCAGAGTCAGGGAGGCGGAGAAGATGGGAAATCATCAGAAAAAAGAATTATTGGAGGAACTCCGTGAAGCCGCGCACTGTGACTGTATTTCCGATCTGCGCGGTCCGGAACGATCCGTTGAACATCTGGTGAAGAGGGCAGAGGAACTGTCGAAAACGGGGGATTATGCCCTGAAGGAATGGACGGATGCGGTACAGTATATTACCGGCTGCTCCTGGAACTTTCATGATAAAGAAGAGGC
>OCAE01001230.1_pt1 | contig 12322 bp, 13 predicted proteins | sample 1495581 | NCBI WGS metagenome assembly OCAE01 (sample SAMEA2580278, study PRJEB22360) | human gut metagenome | biome: human gut; feature: human-associated habitat; material: faeces | place: Denmark | collected 2008/2010 | reverse complement strand
TGGAATGCCAGTATGTTATATGAACTGGATAAGAACAACCGTTTCAGCCTGACATACCGTTCAAAAGTCACCGTGAAATTTAAAGACGGTGATTTCACCCAAAATATTCCCGGTGTAGTTGACCGTTCCACCAAAGGTAAACTGGATCTGAATTTACCGGATATCTGGGAGTTCTCAGCTTATCATCGCGTTGCACCAAAATGGGCGGTTCATTATACCTTTGCTTACACCGGCTGGGGTTCATTCCAGGAGCTGAAAGCAACAGATAAGGGTAATGGTAACGTTCTGTTTGAAAAACATGAAGGTTTCACCAATGCGTACCGTGTGGCATTAGGTACCACCTATTATCATGACGATAACTGGACCTTCCGTGGCGGTATTGCCTTTGATGACAGCCCGGTCCCGGCGAATAACCGTTCTATCTCTATTCCGGATCAGGATCGTATCTGGTTCAGCCTGGGTTCAACCTACGCCTTCAACAAAGATGCCTCTGTTGACGTCGGTGTTGCCTATATGCACGGGCGTAAAGTCAATATTTCTGAACCGTTGTTATCAAAAGATCAACTCAGCACATTGGGCAGCAAAGTGCCGGGTATGGCCGATATGCAATTACCAAATTACGAATTCAGCTCCTCCGGTAAAGCCTGGTTATACGGTATCAACTTTAACTACAGCTTCTGATTTTCCCGGTTGCGTACATAAAAAAGTTCTGGTCAGTGACCAGAACTTTTTTTATCTATATTTGTACCGGCACATTATTCGCTGTCGATAGAATCCAAATCATCCGCAATCGCTGCCGCGTTCGGGTTTTCCTGTACCTTTAGTTCCCCGCCTGACGCCAGGAAATCGTTACGCTGGAAATAGGCTTCACGCATCATCAGATACGGATCACTGGAGTTATGCAGCACCCCCTCCGCATCCAGTGCCTGTGCACGGTTATCGATACCTTCAATAGCCCATTTACCGACGCCCATCCAGATAGTCAGATAACTCAGCATCGGATATGTGGTATCCAGCCAGTCACCGCCATCCACACGCGGAGTCCAGCCGCCATAGCCCGGGATAACCACATAAGGCCCGTACCCGACCCCGTAGTTTCCTAAGGTATTACCAAAACGGGCCGGTTCTGTTTTTGCCAGTTCCGGGTTTGCCATCGACGCAACATCAATCAGACCGCCCAGACCGAAGACCGTGTTGAGGAAGAAGCGGTTAAAATGTTTAAATCCCTGGTAGAAATCGCCGCGCAGAAAGTTATTGACCATACTGGCCGGTTCTTCGAGGTTACCGAGGAAATTAATCGTGCCGTTACGCGCCGGTGTCGGCACATAATCACGCCAGGCCACTGCTACCGGTCTGAGCACGTAAGGATCCAGCACGTTATAGTTAAAATTGAACATTGAGCGGTTAAATCCTTCGAGCGGATCACTGCGCGTTCCCGGTGTCTGATCCGAACTTGCGCACCCGCCAATCAGCAGCACCGCAGCAAGTGTCAGGCCACTTACCTGATACTTCATATGTTTCTCCATGGCAAAACGTGAGCACAATTTACCGTTTCACGTATCTATAATAAGTCAATATTACCCGGATTTTGTATATTTGTGTATGTAAATCATGCCGAAATTACCGGGTTACCCCGATAGCACAGAGTGGTATCCTGCTCTTACGGTCAGTCTTTATCAGCAATACAGGAGCCATAATGAATAAAAAAATCGGATTTATTGGTTGCGGGAATATGGGGAAAGCCATCCTTAATGGCCTGATTTCAGCGAAAATTATCCCCCCTGATACTGTTTTTGTGCATAACCACAGCCCGGTCAGTACAGACCGTGTGGCTCAGGAATTCGGTGTTCACGGCGAAGCACAGGCTCAGCGGGTGGCGGAACAATCCGATATTATTTTTATAGGTGTAAAGCCTTATGCCGTTCCCGGTGTATTGCGTGATATTTCCCCTTGTCTGAAAGCAGATACCCTGATTGTTTCGATGGCCGCCGGTGTCACACTGGAAGTTCTGGAAGCCGCCCTGCCGCCATCCGCTAAAGTGGTCCGTCTGATGCCGAATACCCCTGCACTGGTCAATGCCGGGATGACATCCGTTACCGTGAATGCTTATCTGACAGATGAAGAAACGGAGCTGGTGATGTCATTATGCCGCAGTTTCGGACGCGCCGAATTAGTGCCGGAATCGCTGATTGATGCTGTGATTGGTGTCAGCGGTTCCTCACCGGCTTATGTTTTTATGTTTATTGAAGCAATGGCGGACGCCGCGGTAGCAAGCGGTATGCCGCGCAAACAAGCCTATGAGTTTGCAGCACAGGCAGTTATGGGTGCGGCAAAAATGGTTCTCGAAACCGGCAAACATCCGGGTGAACTGAAAGATATGGTCTGCTCGCCGGGAGGGACTACAATTGAAGCGGTCACCAAACTGGAAGAAATGGGTTTACGTCAGGCGGTGATAGCCGGTGTCCGCAGTGCGACAGAAAAGTCACAGGAAATGAGCCGCAAATAATCACCTGATACCGGAACCGGCAATCACCCTGCCGGTCCCGGTCTGTTCAGCAGCTCACTCCCCTGTCAGTTACCTCTGGCCTGTGATAAATATTTCTGCATCTCATCTTCAGGAACCATGCCGCCGCCGGTTGCCCAGATCAGATGCGTGGCATTCGCCATCACTTCCTGTGTCAGCGCGTTAGCCTGTAAATAGGCTTCATTCCGGTTCACATGCACACAACCGGGCATGCCCGCTAACGCGGAAGGCTCCAGCCGGATGGCTTCTGTCTGATCAAGCAATCCTAACAGGTTATACATTTCCGCATCGTCAATGGTGTAATAACCGTCGATCAGCCGCTCCATGGCCCGGCCGACAAATCCGGATGCCCGGCCGACCGCGAGACCATCTGCCGCAGTAATATTATCAATACCGATTTCCTGAACAGAGACGGCATCATGAAGACCGGTATGCACCCCGAGCAATTTCCGGTGAGTTAACCGTCTATTCCCGCCCGTCACTGGCGCAATGTTGGCTGATTCCCGGGATCGCGGATTTCACCGAGCAGTACCCTGCTATTCAGCTGAACCTGCTGACAGGTAATGATGATGTCAATTTTCGCGGCTATGGTATTGATATCGCAATTTATTACGATGATATATCAAGACCTAACCTCTATTGCGACGACGTGATGTCAGAATCGATCGTGCCGGTATGCAGCCCGGAATATGCAAAGCGTTATGATCTGTATAACAATCTTCATCAGCTCAGGAACTGCATGTTATTGCATGACCGCCAAGCATGGAGCAGTAACTCAGATTATGATGAATGGAAAGCCTGGGGTGAACACTATCAGCCAGATTTATTCCCTCACCGGCGCAATCTGTGTTTTGATCGTTCAGATTTGGCGATTGTGGCGGCAATGAATCATGCCGGTATCGCGATGGGACGTAAACAACTGGTGGAAAAACGTATCCAGAGCAGGATGCTGGTAATGCCGTTCGGCGATATTTCACTGACATGCAGGCAGCGATATTACTTTGCGATGCTTGGTGACAGGCGAAACCCGAAAGCCGATATTTTTATTTCGTGGCTGAAACAAAAGGTTACGGAAACATGACCATAAATACAATCAGACACCCCGGAGCCCGCAGGTAATGCACTCAATCGGTACATCCGGGACCGGCGCACCCCATAAAAATGCACCGGTGACCGGAAACGGAGAAAAAACAAAGCGGAAATAAAGACTTGATAGAATACGGGGTTGAGCGTTAACATATGACCCGCCGCAAAACCGGTCATACAATCAGATATCATGTCCTCTTAGTTAAATGGATATAACAAGCCCCTCCTAAGGGCTAATTGCAGGTTCGATTCCTGCAGGGGACACCAGCTATACATATCAAACACTCCCATCAAGTCCAATAATTCATTAAAAACAACAAATTAATTCAAACCCACGTCTGGTGACATCCCACTCAGTTTACTGGAATCCAGGCACTATTGCGTATAGGTCCGGATTCAACGGAAAAACGATACACATTATGCTGCTTACAGACATCCAAATCCGCAAAGCAAAGCCAAAAGATAAAGTGTATACCCTGAATGATGGTAATGGGCTGATCTCTTCCCTTTTATCAGTCTTAAATGTAAATGCTGTTCCTGTTTGATAACAATCTGCAGATGCCCTTTATAGGGGGAAGTGAACAAAGATTGTTTTAAGCGATGTTTATAAAAAACGCCTTATTAAGTGAGGTAATACGCTCGTGGCTCAATAAGGCGATTATGATTTTTTGGTAAAATCATCGCAATCATCAGGACAATTATCGATGAGATTGTGACAGGTTAATTACGCGGGTAGCCTCTTGAATTGACCTTCAATGACTTCTCCTGTTTTCCGCCATGTTTGGAATTTACTTCGTAATTGTTCCTGATGGGAAATATTTTTTTCCAGATCGGACATTGTATTTATAAGCTCTGATTTTTTAGGGAAAAATGTGTGAATAAAGTTTTCACCATTGATAATATCAATAAGCTCTTTTCTTTGTTTTTCCAGATTATCAGCCATTTGAGCAATCGCCGATTCAAACTCTTGTTGCTTCTTATACTCACTCCAGGATTGCCAGGCTTCTATTGCAACACCAACAAAAACGAGTGCCCCATTAATCCCTTTTGCTAAATTTACAGCGCCCCAGGGCTTAAATTTCAACATACCTGCAAGATCGATACCGATCATTTTTCCGGCGCTGACAATACCATCCCGGGCTAACAAAATACTTTTATTATTAATGAAGTTACCTTTAATGACAAAATTAACACCTTGCTTGCCCAGTAACATCATCGAATCATTATAATGCTGAACTTCATTGGCAATATTTGCTTGTAATTGGTTAAGTTCATTTGACAACATATTAACTTGCCCGTCAAATTCAACCTGAATATGAGTATTTAATACAATACCCTCATTACCTATTTCTCGTTCAAAGAAATCACCAAACGTATTCATATCAGTGCCTTTAACTTGCATGATAAGATCGCTAAAGTGGTTAGTAACAAAGTTTAATAATCCTCTTCTTACTTCACTGATTCCCGTATCAATGGAATGCATTTGTGTTTCAATTCTATTGACCATTCCTCTTAATTTTTCTAAATCAGACCCGATTTTTTCATCATTTTTAACAGCAATAGGTAACTGACGGATTAGAATATCCTTAATGACACTGTGCTGCGCTTCAAGGGCTACAGCCATCACCCCTCCATTATTTTTTACCTTATCACGGGTAATTTCCTGGAGTGTATCTATGTGTGAAAGTTGCTTAAATTTTTCTATATTATCCAGCCAATATTCTGTGCCCATATCAAATGGATTAGCGGCGACAGCGGCAACCGATATTTCATCAATTTCCTGAGGAGAGAGCTTTAAAGTGTCATTGAGTCGTTCAATAACATTCTGTTTTTTAATTTGATAATTTTGACGATAATCCCAATCATCTTCAATATCTGCTATTTCATCAAACCGACTCAGAACAAATACAGTTCGGGAGAGCAAATTAAGATCTTTAAATAACCAATTCAGGTCATCAATATGGCTTGCTTTGATTGGGTTAGTTGAGTTCATTACATATAGAACCAAGTGCGCTTCACTAATATATTTTTTTGTGATGTCTTTATATTGCTCAATCTGTGCTGATGTCGCATTTAATTTTTCTTTAAAGCCAAATAATCCTGGAGTATCAATAAGTTCACAGTTACTATCAACAGTATAAATTTTGACAGAGTCAGAGGACTCCTGATGGCTGATATTCATACTATCGGGATCCAGCCTTTCCATCCATGCAGCAGCAATCGATGTTTTTCCTTCAGAAAATCCACCAATAAGTGCAATTTTTAGCTTGCCGGAATCAACGGAATTTACAGCATGCTCAATTTTTTCTTTTAAATTATCTTCGATATAAATACCGGCATCTTCACCCAACTTTAAAAATAACACTAGCTGACTAAGAATGTTTGCCGCTTTTTGTTTGCTGATCTCAAATTCTTGAATGGTATTGTTCATTTTTAAAATTCCAATTTAATTTTGATAGCGCTTAATTCATGTGATGCTGAAATTAATTTTTTGTCGATATTTTCAACAAAAACCAGGTGGAGTTGCATTGCCTGAGAAACAGCTATGATATGGTTATTAACACTGGCTATAATTTCATCTATTTTTGCATCAATCTTAGATTCTATTTTATCTTCCAATGTATATAAATTATCATCAACAGATTTTCTTTGTTGTGATTGTTTATAGCTGGAACTGAAAAGTGAGCGGATAGCTTTATACACCTGAAAAACTAAAGTTGCCGCAGAAATAGCAACAAGTGCCCAGCCCATAGGTGTGAAGAATAATAATGCGCCACCGCCAACCGAGCCGACAATACCCCAGATACTGACCCCGGTATCCATTTTAAAATTCAAATCAGAATCAACCGGATTGATCATATTAAAGTCGCTAATAATACCGCTGGTTTGTTGCTCAAATCTCGTGATAACATCTTTAAGCTTTCGTTCAAATAAAGTCATCTCTTCTTTAACAATACCAGGAATTTTGTTTACTAATAATTCCTGGTTCCTTTCAACACTATTTTTTAATACGATTTTGAATTCATCATTACTAATATCATCATCAATTCTTATATATGTTTCTTTTCTGACATCAGAACTAAAGTTACGTATTTGCTCTCTTGCCTGATTTTTTAATCTGGCCTTTAATGTCATCATTAAAGAATCTAACTCTGCATTTTTATCTGATACTTCAGCTCGCAGCGCATTTGAAAGTGGATAAAACTTGTTTTCATGCAAGCTGATGACTTGTGATAATGCATGGTCAACAACTTTTTTAGCTTTATTGTGATTTGCGATAATAATTTTTTGTTTGAAATCATCAATCATGGATGAATTGAACATGTTTGTGAGTTTATGCATATTCGATTTGTGCAGAATCACATCTGAATTGTATTTTGCTAAGAATTTTTTCCGGGAAACTGCATCTCTTGAGCCTGGTAAGAGGCAGGTTGATGCACTCAAAAATGCAGGATAAGCACTCAATGGAATGTTTTTCTGATAACTTTCGCCTAAACATTCTGTCATTTTATTATCAAGGTCGATAAGGCTTTCTTTTTCCCCATCAGAAAGAAGTGAATCTTTTTCTAATTGGATTGGATTTTGTATTCTTTTATTAAAAATAGTCCAAACCTCAGATTGGTCACCTAAATGTTGTTTTATTTTACCCAGCGTTCCTATATTTTCACCATCACCTTTCTGAGGTGCAGATGCTTTACTGGTAATATAAAAAACAGCATGAGCCTTTTGTACAGCTTCCCAAATTGCAGTTTCTACTTTGCTTTCTTTACCTTCAATACCCGGCACATCAAGAAAATTAAATTTATAATTGTCTATAGTAAATTGGTAACTATGGGTTTGGAGAGTGTAGTCAGAACGACCATTTCCAATAATTTGCCCATCCGCCAAGTGTGCAATGGTTTGAAGTTGGTCTTCAATTTTTTTATTTTGTTCTTCAAGGGAAGAAATATGCTGATGAAGCTCTTTTACAGATGTGGTATGTATTTTTTCCTCATTCAGAAGGAGCGCCTCAGATGTGGCTAAATCCACTAGTGACTGTTGATACTGTTTTTTTTCTTTTGTTGCAAAAAATAATGATAGAATTTTTTGTGGTATACTTAATTTTCTTAGTGAAGATAATAATTCTTGGTTTAATAAATCAACAATATCTTTTTTTACTTTGATATTTGTTTCTAAGTCATTTTTCTTTTCTAACCAAGCTTGAGTTAATATACTTAGTTTATTATCACTACTCAAAATATCATTTCGAATGCGTTCAATCGATTCGGTTGTGATACCTGAATTTCTTAATGCCAAATCAAAGTTTTCTTGTTCTTTGATTTTTGTTTTTTCTTTTAGCAGTATGCGTAGTGTTTCGATTATGGTCGATTTACCTGCATTTGTTTCGCCATATAACGCAATGGTAAAGGTATCCCATTCTGCATTTTTTTCTAGCTGGGTTAATTTTTCTGAAATCTGTTGATGCAGATCATTAAGTAGCTCTAAGCCTTGGTCTGTCGCAGCCTGAGTATCTGAGTCGGAAGCGTTTTCATTCAACCTATTAATTAAATCATTAATAATAGATTGTATTTGTTTGTATATGTTTTCAGGATTACTGCTCAATGTATTTATCATGCATTGCATCCACTATCTCGTTATTAAGTATCATCTAATCTGGTTTTCTATAGGTTAACATATTTAATTATTATTTTCTTCGTAAAGAAAGTAACAAACCTTTATGTCGCTGATTAATTTTCAAGCAAAAAGAACCTTTCTTTTTATCATTATCGGTTTCAATAAAATAATATATTATTCAATCGATTGGCAGCATGATACTGTTAAAAATTTAAATAAAGAAGTAATCTGTATCAAACAGCCCGCAAAGTGCAACACTCAGTCATATAGATAGGAAGGCGGTTAGCGGCTTACTCTGTAGTGGTTTAATAAATTTGGCCCTCAGAACAACACAGGTGCCTTAATGAAAAAACGAAATTTCGGAACAAAATTCAGACGTGAATCAGCTCAGCTGGTTGTTGATCAGAACTATACAGTTGCGGATGCCGCGAAAGCCATGAATGCCGGACTTTCCGACATGATACGGTGGGTAAAGCAATTACGGGATGAGCGGGCAGGCAAAAAATTTTTATTTCATCCCGTTACTCTGATAGCATCAGGCTCTGATACTTTGCAATATAGGGTTAATTGACATGCACAAGACCGGAACATTATTAATTATCGTACCTTTTCTTTTGGCGGCAGGATGCTCATCAAAAATCAAACACCAAACCGATCAGGATGCATGCGTAATAAAAATGGATACTCCGGAAGGGAACCAGCCGGGCAAAATAGACCAGGTTGATGGAAATAGCCCTGAGTGCAGAGCTATCGAAAAATCAATTAATAAAGCCATTTAACTTATTTATCATAAACATCAAAGCCGCTGGTTATTTAACCTGGTTACGTATCCGCACCAAACCTCTATAGCATGATCATCTGTTGTTCAGGATAACCAACCGGGTATACGCATACAAATGTGCTAATTATTTCAGAAAAAAAGCAATCTCACCCGCTGCTCCCGGAATCATTTTTTATGGATTTAGTCTGCGTAAAGACGAAAAGAAAGAATCGTGTTATTCCCCCGAATTCAGGGGGAATTAACCCCCTTAACGGAGAATGCAATGAAAAACCGCCGGTCTTATCTCTGAACAGACGGCCAATGGACAGAGTCACAAAAGCACCTCTCCGTCAGCCACAGAATTACCCGACCGAATGCAGTTTGACGTGTGATCCGAGATATTCCCGCTTACGCTGGTTATCCGCCGCTTTGTAGCATTCCGGATACAGTGCCGCGATCTCGGCCATTAATTGTGCAGGTGTGTTAACTGATTCAATTTTGGATGCAAGAGCCAGTGCCATATCAAAAGCGACCCGCTCTACCGGATTATATTTTGGTGAAAAGATTTTATTTGGCATATTGTTGCTCCGTTTTTCGTTGATAAATAACAACATGCATTACTTATCATTATACAGGCTTCCGGAATGAGTATATCGGAATATCGTAGTCTGAACAGATCAGTAACTGCGTATTTGTTCAATACAACGGCTGTTTTCCGGTTTGCTATATTCTTTTTTTCTCACCAGGATAACTTTTGGGTATGAATGTGCCCTCTGTCACATTTTGTCATGATTTGCTGACAAATCCCGATAATACATTAACCAGAATTTAAAAAGCCGGACACTACTACACATCCGCTCCGGTATAGTGAGTTCATCCAAGTAGAGAGTACCCTGAAGAAATGTTGTGATTATGCCCGCGGATTGCGGGCTTTTTTTTATTTCTGTCAAGATGAAATTTTTGCATCACCCTTCCCGTTGACCTTTCTTTCATTTTGCCGCTATTTACTGATACATACTTTCAGTAAACAGAATGGTGAACATAATGAAAAAGCAATTCTCTCTGTTTTTTTCCGGTGCCGTTTTAGCACTGGGATTTTTACTGTCAGGTTGTGATAAGGGCACAACAGACATGACAAAAATTAAAGTCGGTGTGATTAATGGTGCCGAGCAGGATGTGGCTGAGGTCGCGAAAAAAGTGGCCAAAGAAAAATACGGGCTGGATGTCGAACTGGTCGGTTTCAGTGGTTCATTGCTACCGAATGATCCGACCGCCAATGGCGATCTCGATGCCAACGTCTTTCAGCATCGCCCTTTCCTGGCTCAGGATAATAATGCCAGAGGTTATAACCTGGTCGCCGTGGCAAATACCTTTGTATTTCCGATGGCCGGTTATTCCGATAAAATCAAAAATATCAGTGAATTAAAAACCGGTGATACCATTGCCATGCCGAATGATCCGACAAACCTGGGTCGCGCATTATTATTAATGGAAAAAGAGAAGCTGATTACATTAAAATCCGGTACCGGTTTATTACCTACCGCGCTGGATATTACCGAAAATCCGCTGAAACTGAATATCATGGAGCTCGAAGGCGCTCAGTTACCCCGTGTGATTAAAGATCCGAAAGTCACAGCAGCGATTATCAGTACCACCTATATTCAGCAGACCGGTTTATCACCGGTAAAAGACAGTGTATTTATCGAAGATAAAGAATCACCGTACGTCAATATTATTGTGACCCGTGAAGATAATAAAGATGCGGAGAATGTACAAAAATTTATTAAAGCCTATCAGTCACCGGAAGTCGCCAAAGCGGCGGAAACGCTGTTTAACGGCGGAGCCGTTCCCGGCTGGTAATCTGAATACTACCGTGCCGGAAACCCTCCGGCACGGTAACTCATGCCTTATTTAATCCCCCGGCGCAATACTGAACCCGATAGCACCTGATCCCGGCGCCGATTTTTTTATTTAACCTTTTACAATATTCCTTTGCGGAAAAAAGCAAATGAAGACTCCCTTAATTCTTTATGATGAACCGGATTAATTCAATTTAAGCTATTAATCACTATTTTTTCTGATAATAGTCATAACATCAGTTATGTAAAGGAAAAAACAATGAATACAAATCAGAGTGATATCGATAAAGCTGCAGCAAAGATCATCAAATGCATGGAGTGCATCAACCGCTTTGCGGATAATTACACAGCATATCTTTCAGAAAAAGACAAGATGCAACTGGTCAGGCTGACAGAAGAATGACAAATAAAGCTAAACCGGGGTCCATAATAAATTTATTTTCTGTTGATGATTCGTTTAAATTCAAAAACAAAAAAACGCAACAATATGATTTTAAAATAAAATTCACTTATTTTAAACTATAGTGAAATATCAGGATTTGTCAGTTTTTTGGAGATTTGAAAACATTACCGCTGTTTATGTATATCCCGTTGTGCGGTAAAAAAAACAGGAATATGTTTCATCCATACCCGCTGAGCAGGTATAAATACTCCCGTAATCCTGAGGATATCATAATGAAACATTCAGCCCTTATTGTTGCAACTCTGGCCGGTTTATTCTCTTTCGGTGCAATGGCATCGACTCCGGCACCGGCAGTTTCAGCCGCACATTCCGGTATTACCGCCACTAAAGCGGACAGCCATGCAAAAGCTGTAAAACATGACGCAAAAGTAAAAAACGAGAAAGGAAAAAAAGCGAAAAAAATTAAAGAGGAAAAACAGAGCGCAATCTGAACATTATAACGGTGCTATCCGCGGATTAAACCGGCTCCATACCGGGGCCGTAAAAAAACCTCCCATTCACACGCGGGAGGTTTTCCTTTCTTCTTAATTACCCGTCATCAAATCACTAACGCAATAACAAAGATAATGAGCGCCATGCAGGTAAAGAAACCAATAGGGTATACCATCGTACTTTTCGTCATTGGTGACATGATCGAATCTCCTGTAAACCTTACTTAGTATCTGACAAACAAAGAACCCGCGGATATTTAAGGGCATCCTGAGATATAAGTAAAGCTGATAGATCACAAAATCACGCAGAAATCCAAAATCAGTTATTTCTCCGGAAATGATTATTTTTCGGCGGAAATACCCGGGTTATTGCACCATCACCATCACCAACAGCACAAATACCAGCAGTGCCAGATAAGATTTTGCATAGAGTTTATCCGGTATCCGGCCAATCAGCGGCGCACTGATTTTCTGCCCCAGCCAGGAACCGGCAATCAGCAATATAAAAGCCTGAATATCCACATAACCGGCAAAACCGCTGCCGAATGCCGCCGTTTCATGGCGGGCCAGCAAAATGTAAGTCAG
>OCAE01001229.1_pt1 | contig 12335 bp, 14 predicted proteins | sample 1495581 | NCBI WGS metagenome assembly OCAE01 (sample SAMEA2580278, study PRJEB22360) | human gut metagenome | biome: human gut; feature: human-associated habitat; material: faeces | place: Denmark | collected 2008/2010 | reverse complement strand
CTTCACATTGGCGGGCTATACTGTCCGGATCCAGCTGCCAGCCATCCAGTGACGGTACCACTTTCTGCGCGATACCAAAGGTTTCCGCGCTGACGCTGTACATACCGTAGGTTGGCGGGCAGAACAGCACCGCATCTTTGCCCGGCTCACAGAAAGCGCGGATCAGTAATTCAATGCTTTCATCCGCCCCGCGTCCCGCAATCACCTGATCCGGACTGACACCGGCGTAAGTTGCATAACGGTTGATCACATTGGCAGGCTGACATAGCGGTTCAGATTGCGATCCGTAAAGGTAAAATCCGGTGCCAGCGGGTATTCGTTGGCGTTCAGCCAGACATCCCCGTTGCCGCCGAGGCGGCGTGCCGACTGATACGGCGTCAGTAACTGCACATTTTCGCGGGCCAGTGCCATCGCGCTGAAGGGTTTGTTCATCCGTTGTTCTCCTCTGCTTTCAGGGCATTGATCCGCAGTGTCACGGCATTTTTGTGTGCGGTGAGCAGTTCCGCCGCCGCCAGGGTTTCAATCGCGTCTGCCAGACCGGATAACCCGGCCGGGGTCAGTTTCTGTACGGTCATCCGTTTCATAAAATCCGCCAGTCCGAGGCTGGAATAGGTCGAGGTATAACCGTAAGTCGGCAGGACGTGGTTGGTGCCGGAGGCATAATCACCCGCCGATTCCGGCGACCAGTCACCGAGGAACACGGAACCGGCGCTGTTGATGGCAGGCAGCAGGGCATCCGGGTCGCGGGTCTGGATAATTAAGTGCTCCGGGCCGTACTGGTTGCTGATCGCCACACAGGTGTCCAGATCGCGGGCAATAATAATGCGGCTGGCGGACAGAGCCTGACGGGCAATCTCTTTGCGTGATAATAATTCCAGCTGTGAATTGGTTTCCGCCACCACACGCTGCGCCATTGCCTCATCCGGGGTGACCAGCACCACCTGAGAATCCGGGCCGTGTTCGGCCTGGGAGAGCAGGTCAGCTGCGACAAAGGCCGGGTTGGCACCACTGTCGGCGATCACCAGCACTTCAGACGGTCCGGCAGGCATATCAATGGCAGCGCCGCCGATAGTCTGGCTGACCTGACGTTTCGCTTCGGTCACATAAGCGTTGCCCGGCCCGAAAATTTTGTCAGTGGCGGGGATGGTCTCTGTACCGAATGCCATGGCGGCAATCGCCTGAGCACCACCGACCTGATAAATCGTTTCCACGCCGCAAAGTTGTGCGGCATATAAAATTTCATCCGCCACCGGCGGCGGTGAGCAGAGGATGATCCGGCGGCAACCGGCGATTTTTGCCGGAACAGCCAGCATCAGGACAGTAGAAATCAGCGGTGCGGTACCGCCCGGGATATATAATCCGACACTGTCCACCGGACGGGTCACCAGCTGGCAGCTGACGCCGGGCTGGGTTTCCACATCAATCACATCGGGGATCTGTGCTTCGTGAAAGCGGGTGATATTGGCTTTCGCGGTTGCCATGGCAGATTTCAGTGAATCCGGCAGGCGGTCAGTGGCGGCGGCAATCTCCGCAGCACTGATTTGCAGTTCTGTCACCTGTGTTTTATCAAAGCGGGCACTCAGCACGCGCAGGGCATCATCACCGTTTTCACGTACGTCACAGATGATGTCACTGACCACGCGGCTGATATCACCCGATGCTGCCATCGCCGGGCGCATCAGGGCGTCCGCCTGCTGTTGTGTATCAAGATTTTCCCAGCGGATTAAAGTATTAAAAGTCATTGCGGTCATTGTCATCACTCCATCATTTTTTCAATCGGCAGAACCAGAATGGAGCTGCAACCCAGGGCTTTCAGTTTTTCCATGGTTTCCCAGAACAGGGTTTCGCTGCTGACCATGTGCATTGCCACCAGATCCGGCTCACCGGCCAGCGGCAGCAGGGTCGGACGCTCTGCGCCCGGCAGCAGGGCGATCACTTCGTCCAGGCGCTCAGACGGGGCGTGCATCATGATGTATTTCGATTCACGCGCCTGGATCACGCCCTGAATACGGGTCATCATTCTGTCGATAAGTTGCTGTTTGGCAGGCGGCATGTCACCGTCGCGCTGAATAAGGCAGGCTTTGGAGCGGTAAATCACTTCCACTTCGCGCAGACCGTTGGCTTCCAGTGTGGCACCGGTGGAGACCAGGTCACAGATAGCATCAGCCAGCCCGGCGCGCGGTGCCACTTCCACCGAGCCGTTAAGCAGACAGGATTTAAAGCGGATACCTTTCTGATCCAGATAACGTTTGAGCAGGAACGGGTAGGACGTCGCGATACGGCTGTCCTGAAGACATTCTGCGCCGTTGTAGCTGAAATCCACCGGGGCGGCGAGTGAGAGGCGGCAGGTACCGAAATCCAGGCGGCGCAGTGTGAAGTAGCGCGGGTTTTGCCCCTGTGCCTGACGGCTTAATAACTCTTCTTCCAGTACGTTTTCGCCGATGATACCGAGGTCAACCACGCCGTCCATCACCAGCCCCGGAATATCATCATCACGCACCCGCAGGATATCGATCGGCATATTCTCTGCGTAGGCGATCAGGCGCTGCTGTTGTAAGTTGATTTTTATGCCGCAGCGCGCGAGTAATTCGCGGGAATCTTCACTTAAGCGACCTGACTTCTGAATGGCTATCCGTAAGCGCGTTTTATCTAACATTTTGATTATCCTTTAATTTTATAATTCTTTAGGTATAAAAAAACCCCCGGAAAAAAGATTCTTCCGGGGGTTCTCTCTTAGCACGCATGCCACCGGAAGCTCTGAACGTCTTCCGGCACCAATCGCCTGAAAGACTAGTCAGGGTGATGGTGATGGTGGTGGCTGAACTGGATGCGTGTCATGATAATCTCTCGTCGTTTATCTGCCTGTTGCTATCACGGATAATGTTGTCATGATGGTGATAACGATATTTATAAATTCAATGTATATAAATTGCTTGTCTTTCAACCTATAGAACTCACCCGGACTTTGCAACCCCTTTTTTGCAAAGAAAACAGAAATTAAGATAATTAACTGAAATAAAAAGAAAAATAAGCCACAGAGAGGTCATGCACGATGAAAACAGTTTCTATCGCGGGGCTGGGCTGGCTGGGAATGCCGCTGGCACTGCATCTTGCGGATATCGGTATCCGCGTTAAGGGCACCAAAACCACGCCGGACGGCACAGAGGCGGCGAGGATGTGCGGTATTGAGTGTTATATGCTGAATCTGACGCCGGAACCAGAGTGTGATGCTGATGATCTGGATGAATTTTTGCAGACAGATATTCTGGTGATCACGCTGCCTGCCTCCAGAACTGCGGGCGGCGGTTACCTGTATGTGAAAGCGGTGCAGAACCTGGTGGATCTGGCGGCGGCGCGTGGCGTGTCACGGGTGATTTTTACCGGTTCAACTGCCGTTTACGGTAATCAGACCGGGAAGCTGACGGAGAATTCGCCGGTCGATCCGGTGACAGAATCGGCCAAAGCGATTGTTGAGATTGAACACTGGCTGAATGAGTTGCCGGGCGTGTCAGCGGATATTCTGCGTCTGGCCGGGCTGGTGGGAGAATCCCGTCATGCAGGGCGCTTCCTGGCGGGTAAAACGGCGGTGAAAGGCGCGAATCAGCCGGTCAATCTGGTGCATCAGGATGATGTGATTGCCGCGATCCGCCTGCTTATCCAGCGTCCGCACGGCGGCCATCTGTATAACCTGTGTGCGCCGCAGCATCCGTCACGGGCTGAATTTTATCCGGACATGTCCCGTCAGATTAATTTACTGCCGCCGGTCTTCAGAGAGGAAGATATCTCTGAAGGGAAAGAGATTGACGGCAGGGGTTTGAGTATCAGTACCCTGATCCCGGCCGGATGCCGATGACGGAGTAAGTATTAACTGACCGGCAGTGCCACGATATCGCGGTACGCCGGGCGGGTTTCAATCCGTGCAAACCAGCGCTCGATATGCGGGAAGTCCGGTCTGTCGTGACACACTTCCCGCCACGGATAGAGCAGTGGTGCCAGTGCCATATCAGCAATACTGAACGCATCACCGGCGATATAATCACGCTGTGCAAGGTCGTCGTTGAGCATCGCAATCAGGTGATTCAGCGATTGTTTCAGTTCCGCCACCCGCGCCGGATCGCGCTGCTCTGCCGGGGTTCTGACCAGCAGTCCCATCATCGCTTTGATATACGGGAACAGACTGCCGTCTGACCAGTACATCCATTGTGCCGCCCGGGCGCGGAATTCCGCATTATGCGGCAGCAGTGTGCCGTCATCATACTTATCCGCCAGATAGCTGAGAATGGCATTGGATTCCCAGAGAATAAATTCACCGTCCTGATAGGTCGGGATGGTTTTATTCGGGTTCATGGCGAGGTATTCCGGGGTATCGAGACCGCCGAACGGCCCGCCCGCATCTTTCTGCTGATAAGTCAGCCCCAGTTCAGTCAGACACCATAAGACTTTCTTGACGTTAGACGAGTTTTTTCTGCCCCAGACGGTTATCATAGTGACTCCTGTTGATAGACATGCGATGACGTGTGCGTATTGTCGGTTATTTTGTGTCATGAAGTGTAAATTTTTACACGAAATGCCCGTAACAGGAAGAATCGCGTTAAAGTGTCATTGGCTTACCATTCATGAAATGAATATAGTATTCATTATCACAGAGTTATCACTCTTATTTTTGTCACGATGTACCGGGTTTAAAGAGGGAAGAGTAATGCAGACAGTAATCAGTTCACGGGTAACCGGTTTAATCGGCGGGCTTGCTTTCGGATTGTTAAGCATCGGCCACGCGTTTGCGGAGGAAACACCGGTTGCACCGCAGGTGGATGCAAAAGCGTATGTGTTGATGGACTACAACAGCGGGAAAATCCTGGCATCCGTGAATGCGGATGAGCGCCTTGACCCGGCGTCACTGACAAAAATCATGAGCAGTTATGTGGTCGGCCAGGCGATTAAAGCCGGGAAAGTGACACCGGATGATATCGTCACCGTCGGTATTAATGCCTGGGCAACCGGTAACCCGGTGCTGAAAGGCTCTTCCCTGATGTTCCTGAAACCGGATGACCGCGTAAAATTAATCGATCTGAACAAAGGGATGGTTATTCAGTCCGGTAATGACGCCAGTATTGCGCTGGCGGAATATGTGGCGGGAAGCCAGGAAACCTTTGTTTCCCAGATGAACAGTTACGCCAAGCAGATTGGCCTGACAAATACCCATTTTAAAACGGTTCACGGGCTGGATTCCGAAGGGCAGTACAGTACCGCCAAAGACATGGCACTGCTGACCCAGGCGCTGATCACCGATGTGCCGGATGAATATGTTATCCATAAAGAGAAAGAATTTACCTTCAATAAGATCCGTCAGCCGAACCGCAACCGCCTGTTGTGGAGCACTAATCTCAATGTGGACGGTGTAAAAACCGGTCACACCAGCGGCGCGGGGCATAACCTGGTGGCTTCTGCGACAGACGGCCCGATGCGTCTGATTTCTGTGGTACTGGGCGCACCGAGTGACCGCGTCCGTTTCGCCGAAAGTGAAAAAATTCTCTCCTGGGGCTTCCGTTTCTTTGAAACCGTGGCACCGGTGAAAGCCGATACGCCGCTGACCACCGAGCGCGTCTGGTTCGGGGATATTTCAGAAGTGCCGCTGGGTGCGGAAAAAGACATTTATGTCACTATCCCGAAAGGCAAACTTAAAGATCTGAAAGCGACCTTTGAGCTGGACAGCACCACACTGGAAGCGCCGCTGGCGAAAAACCAGGTGGTGGGGAAAATCAACTTTATCCTTGATGATAAAGTCGTTGAACAGCGTCCGCTGGTGGTTCAGCAGCAGGTTGAGGAAGCCGGTTTCTTCGGTCGCATCTGGGATTATATTGTCCGCTTCTTTGCCGGACTGTGGCATTCCGTCTTCGGTTGATCGCAACAGCCTGCCGGTTAACTGACCGGCAGGTTTTCTCTCCGCTTACCGGGCAAATCCGGTATCACATTCAGACAGCGCTTCTGAAATCACATCTCCATTCTTACTGCTGCCATTGTTGTATGTCATTTCAGTAACCCGCGAAGGTATTTTACCGCGGGACTTAATCTGAATTAAGGAAGAAAAACACGGAATGCACCATGTCGTGAGGCTATTTTTTATCAGGCCGGTAATAATAGACAGGCAGATAAAAATGGGCGGTAACAACAGGAGAGATGATGATTCGTTTATGTCCGGTCAGTAAAGATAACTGGGAAGCCTGTATTGATTTGGAGGTACGGGAGGATCAGGAGGATTTTGTGGCGTCCAATGTGTATTCGCTGGCACAGCTTCAGTTTGTCAATAATTTCAGTGCCGATGTGATTTATGACGATGACGTTATGATTGGCTTTGCCATGTACGGCATTGATGATGATGACGGTATGTTCTGGATCTGGCGCTTTATGCTGGATGCAAAATTTCAGGGCAAAGGGCTGGGAAAAGCCGCATTTGCTGCGTTGCTGGAAAAAATCACCGGAATCAATAACAGCCGGGAGCAGCCGCTGCCCTGGCTGCGGTTGAGTTATGAGCCGGAAAATGAATTCGCAAAACACTTTTATCAGCGCTTCGGCTTTAAGGTGGTGCAGATGATGGATTTCGGGGAGGAAATGGCGCAAATGCCGCTATCTTCATAAGGTTATTCCCCTTTCAGGCGGTAATTTATCATGCTGTCTGCTGAATTACCCTGTTGAAATCCGTATAAGATCCGATATTACATCCTGATATCGGATTTTTTTATAAAAAAGGACCGGTATTTTTACACACCGGCCAATAAAGGATTAAAGATATGGGGACAATTGTGTTTATCGCGCTGGTCATTGCCGTGGCCGGAATGGTGTGGATCCGGCGGGTATATCTCCGGATAAACCAGCTTCAGGTTCCGATCACCGAAGCTTATGCGGCGATTGACGGCATGCTGCATCAGCGGGCGGAGAGGATCGGTCAGCTGGTGGATATGACGGAAAAAGCAGGTATTCAGGATGCAATGCTGTTTTATTTCCGGCAGGATGCGTATCCGCGCTATACAGCGGCGGCGACACTGGATGAAAGTGTCAGTGCCGCAAATGATATCAGCAGTGTTTTTTATCATATTATGACACTGACTGAGACATTTCCGGCGCTGATTGCAGATCCGCAGTTTGTCCGTATTCAGCTGGCGGTCTGTGATATTGATGATGCACTGCGTCCGGGCGCCGACGCCTTTAATAATATCGTCATCGATTATAATGTATCAGTACACCATTATCCGGATGTACTTGTTGCGCATTTATTCGGATACAAACCCCGGGTATTACTTGAGATATAATATCTTCCACCGGAAAGTAAAACGGCAACAATACTGTTGCCGTTTTACTTTCCGTTATTATCTGACAGATAATAAAATGACAGCGACCGTAATCATCATTATTCCGAACCAGCCAACAGGTTTTAGTTTATGACCGAAAAAAAAACGGCTGCAAATTGCTGTTCCGGTAACACCAATGGCACCCCACATAGCATAAGCGACAGCAAGATCCATTGTTTTTACTGCCTGTCCCAGGAAAGCAAATGCTATCCAGACCAGAACAATTGCGCTTATCCCCCATTTAATATGTTTAAATCCCCGTGAGCGGGAAATAAACATATTCGCGATAATATCAATGAATGCAGATAACGTAACAAATAAAACAGAAACAGTTGTCATGATTAATGATTCTCACCCAGAGCAACACAAACAATACCGATAACAGCCGCAATAAGACCGGCTGCTTCAGTCAGAGAAACGGATTCGTTAAAAATTGTAATACCGATAATCGTCAGTAATAACAGTCCGGCGCCTTCCCATATCGCGTAAGCCACACCAACGGAAATTATGCGTGCGGACAGCGCCAGAAAAAAATAGGAAACAGCTAATGCGGCGGCCATGATGATATAGCCGGTATATTCTGTTTTACGTTTTCCCCGCCGCCTCTTGCTGCATCAGCCATAAATGAGGTTCCGGTGACTTCGGCAATAATGGCCAGAGCCAGAAATAACCAGGCAGTACGGTATGTCCGGCTCCGTTTGCTGACAGAATTCATGTCAATCTCCTTATATAAAATCAGTTTTGTGGTAATTCCGGATATATTATTCCATCTCAAATTGATATCCTTCAAGATTGGATGTATCAATAAAAGAGATGGGTATGCGATTCACAATAGACATGCTGAAGATATTTTATGAGATAACAGAGCACGGTTCTTTCTCAGAAACCGCCAGAAAACTGGGTAAATCGCAGTCCGCTGTCAGTACGGCGATAGCGAATCTGGAAATTGATACCGGCCTGATTTTATTCGACAGAAGTAAACGTTATCCGGTGCTGACAGCGGAAGGGAAATATCTTATCAGCTATGCGAAAGATATATTAGAAGCGGCGGAAAATATGGAAAAAGCGGTTATCCGTCTGACGGAAACCGAATCAGAGAAACGGCTGACACTGGTGCTGTCAGATATGTACCATATCAGCCCGGGTTATCAGGCGATGCATAAATTTGCTGATAAATTCCCATTTGTTGAACTCGAGTTACTCGATTCCGAAGGTCAGGATATTATTTCTCTGGTACAGTCCGGCCGTGCACAAATAGGATTGATTGCCACTCAGGATAAATATCCGCCGGACATCATTGCAACCAGATTGCCTGATTATGTCGAAATGGGGGTATTTGCGGGGAGAAATCACCCGCTGGCCAAAAAAAACAAAGTCAGCATGTCTGTATTATTAAAAGAAAGGCAAATTTGCCTGAATACATTTAAAGAAAATGACGAGAAACCACAGGGAAAAGTCTGGCTGGCATCCGATTACATGATGATCCTGGAAATGGTGGAAGAAGGATTCGGATGGGCTGAACTGCCATATTCATTACTGGAATATTATCAGTCTGAGCGGATTGTGAAGCTGGATATTCCTGAGAAAAAATATTTTATCTCTGCGGATATTATCCGATCCCGTCAGTACCCGCCGGGAAAAGCCGGAAACTGGTTTGCGGAACAATTATTATCCAAATAAAAAGTCCGGCATGAAAGCCGGACCCTTTTTTACCTGATTTGACTAATCAGTCACACGGGATCACTTTGATTGCCAGGCCGCCCTGTGAGGTTTCGCGGTATTTGGCATTCATATCTTTACCGGTTTCATACATGGTTTCGATCACTTTATCGAGACAAACGCGTGGCTCACTGACACGGCGCAGCGCCATACGGGCGGCGTTGACCGACTGAACAGCAGCAATGGCGTTACGCTCGATACACGGTACCTGTACTTGTCCGGCGACCGGGTCACAGGTCAGGCCGAGGTTGTGTTCCATCGCGATTTCCGCCGCGATAAAGACCTGCATCGGGCTGCCGCCCAGCAGTTCGGTCAGACCGGCTGCCGCCATGGAACAGGCAACACCGACTTCACCCTGACAACCCACTTCCGCACCGGAAATAGAGGCGTTCATTTTGTACAGTGAACCAATCACGCTGGAGACCAGGAAATAGCGGGTATAGGCGTTTTCATTCACCGGACGGATAAATTTATCATAGTACGACAGCACTGCCGGGATGATCCCGCAGGCACCGTTGGTTGGTGCGGTAACAACACGGCCACCGGCAGCGTTTTCTTCATTAACGGCGAGGGCAAACATGTTGATCCAGTCAACAACCTGCATCGGGTCTGTGGAGGTGTTATCACTGGTAACCAGCTGACGGCGCAGTGCAGCGGCACGGCGTGGCACACGCAGCGGCCCCGGCAGCAAACCTTCGGTGTTCACACCACGTTCGATACCGGCTTTCATCACATCCCAGACTGCTGCCAGGTGCGCGGAAAGTTCTTCTTTGCTGCGCAGCGCCAGTTCGTTCTGCATCACCAGCGCCGACAGTGACAGCCCGGTTTCGTTACAGTGCTTTTGCAGATCAGCGGCATACTGATACGGATAAGGCACTTTGGTTTCGCTGTCCGCAGCCTGGCCAAAATGTTCCTCATCAACGATAAAGCCGCCGCCGACGGAGTAATAGGTTTTCTTGTACAGTAATTCATCACCGGCGAATGCGCTGATGGACATGCCGTTTTCATGCAGCGGCAGGTTTTCTTTATGGAAATTCATCCCGTTATCGCGCGGGAAATCCACTTCATGGCGTTGGTTTGCCAGCAAAAGGCGTTCACGTTCTTCAACATCCCTGATAAAGCCCGGTATCGCATCAATATCAACAGAATCCGGCAGGTTACCCGCAAGACCCATAATGATGGCGATATCTGTCGCGTGACCTTTCCCTGTCAGAGACAGAGAGCCGTACACATCAACCTGAATGCGGGTGGTTTTTTCCAGCAGTCCGGCCGCGATAAGGTCATCAGCGAACTGTTTACCTGCTTTCATCGGACCGACGGTGTGAGAACTCGACGGACCAATACCAATTTTGAAGATGTCAAATACACTGACCATATTGCTCGCCCCCTATGTTAAGGCGTGGATTAATAGTGTCGTGAAGATTCACGAAGCCGTTACTTTTCAGTTCCGGCTGATTATTGTTGTTGCTGTTGCCCGCCGGAGAGGGCAACAGTCATTTATTTATTAACCAAAAAACAGCTGATACAGATTGTAAAATACCGCTGAGATGGCAATGAGACCCATCACAACCACAAACAGATTACTCAGGTGACCGGCATATTTGCGCATCGCAGGCACTTTGCGGATGGCATACATCGGCATGATAAACAGCAGCATAGCGATGATCGGGCCGCCCAGGGTTTCAATCATTCCCAGAATGCTCGGGTCTAATGTGGCAACAATCCAGGTGGTGACCAGCATAAACAGGGCAGTCAGTTTATTCAGTTTAGACGGCGCAATGCTTTTACCTTTGGCGCGTAATGCTTTGTTAACCAGACCGTTAAAGCCTTCACGGGCACCCAGGTAGTGACCCAGGAATGATTTGGTGATAGCAATAAACGCGATGAATGGTGCGATATAGGCAATCATCGGGTTCTGGAAGTGGTTAGCCAGGTAAGACAGAATAGAGATGTTCTGATCTTTTGCTTCCTGCAGGTTCTGCGGGGAGAGGCTCAGCACACAGCTGAACACAAAGAACATCACAGTCAGTACCATCATAATGTGGGCGTAAGCCAGAATGCGGGAGCATTTTTTCTCCGCATTTTCGCCGTACTCTTCACGCTTGGCGACAGCAAAGGCAGAGATAATCGGGGAATGGTTAAAGGAGAACACCATTACCGGAATCGCCAGCCACAGTGTTATCAGCAGACCATGACCGGTGACACTGGCCGTATTGCTGTTAAAAGTGAGGGTATCGAATACCGCTGTACTCCAGTGCGGGATCAGATACAGCGCGAGTACCATCAGAACCGCCACAAACGGGAACACCAGCACGCTCATTGCTTTGACAATCGCTGCTTCACCGAAGCGGACAATACACATAATCCCGATAATCAGTACCAGGGAGAGAATAATACGCGGCGGAGCCGTCATATGCATCTGGTTAACGATAAAGCTTTCCACGGTGTTGGTAATCGCCACACTGTAGACCAGCAGAATCGGGTAGATAGCAAAGAAATAGAGCAGGGTGATCAGACCGCCGGCTCTGGAACCGAAATGCTCTTCCACCACTTCAGTAATATCTTCGCCCGGATTTTTACCGGACAGCACGAAGCGGCACATACCGCGGTGTGCGAAAAAGGTCATCGGGAAGGCCAGCACGGCCATGATGATCAGCGGGATCAGCCCGCCGATACCGGCGTTAATCGGCAGAAACAGTACGCCTGCGCCGATAGCGGTACCGTACAGTCCGAGCATCCAGACGGTATCGGACTTACGCCATTTGCGATAATCATTGCTGGTGTCAGTCTTGCTGACCACAACCTGCGGTTGTGTTGTATCCATAGAAGTCTCCAAAATGTACAACAATAACAACAATTAAAATTTTGCACGCTGATCTGTGCATTTATTCGTCTCTGAAATAGGGTCTATGTACGTAACCAGATAAAAAATAAGTAAAGCTAAAAAGTCACCCGCAATTGCTTACCGGTAAAAATAATAAACAGCAGCGACCTGATATCTGTAATGGATAAATAAAGGTCTCTGCAGTCATTCATATTCAAAAGTACCTGAAATTGATAACTCTCTTTCTGATGGTGAAAATATACTGTTTTTCAGTGGAAAACACCGTGATCATAGTCTCAAATGCTATAAATCACAGTAAAACAGGCTCTGTTGCAAAATTTGATAAAATTGTTAATCCGGGTTTACGGAATGGGGCATGCCGAAACAACATATGACGTTAAAAGCCGTTTAATAATGTCGTTATTTTTTATTTTTTATTTAAAAAA
>OCAE01001228.1_pt1 | contig 12351 bp, 7 predicted proteins | sample 1495581 | NCBI WGS metagenome assembly OCAE01 (sample SAMEA2580278, study PRJEB22360) | human gut metagenome | biome: human gut; feature: human-associated habitat; material: faeces | place: Denmark | collected 2008/2010 | reverse complement strand
CACTTCGGCGGCTTCCTCTTCGGTATCTTTCGGCAGTATCAGCGGCAGTGTGCGTTCAGCCGGGATCCCCAGTGACTGCGCAACTTGTGCCGCAACTTCCGCACTGCTGATACTGTTTGCGCCCGGCCCGCCGGTGAAAATCAGTGTTGCCTGCGGGTAGCGCAGTGCGAGGCGCACACCTTCTGTGACGCGCGGCAGACTGTTACTGATCAGGTTGGCGGACGGTGACCATTCCGGGTTATAGGTAAAGCCGCCGCCGAGCACCACAATATAGCGCAGATCCTGCTGCTGAACCTCTGCCGGAGTGATGAGCTCATAACGTTTTTCATACGGTTTTTCTGTTGTCAGCAACAGCGTATCCGCCACCGGTTGCAGGCTGAGCAGCACCAGCCCGAGCCAGCTCACGGTGATCAGCGTTTTACCGGTTTTCTGCCATCGGGAAAACCACAGCAGCAGTAATCCGGCTAAAATCAGCAGGAGCATAAACGGCAGCGGCATCAGAAAACCGCCGAGGTATTTTTTCAGGGCAAACAGCATGAGCGCACCTTAAATATGATTGATTTATCACCGGTTAACGGCAGGAGTCTGCACAAATCGGGTGACATTAGACACGTCTGTGACACAATAGTTACCGACTTTGCATATTGCACTGCTCTGCCCGGCAATACAATTGAAGATAGCCGGATTGCGCGGGAAACCGCCGCAGGCTGACCCGAAATATCCCCCGGAACTGAACACAGGTTTTCATGGTTGATCGTAATTTTGACGATATCGCGGAGAAATTCACCCGCAATATCTATGGCACAACAAAAGGGCAAATCCGCGAAGCGGTGGTCTGGCAGGATCTGGACGCCTTACTGACCCGGCTGAAACCGGGTCCGCTGCGTATTCTGGATGCGGGCGGCGGTGACGGTTTCTTCTCCCGCCGCCTGGCTGCGCTGGGGCATCAGGTGGTATTGTGCGACCTGTCAGAAGAGATGATTGCCCGTGCACAACAGGCCGCGCAGGATGACGGCGTGGCAGAAAATATGTCCTTTATTCATTGTGCGGCACAGGATATCGCACTTCACACTGAGGGGGCGTTTGATCTGGTATTATTTCATGCCGTTTTGGAGTGGATCACAGATCAAAAAGGTGCAATTGAAGCACTGACCGCTATAATAGCGGGCGGTGGTGCATTATCGTTAATGTTCTACAATGCGAACGGCCTTGTGATGCGCAATGCGATATTAGGCAATTTTCATCTGGCAACCCCGGAAATTCAGCGCCGCCGCAAGCGTTCGTTATCGCCGCAGAATCCCCTTATGCCGGAACAGGTTTATCAGTGGCTGGATGATTGCCGTCTGACGATTGAGGCAAAAACCGGCGTGCGGGTTTTCCATGATTATCTGCAGAGCCGCCAGTTACAAAACCGTGATTTTCCGGCGCTGCTGGCACTGGAGCAACGCTATTGCCGTCAGGAGCCTTATATCAGCTTAGGCCGCTATATTCACGTTATGGCACGAAAACCGATCAGAAGGATGGACAATGAGTGAGTTTACCCAAACAGTCCCGGAACTCGTGGCATGGGCGCGAAAGAATGATTTCTCCATCGCGCTGCCGCCGGAACGGCTGGCTTTTTTACTGTCTGTTGCCGTGCTTAACAGTGAGCGCATCGACGGTGAAATGAGCGAGGGGGAACTGGTGGATGCCTTCCGCGAAGTCTGCAAAGGCTTTGAACAGACAACGGAATCTGTCGCGGTCCGCGCGAACAATGCCATCAATGATATGGTGCGCCAGAAAATATTTAACCGCTTTACCAGTGATATCTTTGAGGGTAATGCGATTTACCGTCTGACCCCGCTCGGGATCGGCATCAGTGATTATTATATCCGCCAGCGTGAATTTTCCTCACTGCGTTTATCCATGCAGCTCTCGATTGTGGCCGGTGAACTAAGCCGCGCGGCAGATGCCGCCGAAGAGGGCGGGGATGAATTTCACTGGCACCGTCATGTGTTTGCCCCGCTGAAATATTCTGTGGCGGAGATTTTCGACAGTATTGATATGTCGCAGCGCATTATGGACGAGCAGCAAAACGGCGTGAAAGACGATATCGCCAAACTGCTGAATCAGGACTGGCAGGCCGCCATTGCCAACTGTGAGCAGTTGTTATCTGAAACGTCTCTCACACTGCGGGAATTGCAGGATACGCTCGAAGCCGCCGGTGACAAATTACAGGCGAACCTGCTGCGCATCCAGGATGCCAATATGAGCGCAACGACCGGCTCTGAGCTGGTGGATAAACTGATTTTTGATTTGCAGGCCAAACTCGACCGTATTATCAGCTGGGGCCAGCAGTCTATCGATTTATGGATTGGTTATGACCGCCATGTCCATAAATTTATCCGTACCGCTATCGATATGGATAAAAACCGTATTTTCTCGCAGCGTCTGCGCCATTCTGTTCAGCACTATTTTGATTCGCCGTGGGCCCTTAATGTCGCCAATGCGGATCGCCTGCTGGATATGCGTGATGAAGAGATGGCACTGCGTGATGACGAAGTGACCGGGGAATTACCGCCGGATCTGGAATATGAAGAATTCAGCGAGGTCAACGAAGAGCTTGCCGTTATGATGGAAAGCGCGCTGGCCGTGTATAAAGCACAGGCGAAGCCGCTGGATCTGGGCGCTGTTCTGCGCGATTACCTCGCGAAATATCCGCGCAGCCGCCAGTTCGATGTGGCACGGATTATCGTGGATCAGGCTGTCCGCCTCGGGGTGGCTGATGCTGATTTCTCAGGCATCCCGGCGGAATGGTCAGCAATTAATGAATACGGAGCGAAGGTGCAGGCACATGTCATCGACACATATTGAACACTTTATGTCAGCAAAGCTGGCTCAGGCACTTGCCAACAACCTTTTTCCGGAACTTGACAGCCAGTTGCGCTCAGGCCGCCATATCGGCGTGGATGATCTGGATAATCATGCCTTTCTGATGGATTTCCAGGATGAACTGGAAGGCTTTTACGCCCGTTATAACGTGGAACTGGTCCGTGCCCCGGAAGGGTTCTTTTATCTGCGCCCGCGTTCCACCACGCTGATCCCGCGCTCGGTATTATCCGAACTGGAAATGCTGGTCGGCAAGGTGCTGTGCTATCTGTACCTCAGCCCGGAGCGTCTGGCCAACCAGGGCATTTTCTCCACGGCGGAACTCTATGAAGAGCTGCTGTCACTGGCGGATGAAGCCAAATTGCTGAAAGTGGTGAATAACCGCTCCACCGGCTCTGACCTGGACAAACAGAAATTACTGGAAAAAACCCGTGGTGCGCTGAACCGCCTGCGCCGCCTGGGGATGATCACATTTGTTGCGGCGGATAACAGCCAGTTTGTGATTGCCGAATCTGTTTTCCGCTTCGGTGCAGATGTCCGCAGCGGGGATGATCCGCGCGAAGCGCAGCTGCGTCTTATCCGTGACGGTGAGGCTCAGTCTCTTGCGGAAGAAGAAAAACACCCGCGCCCTGAGGATCAGGACGATGATAATGAAGAATCTGATAATGACAACGCGACGGATGAAGCGGAGGATGAAGAATGATTGAACGTGGTAAATTCCGCTCGCTCACGTTAGTCAACTGGAACGGCTTTTTTGCGCGCACCTTTGATCTGGATGAGCTGGTCACCACCTTATCCGGCGGTAACGGTGCCGGTAAATCCACCACCATGGCGGCCTTTATTACCGCCATGATCCCGGATTTAACCCTGCTGCACTTCCGTAACACCACTGAAGCCGGGGCAACATCCGGTTCCCGTGATAAAGGTCTGCACGGTAAACTGCGTCCGGGCGTGTGCTACGCCATGCTGGATGTGGTGAACTCCCGCCATCAGCGTGTGCTGGTGGGTGTGCGTCTTCAGCAGATTGCCGGACGTGATAAAAAAGTCGATATCAAATCCTTTATGATTCAGGGATTACCGACACAGTTCTCCCCGACACAAATTGTCAGCGAACAGCTAAGTGAACGTCAGGTGCGGGTTCTGCCGCTGAATGACCTGAAAGCCCGCCTGGATGATATCGAAGGTGTGCATTTCAAACAGTTTAACTCGATTACCGATTACCACTCGGTGCTGTTCGAGCTGGGTGTTATCCCGAAACGTCTGCGTTCTGCAGGCGACCGCAGCAAATTCTACCGCCTGATCGAAGCGTCACTTTACGGTGGTATCTCCAGCGCTATCACCCGTTCCCTGCGTGACTATTTACTGCCGGAGAACAGCGGGGTGCGCAAAGCCTTCCAGGATATGGAAGGGGCACTGCGTGAAAACCGTATCACACTGGAAGCTATCCGCGTTACGCAGTCTGACCGCGACTTGTTCAAACACCTGATCACGGAATCCACCGCATACGTTTCTGCGGATTATATGCGTCACGCCAATGAGCGCCGTGTGCATATCGACCAGGCACTCTCTGTGCGCCGTGAACTGCTCGGCAGCCGTAAGCAGCTGATCAGCGAACAGTTCCGTCAGGTGGAAATGTCCCGCGAACTGGCAGAGCAGACGGCCTCATCTGCCGATCTGGAAACCGATTACCAGGCGGCGAGTGATCACTTGTCTCTGGTACAGACAGCGATGCGTCAGCAGGAAAAAATTGACCGCTATCAGGCTGATGTCGAAGAGCTGACATTCCGCCTGGAAGAACAGACCGAAGTGGCGGAAGAAGCCGCAGAACAGCTGGCAGAATATGAAGAACGCAACCATGTTGCGGAAGAGGAAGTCGATGAGCTGAAAAGCCAGCTGGCTGATTACCAGCAGGCACTGGACGTTCAGCAGACCCGCGCCATTCAGTATCAGCAGGCATTACAGGCGCTGGAACGCGCCAAAGCCGTGTGTCAGTTGCCGCAGCTGGATATTGATTCACTGGATGAATGGCTGGAAACCTTCCGCGCCCGTGAAGAGCAGGCAACCGAATCCCTGTTAGGGCTTGAGCAGAAAATGAGTGTGGCACAGGCTGCACACAGTCAGTTCTCTCAGGCGTATGAGCTGGTGAAATCCGTTGTGGGTGAAGTCAGCCGCAGCGAAGCTTATCAGACTGCCCGCGAATTACTGCGTGACCTGCCGTCACAGCAGATGATGGCTGACCGCGTACAACCGCTGCGTCAGCAGTTATCAGAACTGGAACAGCGCCTGCACAGTCAGCACAATGCACAGAAATCGCTGGATGATTTCTGTAAGCGCATCGGGCAGCAGATTGAGGCTGACGGGCTGGATGAGATGCTGATGACCCTTGAGGCGCAGCAGGAAAGCCTGAGTGTCAGTGTCAGCGAAAGCGGCGAACGCCGTATGGAAATGCGTCAGCAGACTGAACAGCTGAAACAGCAGATCCAGTCCCTGACCGTCAAAGCCCCGGCGTGGCTGGCGGCGCAGGAAGCCCTGACGCAACTGTGTGAGCAGTCTCATGAGACGTTCACCAGCGCCAATGATGTCACGGAATACATGCAGCAGTTGCTGGAGCGTGAGCGCGAAGTGACTGTTGAGCGTGATGAAATCGCGCTGAAAAAAGCACAGCTGGAAAAAGACATTGAACGGCTCAGTCAGCCGAGTGGCGCGGAAGACAGCCGTATGCTGGGGTTGGCAGAGCGCTTCGGCGGTATATTGCTGTCGGAAATCTATGACGATATTACGATTGATGACGCACCGTATTTCTCCGCCTTATACGGCCCGGCACGTCATGCGATTGTGGTGCCGGATCTCAGCGCCGTTCGTCCGATGCTGGATGCCCTCGACGATTGCCCGGAAGACCTCTATCTGATTGAAGGGGATCCGCAATCCTTTGATGACAGCGTCTTCACCACCGAAGAGCTGGAACGTGCGGTACTGGTGCGCAGCACCGATCGCCAGTGGCGTTACTCCCGTTTCCCGTCCGTGCCGCTGTTCGGCCGCGCGGCGCGGGAAAATCAGCTGGCAGTGCTGGAACATGAACGGGATGAGCTGGCAGAACGCCTGGCGACACTCTCTTTCGATGTCCAGAAAATGCAGCGTGCCCATCAGGCATTCAGCCGTTTCGTCGGTAAAAATATCTCGGTGGCCTTTGAGGCTGACCCGGAAGCGGAAATCCGCACACTGAATCAGCGCCGTAATGAGCTGGAGCGTGAGCTGGCACAGTTTGAGGATCAGACTGCCGTTGCCCGCCAGCAGTACGCGCAGATCAAAGAAAATCTGAGCATCCTTAACCGCCTGATCCCGAATACTGCTCTGCTGCTTGATGAAACCCTGGCAGATCGCGCGGATGAGATCCGCGATGCACTGACCGATGCACAGGAGTCTGCCCGTCATATTCAGCAGTACGGCACGGCGCTGCGCAAACTGGAGCCGATGGTTACTGTTCTCCAGAGTGATCCGGAGCAGCACGAAGCCCTGATCCGCGATTACGAAAACGCGAAACAGGTACAGCAGCAGGCCCGTCAGCAGACGTTTGCCCTTGAAGAAGTCGCACAGCGCCGTCAGCACTTTAACTATGGCGGATCCGCAGGCATGCTGACAGAAAATGCCGATCTTAATGACAAACTGCGTCAGCGTCTGGAGCATGCGGAATCGGATCGTAGCCGTACACGTGAGATGCTGCGTCAGCAGCAGACCAAATGTGCGGAATTCAATCAGGTTCTGGCCTCACTGCGCAGCTCGTATGAAACCAAATCGGACATGCTGCGCGAACTTGAGCGCGAAATGAGCGAGATTGGTGTTCAGGCAGATGCCAATGCGGAAGAGCGTGCCCGTGTGCGCCGTGATGAACTGTACAACCAGGTCAGCCATAACCGCGCCCGTATCAATCAGCTGGAGAAACAGCTGGGGATCGGGGAATCGGAAATGGATAACCTGCAAAAACGTCTGCGCAAAGCAGAGCGCGATTACCAGCAGATCCGCGGGCAGGTCGTCACTGCCAAAGCGGGCTGGTGTGCCGTGATGCGGATGGTGAAAGAGAGTGGTGTTGAGCGCCGTCTCCACCGCCGTGAACTGGCCTATGAAGATGCAGATACACTGCGCTCTATGTCGGATAAAGCCCTCGGGGCATTGCGCCAGGCAGTGGCAGATAATGAACATCTGCGTGATGCACTGCGTCTGTCTGAAGATCCGAAGCGTCCGGAACGCAAAGTACAGTTCTTTATCGAAGTGTACCGTCATCTGCGTGAACGTATCCGCCAGGATATTATCAAAACCGATGATCCGATCGATGCCATTGAACAGATGGAAATCGAGCTGTCCCGCCTGACTGACGAACTGACTGCCCGTGAACAGAAACTGGCGATCAGCTCGAAAAGTGTGGCCAATATTATCCGCAAAACGATTCAGCGCGAACAGAACCGCATCCGCATGCTCAACCAGGGGTTGCAGGCCGTGGCCTTCGGCCAGGTGAAAGGGGTGCGGCTGAATGTGAATATCCGTGAAAGCCACGCCATACTGCTGGATGTGCTGTCCGAAGAGCATGAGCAGCATCAGGACTTGTTCGCCAGCCAGCGTCTGACCTTCTCTGAAGCGATGGCGAAACTCTATCAGCGCCTGAATCCTCAGGTGGATATGGGGCAGCGTTTGCCGCAGACCATCGGTGAGGAGCTGCTGGATTACCGTAACTATCTTGAACTGGATGTGGAAGTCAACCGTGGTTCTGACGGCTGGCTGAAAGCTGAAAGCGGTGCATTATCCACCGGTGAGGCGATTGGTACAGGCATGTCCATTCTGGTGATGGTGGTGCAGAGCTGGGAAGAAGAATCCCGCCGTCTGCGAAGCAAAGATATTTCACCATGTCGTCTGCTGTTCCTGGACGAAGCGGCACGTCTGGATGCGAAATCTATTGCTACGCTGTTTGAACTGTGTGACCGCTTACAGATGCAGCTGATTATCGCAGCACCGGAAAATATCAGTCCGGAGAAAGGAACAACGTACAAACTGGTGCGTAAAGTCTTCAATAATCAGGAACATGTGCATGTGGTGGGACTGCGCGGCTTCGGCCAGCCGGAACCCGAACCGGAAGCGCTGCCTGAACCGGTGACGGAACAAGAGGATGACGGGGAAGAAGAGCAGAATTAATTCTTTCCTCCCGGTTCTTTTCTGAAACGGATAAGCGTATTCCTGCGCTTATCCGTTTTTTATATCAGCGTATTGCAAGGAAAAGCCATGCCATCGTCAGTGATATGCCGGCTGACAACGGGGACTCAGTTAAGGCTTTCTTCTGTCTGTGCAGATTCTGGTTCGTCTTGTTTTTCCGGCATCTGCGGGTCAGAGGTGGCCGGAGAGGACGGGTCACCCGGGACTGTGAAAGAATCGGTTGCCCTGACATATATCCGGGGACCCCGGTAGCCCGGGTCATTGCTCATAGCCTCCGTGGCCTGCTGTTCGTGCTCTGAGAGACAATTATTGAGCATATTGACATGGGCCTCTCCGGACAGGTCGGTGATGCCTTTCGGCAGGCTGGTCAGCCGGTTATTCGGGCATAACAGTACATTCAGATCTGCCGGCAGCGCCGGCAGTCTGGTCAGTTGGTTATTCCTGCACAACATCTCCTGTAGCCGGTCAGGCAGCGGAGGGAGGCTGGTCAGCTGGTTATCATTGCACTTCAGACTACACAGCGCTTTTGGCAGCTCCGGCAGGTAGGTCAGCTGGTTGTTATTGCAATGCAGCAGCTGCAGCGTGTCCGGCAACTCCGGCAGGCGGGTCAGCTGGTTATCATTGCACTTCAGACTACGCAGCGCTTTTGGCAGCGGCGGCAGGTGGCTCAGTTGGTTATCATTGCACTGCAGACTACGCAGCGCTTTTGGCAGCTCCGGCAGGTAGGTCAGCTGGTTGTTATTGCAATGCAGTCGCTGCAGCGTGTCCGGCAACTCCGGCAACTCGTACAATGGCATGTCGTTAAGGCTTAGTGTGGTAATATCCGGCGGCAGATGGTCAGGTAAAGAGGTGAGAAAAAGCTTGTTCAGATTAAGCGTTCTCTTGCCATTATCCAGGCAATCACGCATTTTCTTTACCGCATCAGCGCGGTGGTCAGACTCACTTTCCGGCGCAGCCTTTTGCCATGCAGACCAGATTATTTCATAATCCCGGGCACTCTCCCGGATGGTATATTCGTCATGTACCATTATCCACCGGGGGATAAAGTGGTGTGTACTGTGCCCCGGATATTTCACGGCATAATTTCCGGTATCATCAAAGGTGACTGACAGCATCTCCTGTCTGTTTTCGTCCAGAATACAGGCGTAGTTTCCCCCGTTCCGGCCGGTCTGAACGTTGTCCGCAAATCCGTCATACGCGAGCGCTCTGAGCCGTTCAAATCTGCCGATCATTTTCTCCCGGTTTGTGTTGTCCGGCGGGTGACAAATCAGCCGGATGAGATCCAGCGCTTCCTGCTTGTTCGTTGAACAGAAAAAGGCCTTAATTTTTTCCCACAGACTCATCTCCGGCGGGGTATCAGAGTCGGCTATAGTTTTAATGCGATTGTGGCTGATTGAGGCAGAAAAATATCCGCTTCCAACTTGAAAGGACATAATAAATACTCTCTTTAAACTGATATCCCGGGTCTGTCCGGCAATATCAAGGATTAATGGGAGAATATCGTAGCTGTCCGCCTCTGTATTCCACAATAAGGTCATTAACTGGTTAGGGCTTGTTGCAAATAATGAATTAGCCTGTTTTTCAATCAAGGATTATTCATTATCGTCACAAGCCCTTTTATATCAGCGTTGTGAATCTAAAACTTCGTTGTTATTCACAACATCCTGCGCTTTGGTATAACTCTCAATCAGTAACTGATAGGCCGGAAAAATCTGCGTGTAGGCCTGTGCCCATTCTGCTGCATCGGTACGGTTCCGGGTTTTTTGCAGCTCAGAAGCTACCGCCGCAGTATCTATCGGCACCACACCGGCCTGAACGACACGCGCCAGCGTGATTTCCTGCGCCATTTTGGTATAGGTACCGGAAGCATCAATCACCGCAAAGACCTGATAACCATCAGCCACAGCGCTGATGGCCGGGAATGCCATACAGACGCTGGTGATAGTACCGGCAATGATTAACTGCTTCTTACCGGATGCTTTCACCGCCGCCACAAACTCCGGGTTATCCCAGGCATTAATTTCACCTTTACGCGCAATATACTGAGCATGCGGCGCATTCTGATGAATTTCCGGGATAAGCGGACCATTCGGTCCTTGCGGAACGGAGTATGATAGTTTGATGGTGATTTTTGTTTAAACAGCGTGTTTCTCAGAAACGCTCTGTTGTGCGGATTAAAATTAATCCATAAGCGAAAAGCTGAGTAGTGCGGATATTGATAAACAATGTTCTGAATTCAGAACAATAATATGATTGTCAGCGGCGATAACGCGGCGGGGATTACCGGCAGTGTGATCGGAATAACGTTAATATAAAACCGGAATGGTTAGATTTTCACTCCGTGTGATAGATACAAGAAATTAAGGATATACAATGCGTAAACTGACCCTCACTCTGAGTGCGCTGGCACTCGCGCTGAGCCTCAACAGTGTGGCGGATGCCAAAGTGTACATGCCGGAAAAAGTCAGTGACGGCGTGACTGCTGCTCAGCTGGCGCAGCAGCATGCCATTCACTGGATTTCGGTTGAACAGATTGAAGAGAGCCTGAAAGGGCAGCCGCCGATGGCAGTGGGCTTCGATATTGACGACACTGTATTATTCTCAAGCCCGGGTTTTTACCGCGGTAAACTGGAATACTCCCCGAACGACTACAGTTATCTGAAAAACCCGGAATTCTGGGAAAAAATGAATAATGAGTGGGATAAATTCAGCATGCCGAAAAAATCCGGTATGGATCTGGTGCAAATGCATCTGAAACGTGGCGACACCGTATATTTCATCACCGGACGCAGCAAAACCAAAACAGAAACAGTGACTAAATATGTGCAGGAAGGGCTGCGTATCCCGGTGGATAAAATGAATCCGGTTATTTTTGCCGGTGATGAAGAAGGGCAGAATAATAAAGTCAGCTGGATGCGTGATCACAAACTGAAAATTTATTACGGTGATGCGGATGCTGATATTGCGGCTGCACGCGAACTGAATATCCGGGGTATCCGCGTATTACGCGCATCAAACTCCTCGTACCAGCCGCTGCCTAAAGCGGGTCAGTTCGGTGAGGAAGTGGTGATTAATTCCGAATATTAATGATAATCTGTCAATCATATAAAAACTCCGCTGCATGGCGGAGTTTTTTGTCTGTATTACCGGCAACGGGTTGTTTATCCGGATAAAACGCAGAGAATGAGATGTATTTCATAACAGGAAATACCGGTATTTTCGCAATTAATGCGGTGTATTCATCTTAAAAAGATGTATTTACGCCTTTTTTCTGCAATATTTTTGTTATCCTATTTTCAATTATTCTCTGGCAGGTAAAATCAGCAGGGAAGTCATTTAAACGAAGTATTTACTATACTGACCATAAGCATTAACAATTGGCCAGAACAGACATAATAAAAAATAAGAGAGGGATGTTATGGTGACGGGAGTTAAAAAAGTTGTTCCCATTTCCGCCATGATAGGAACACTGTTACTGACGCCTGTTTCGTGGGCCTCAACAGCACCGGTAACGCATCTGAACGAAGCAGATGCCAAAGTGGAAAATCTGAAAGCATTTTCACAATCACCTGAAAATACAGAAACGCAGCCCGCAGAGCTGGTGCCCGGTGTGACTGCACTGCCCCTGAACGATGTCGCTGACCGTATCCGCCGTGAAGTCCCGGCGGCAACCCCATTACTGTATACTGATACACTGACGAATATTTATGCGGAACATCAGCTGAAACCGCTGTGGACTGATGAAAAAGCCCGCCTGTCTCTGGAAAATCAGCTGGCGGAAGCCGCACTTGCCGGATTCCAGCCGCAGTTTTCGGCCTGGCTGAATACCCTGGCACAACCGGATCTGTCTCCGCTGGCACGGGATATGATTTTAACGGATGCGGCACTGGGTTATCTCTATTACCTCGATAACGTGAGCAGCAAAGGCGATAAATGGCTGTACGGTGCCCGTCCGTTCACGTTTGCGGCGGTCAGTGCCCCGTCACTGGCACGGCTGAATACAGCGGTACATAACGGCACACTGGCGGCATTTACAGACGCACTGTTACCGGTGAATAAGATGTATCAGCCGATGCGCAAAGCGATGCTGACAGAGCTGACGGATACCGCGCCGTGGCCGGAAATGGTGATTAACCGCACATTACGTCCGGGGGAAAGTCATGAATCCGTCGGGGCACTGCGTGAGATCCTGCACCGCTTTAATCTGATCTCTGCCAATGACATGATGAGCGCCGGTGCTGCTTACGATAAAACGCTGGTGGCGGCGGTTAAACAGTTTCAGCT
>OCAE01001218.1_pt1 | contig 12450 bp, 23 predicted proteins | sample 1495581 | NCBI WGS metagenome assembly OCAE01 (sample SAMEA2580278, study PRJEB22360) | human gut metagenome | biome: human gut; feature: human-associated habitat; material: faeces | place: Denmark | collected 2008/2010 | reverse complement strand
CCAGCCATAACATCAGTGCCGGTTATCTGATCCGGAGAAGTTCCTTTCACACTGTCGCTGATGTGCATACCCTGAGGGCTAAAATGTTTTAGTGACGCTTCCAGTTTCATTGTTTAGCCCTCCAGAACCACTGCTGTTTCATGAGATAGGTCATAACAACAAGACGGCTGTAGGCCATGTGCAACTCCGACAGCCGGTTGATGTCAATGAATACCGGCCCGGAATACCCGTCATGGGCTGCGCGGAGATATGTACTGATGGTGTGCCCGTCTTCCTTCGTTACATCCAGTTTCATTGAATGGTATCTCCCATCTCTGCAGTGCCAAACCAACCCGGGTGCGCCCACGGAACATCAGTAAGTTGCGATCCATTACCCAGCAATGTCAGTGCGCGCATAGCGACATAATGCATGAGGATTTTTTCCCGCTCACGCCACTCGTCATCAGGGGTTTCCTCTAAAAATTCTTCAATGCCGTCAGCGATACTCCCAAAGCACTCAGGGAGATCACTGTTACTTACTGCAAGATGGCTGGCCGCTTGCTGAAGTTCCATAAAGCGCTTTTTAGTGAACAAATAAGACATTTCGTGAATCAGACGATCCATTGTTGGCTCCTTAAGCTTTTGCATACCGACGCGGTTGTGATTTTTGCTGTGAGGCTGATTTTGATTTCGCTTCTTCCTGGTTAATCGGCAGAAAATGTCCGTTATAAAAACGGCGGTATACGGTCCCAAGAACACCGTTACGCTGTTTGGTGATGTTAATTTCCGCGATCCCTTTTGCCGGTGATTCGGGGTTATACACTTCGTCGCGATAGAGCATCATGATGATGTCAGCGTCTGCCTCAATTTCACCGGAGTTCTTCAGGTCTGAGTTCATGGGGCGTTTGTTAGGTCGGGATTCCACGCCTCTCGAAAGCTGGCTCAGGGCCAGAACGGGAGTGCGGTTTGTTTTGGCGAGACGCTTTAACCCCTTCGACAATTCACCCACCGCGAGGTCATAGCGTGCCGTACTCTGGATCTTAATGAGTAACAGATAATCGATAACCACCAGCGCGGTTTCAGGATGAGCAATCTGATGACTGGTTGCTGTTTGCTGGATCTGCTCAAGAGTCAGATCAGTGGCATCGACCATCCAGATATTGCGCCCGGTCAGATGCCCGACGCCTGTAGATAACCTTGCCCAGTCTTCATCTTCAAACTTCGCGGCCGCTTTGAGCCTGGACACTGACATACCACCAGCGGCAGATACCATTCGCTCGCCAATCTGAATGTTGGCCATCTCCATGCTGAAAAACAGTACGCCATGCCCCTGCTCTGATACCTTATCGATAATGTCCAGGGCCAGCTCGGTTTTCCCCATCGACGGACGGGCGGCGATGAAGACCAGATCTGTCGGTTCAATGCCACCGGTTTTTGCGTCCAGTTCTTCAATGCCGGTCATCAGAGGTTTGGCCTCTTCCAGCCCCTGATTCCTTGCGCCTACCCGGTCAATTACTGCAGGCAAAATTTCATCAATATGCACAGGTTGAACGGTATCAGGCGTGAGCGAAATTGCAGCCATGGCCTCCTGTGCGGCTTTCAGCGCTTCGACTGCGTTTTCACCATTGGCAGCATTGCGAATGCCAGCCAGCGCTGTCTCGATCACAGCCTCAGCATCACGAACGGTAGCGTTACGTTCCAGCGTGGAAACGTAATACGTCAGAGCTGATTTTGCCCAGACTATACGGCTTGACTCGAGTATCGTTGCGCTGTGTTCTGGCATGGTCTCACAAAGCAACAGCGGATCTATCACTCCGGTCCCGCGAGCCTGACGACAGATGCCGGAATAAATTTCACGGTACTGACGGACGGAAAATACGCTCGCCGGTATACGGGAAAGAATGCCCAGAACCTCAGGATCGGTATTGCGCAGAAAAATTGCGCCAATAACCGCACCTTCCAGATCATTATTTTTCCATACCGGAGTCATCATGCGGTTATCCCGGCAGCAATTGCGCGATAGCTTTCCCAGCCAAACGCCAGGCGGTTTCGCCCACCATCGGTAACCCTGTCCACGATGCGCTCACCAATGGACTCTTTCAGTTGCTCAAAGGTCAGGTTGCTTATCAGGATTGTCGGAAGCACGCTCTCATAGCGGGCGTTGATGATTTCCTGCAGGATGGTCATTTCAGTCGGACTACCAAACTGAACGCCCACCTCGTCGATAATCAGCAGATCCAGCGATGCGAAACGCTCGATAACGTCTTCTTCAGCACTGTCAGCGCCGTGGCGCCACGTATTTTTCACAGCCCGGGTCAGGCGCATAACATCGGTGATTTCCACGCTTGCAAGATGATCGCGGATGATGCTCTTTGCCATGGACACGGCCAGGTGGTTTTTTCCTGTACCACAATTACCCGTCATGACAATCCCGGTACCAGCCTTCAGGCGTTCAGGCCAGCTACTGGTGTAACGCTGGCAGGCGGCAAGGTTTTTGCCGGCGTCCTGGTTGACAGCCTGATAGTTAGCGAATTCACAACCTTCAAAACGTCGGGCAATCCCGGCATTGTCCATCAGATCTGATACGCGTAGCTCTCGCAATCCAGAGTCGATGGCCACCAGATCTTCACGCACGCACTCCGGGCACCGGGAATGTTTAACATTTTCGGTACCACGAAACGCTTTACCAGTGAGCGACATGCGCTCATAGTCGCCATGTTTTTCGCACGCTACGGTGTGGACTTCGCCTGACTCCCAACTTCCCCACTGCCACGGTTTTTTATGTTCTACAGCGAACGCCAGTTCTTCGCGAAGTCCTTCGCGTTTCGCCAGCAGTGAATCCCTTTCTTCGCGTTGTTTGATGTTCAGCATTGTGTTTCCCCTTGTCACCAGTTGCAGTCTGATTGGCCGTAATCCTGTTCACTGAAGCCAGATACCGGAAGCGCACTGCGACGCCCACCTCCGGGAGCGGATGGAGTTTGCCAGGCTTCTTCAAAATGGCGATCGGGTCCAAAGAACGTTGCCGCCTGCTTGACGAACTGTGTGCCAGCATTCCCCGTTACTTTGACGTAGGCCGCATAGCGCTTAACGCCTGCCAGCATGTCCTCAGGCTTAACACCGTCTTTCAGGCGGGATTTCCAGGCTTTCCAGGCCGCTGTCTTGGAATTGCCACCAGCACGTTTTGGATATGCCTGCCAGGCTGTTTCAAATTCAGGTGAATAATCCTGCTTTGCGGAACGTGCCGGTGCAGAAGCGTTAGCGGATGCGCCAGTTTGTTTTAAAGGATCATTGACTGATTCTTTGACTGGTTCAAAAGAGTGACTGATTCTGGGTGCAGCTCCTGCACTACCCCCTGGTGAATCTCCTGCACTACCTGGTGAATTTCCTGCACCATGTAGTGAAGGATTTGCACTACCCCCTGGTGAATCTCCTGCACTACTAAAATCAAGGCGATAAACGTTGCTTGAATTACCTTTTGGCCCAGTACGAAGTTCCTTTTTTACCAGTCCACATTCGCAAAGGGCCTCAATGTGATTCATCACCGACCGCTTGCTGATCTCGCACTGATCAGCAATATGTTGGTACGAAGGCCAGCACTCCCCCAGATCACTGGCGTTGTCAGCTAGCTTAAGCAGAACAAGCTTACGCAGTGGATTGCCGACCTGAACTTTCATTGCTTTGACCATTAGTTCCATGCTCATGCTGCACCTGCCAATTCTTTGTCATGGGTAAACCCCCCGTTCCAATTCTTTTTCATCGGAAGGTGGCCTTTGAGATAGTGTCGATAAATCCATACCGCGCCTTTGCGCAGCAGGATTGGTTTGAAGGTGTCACGCATCTCACCGTCGTCCTGTTCCACCTGCCCTGGACGCTCGCTGAGGTACCGATCGCGCGCATAGTGATGAACCCGCCATAGTGGACGTCTGGCCTTTGGCTGGTCGTCGTAAAGCCAGTTATGATCAGCCAGAAACGCGTTAACCTGCTGGACGTTGACGCCGTTCAGTTGCTTACAGAACTGGCAAGGGGACATTCCCGGCTGAAAGAGATTTTCAAGATGCTCAATGTACTGCGCCTGCCTGTGGACGTAGGTGATCGCCTTGGTCTTGGACTCGTACTCATCAGCCCATGCACGCGCAGCGGCGGCTGGGTCATTGAAGTCCGGTAGACTGCTGCTGACTGGCGCCAGCTTGCCGGTGCGGAAGTCGAGAAAGGTCTGGTTAACCTGCAAACGAAACGACGGTGAGATCCACCCGGCGTACTCGATGGCCAGCAGTTCGTGGGCAAAAGTGCCAGGATTGATGCCACCTTTAACCGTTTTGATTACTTCCTGACCTAAGCAGGAATTCCTGCTTAGCTCTTCAATCAAGTCCTGCGCCTGTTTGTTGACCAACCAAAGGGATGGTCGCTTTCCATTATCTCCGCCGCTCGCGCGGTGCAAAGCATTCAGGTTAAATCGCCCGGCGGCATCCGTAGTGATTTCAACGCCTGCAATAACGGGCAGGCTTTCAACATTAACGCTTGAAACGTTCGGATGTTTATTGGTATTGTTTTTCATGGAATGATTCCTCGCAGTGTTATTCCGCAGATATGCAGGCAAAGTCAGAACAGGCCGGGCGGAGCCACTTCTCTTCCCGGCTTTTTCTTGCGCACTTTCCTCTCTGCTGTAGTCGCCCGTCCTTTAGCCCACCGGCGCGCGTAGTGGAGGCAATCGTCATATGCCCTACCTTTACGGGTTGCCTGCGACATCCGGCGGTAGTGGTCAACTCCGGCCAGCCCCCCCCTAAAGCCACCTGCTCAGAAAACCCCTCAGCCACCAGTTGTGCGGCGATATTCTTGCGAATAAAACCTACCGGATTCATACTGTTATCCCCTCCAGAAAATCAAACGAGACAGGACATGGAAAACCCGATCGCTAAACTTGCGCTTAACTACTGGTACAAAGTGCTTATCGCTGGTGGATTCTTTGTGTTCCTGGTTAACGGAACCGGGTTGCTCAGTGCGTACCCAACCGCCGCAACCGGATTTATCTCTCTCGGCTGTGCTTTGTGGGGGATTGGTGAGTGGATTAACCATCCCTACAAGGAGATCATTATTCCCGGCGTTTTCGGCCCTAGCGGTAAGATCTCCGGATACCCGAGATCGGCGAAGCCTGCAGGAATCGCGTTTAATGTTGTTGGTGGCGTTCTTATCGCTCTCGGGATCATTAAACTGCTCTAGCCGCCAGCCAATGAGCGCCACGGAATCTGTGTCTTCATCGATCACAACTGAGCCTGGATGCTGACGCTCCAAGTCGCACAACACCGCCATCAATGATTTGAGATCTGAATGTTGTTGTGACATGTCACACCTCCGGACCGCTGTTTATGTGACGCGCGGCTCCGGGCTTCAAATTATTTTTCTTAGCTGGGAATGGTTTGCTTTCAAATGCGCTAACCTTTCCATCATCCGCCACGTGCACGACAATATTTCGTCCGGAGCGAACAGCCTTGCTGATGGCAATTTGAGTTACACCAAGCCGCTCGCCAGCCCTGACCTGGCCAATTTCGGAAGCATATTCCTTGAGGGTAAAAGTCATCATGTTGATAGCCCAATCAATAGTATCAAGAGTACTAAAATTTATAGTACTATCAGTATGAGACTTTTTCAAACTAAAGGTATTAAAATAACGCTATGAAAAATAAAAATCGCCTTACCGAAGAACAGCAGAGAGACTCGGAACGCCTCAAGGCCATATATGAGTCCAAGAAAAAAACGCTCGGGCTCACTCAGCAGGACATCGCAGATGAGCTAAACATCACGCAAAGCGCAGTAGGTCATTATCTAAATGGAAGAAATGCGTTGAATGTAAGCTCTGCCCTGATGTTTGCCAAAATATTAGAGGTGCAGATAGAGGAGTTCAGCCCACGCCTTGCTAAAGAATTGGAGCTTATGTACGCTGCTGCGCAGAACATAAAATTCGTTGCAAACTACGAAAAAATGCCATCTTATCCTGTGATTAGCTGGGTAAATGCTGGATCCTGGGCAGAGGCCTGTGAGCCTTACACCATCAAGGATATTGATGAGTGGCTTGAGTCCGATGTTAATGTAGAAGGGGAAGGATTTTGGCTGCGTGTGCAAGGCGATTCAATGACAGCACCAACGGGATTAAGCATCCCTGAGGGGATGGACATTCTTGTCGATACAGGAAGAGAGCCCAAGAACGGCAGCTTGGTAATAGCTAAATTAGATGATGCTAATGAGGCGACATTCAAAAAACTTGTGATTGATGGCGGACAAAAATTCCTTAAGCCTTTGAATCCTCAATACCCTTTAATGCAAGTTAATGGTAATTGTAGAATTGTTGGAGTTGTTGTAGAAGCCAAATATCGCTTCGTATAAAGATCCATTCCCATTGAAACCGGCGAAAGCCGGTTTTTTTTCAACTAAATTCCATTAAAAATCATACATTAATACCAAAAGTTATTGAATAAATTAATTTTAGTATTGATAATACTAGTACTTAGGGTACTATTAACTCATCGGCAAACAACGGAGCCAATGAGATGAAAACTTGCCAAGAAGTAAAGCCGTTTGATATTCATCAAAAACTAAAAAAAAGCAAGTACCAGTGGAGCTATATGCATAGCGTTGGAACCCATCAATGTGACGCTAATTATGAATTTCGAACCATTTTTATTGATGAAATGGAGCACGCGTTATATGAGCGTTATGGTAATTACTTTGTCCTGATCGATTTTTTCAAAAATTACGATGAAGCTTGTGACGAAGCGAAAAAAATAATCGACGACAACCCTGATCTGAAAAAGTTATTTAGCCGCTAAGTCTCAAAAAAAATTAACACCTTAACCGGTGCGGCATCACTCACCCTGAGGAAATGTAGATGAATATTGTTGTCAAAAGTAAAATCGTAAATAGCAAGGTTCATTCTGTGAATCAGGATAAAGACCTTTTATATATAAACAACGCGCACAAAACAGCAGAGTGCGCCAATAAATATGCGCATGAATTACGTGCGGAGTTTATCCAGTTACTAATGCCAGCAATCACACGCACTGATGTGAAGGTAGCTGGACGATTCACCTCGTTACTTAATGAGCTTTGCTTCATGACAAAAATGACAATGGAGAATACCTCCAAGGGGGGGGCAATAATGACATTTTTGAAAGATAAAGCGGCACACAAAACGGCAAAACTCTTTGTCTCTTACGGCAATAGCTATCTGCATATTGCCAACCTGTTTTTGCGCAAGGCTTACGGGAGGTGATTATGGAGAAGATACAGATAAGAACTAAAAAAGCGGCTGACCGGGCTACTGAAGAGATGAGCATTCACGCAGAACATCTTTATTACTTACTGCAAACGCTCGCCGAAAACTTCAATAAAATGGAAGATGCTCAAAAGTTTAGTCTTATTGAAATAGCATGGAATTTTTCCGGCGATTTAAATGCCTGGTTTAGCGCCCGGGAGTCGGCGAAAAATGAAAAATAACACCATTGAAATTTATCGCCGTCGCATTGCTATTGCGGCGTTAAACCGAATGAAACGCAAGGCAGGCGCTTATCGCCTTACCGTTTCAATGCCAGATGGCGATATCCAGTTTATTGATATTGACGAAGAAGCAATGCTGCAACTTTTACAGCGTTTTGAAAAACAAGCGCGAAATGAATTTGCAGCAGAGGCAGAGACGTTTCTTCGCCAGACGTATATGAAAAGTGTCGATATTAACGGACACACCGAATATCTGACCGAAACAGGGAAGATGATTGTTGACGAGATTTTTGCGGAATTAACTAAACACGCGAAAGAGAAATATGTGTGTGGAGGAATTAACTGATGGCTTCACAACAAATAATTATGCACGGTGTGCAGATCCCCCCCCCAGTCCTCAATGTGGATCTGCATGTCCTTCCGGACTTCACCGGGCGCGTTGTTCTTTATATCGAAAACGGTCGGGTTACATGTGATCGCCGGCTTTTTGATGATGAACATATTTGCGCTCTGGACACTTTTATCGAAATGGCTCGCGAAATGGAGCTACGGATTGAAGAGGTTACAGGTGGCACTGACAGCAATTCGAATACCTGAGCGCGTTCACCTGCAGGCGATGCAGGTCCTGCTGCGATACCGACGAAAGCGAGTATATGCACGACGTATGCGGCGTACCGGCTATCTCAGCCTTAAGGTTAATCCGCGCTGGAGGCTGTTATCGAAAGACGATGGCCGGAACTGGGAAGTAATGAGTCATGAAAAATATTCAGGGGAAATAAAACGATGATCGACAACCGCATCGCCAGCGCCATTGACCTGGCTTTTCAGATACACCATACGCCTGTGGGCAATCTGTTCGTCGCCATGCGTCATGGTCGCATGAAGCGCTGTTTCAGCCGTGACACCGCGATCCGCTATCTGGCGTTCTTCATGACCACCTGGGCATTCGAGGCATCGGGCTTTATGTGCCGCCATCCTGACGTAAAGGTGAGCCATCCGGTACATGGTGAAGTCTGGGAGCGTGGCGGCGTCACGAAAGAGTATCACTTCGCCCACCAGCGCTGCATTCGTCGTCTACGCAGAATCCTGGCGCGTAAACGCGATATGCAGAAGTGGTGCGAGAAATGGGACGCCATGCATGACCGCTTTGTGAAAGAGGTTGACGAGTTGCAGGCCAATAAACCGCAGGGGATGCGCTGATGATTAACTACCTCCGCATTGTGATTTCTCTGGTGATTGTAGCCAGCGTTTACGGGCTGTTCGTCCCAATCCTTATTTCCATGAAGGATACGACAGCAGTGTTATCCGGTATTGCTCTGGCGTTTCTGACCCCGCCATGCATTTACGCCATCTGTAAGGGTCTGCTTGTAAAAGTAACTAAGGAAAAAGAATGAAAAAAGTAATTATGGCCGCGATCCTCGCTTTCTCTGCTGTCGGTCTTGTCGGTTGCGACCGCGTTGAGCCTGGTAACGTGGGTATCAAAGTGAACAAGTTGGGCGACGATAAGGGCGTTGGTGAGGTTGTCGGCGTTGGTCGCTACTGGACCGGCTGGAACACTGAGGTTTATATCTTCCCAACCTTCAAGCAGATGAAGACGTATGAAGACGCTTTCAACTTCCAGATGAGCGGCGGCCCCCCCATCGGCTACCACATCGGTGTTGCATACAAGGTCGATCCGACGAAAGTCACAACTGTCTTTCAGACCTACCGTAAAGGCGTTGACGACATCACCGACACCGACCTGCGCCAGAAAATTGCAGATTCTCTTAATCGCCTGTCCAGCCGGATGAGCACCGACCGCTTCATTGATGGCGGCAAAGCAGACCTGCTGACCAATGCACTTAAAGAGATTCAGGAGGAAATGGGTCCGGTGGGAATTCAGGTCGTCAGCCTCTCGTACGTTGGCAAACCTGAGTACCCACCGACGGTGATCGACAGCATTAACGCCAAAGTAACGGCCAACCAGAAGACGCTGCAGCGCGAGCAGGAAGTTAAGCAACGCGAAGCGGAGGCGAACATGCTTCGCGCTGAAGCTGATGGCCAGGCAGATGCAAAACTGAAACTGGCAGAAGCGGAAGCAAAATCCATCCGTATTCGCGGCGATGCGCTTCGCCAGAACCCGGAGGTTATGCAACTGGAAGCCATCAACAAATGGAACGGCACCCTTCCCCAGTACATGACCAGTGGTGCTGGCACTCCATTTATCCAGGTTAAGTAAGCCACCAGCCCGGTGTTACACCGGGCTCACAGAGGAGCGGAAATGAAAATTGAATTCAATGATCTGGGCGCGATAGCTACTGTGACGGTGACCAGTACCGTATTTGAATTTCGTCGGCACGTTCGTGTAGTCGATACGGTGCTGATGTGTACGCCGGGAACGCGAGCAAACCGTAGCGGATTCTTTCTCCTGAAAACGGTTATTTCAGGCCAGAACAACAAAGCGCTGAGAGCGTACAAAACAGCACAGCGAGAGGCCGCACGATGAGCACAAGTAAACACCCAACATTCCCGCGCTTTGGTAATGGCACGTCACATAGCATGACATACCGCCAGCACCTGGTAAGCCAGCTCGCACCGGTAATCGCAGCACAGTTTTTTGAAAGCGGCGTGTGGGACGATTACGACGATATGTCCGGATCGTTAATGATGATGGTCGACAGCATTATTGAAGCGGAGAAGGATACTTCACTGTGAGCAAGATTAAAAACCCGGTAGTGCTTATTTATAAGCGCGAAAACAGTGACACCTACGCCGTTGCAATCACCAGTGGTAGCCAGAACTTTCACGACGCCGTTCTGATGGCGACGATGGAACCGGACATGATCGGCGATGACGTCGATACTTGGAGTAAAACCGGCTACTACATGGCAGCGGAACTCGAACAACTACGCGAAAAACTTAAACTGGCGGAAGAAAAACATCTTCACTTACTGGGTGTTGTTGACGATTACGACTGGCAACGTCAGCGTCTCCACGCAGCCGCTGAGAAAGTTATCAGAATGAACCGACTGGAAGCTCTGCACAGAACGGGATGCGCGGATAATGCCGAAAACTACGCCTGCGTTCGTGAATTGCGCGATGCGCTGGAATTTTGCAATAACAATGGCGAAACCATCACAAATGATGCGGACACACGCAAGGTTGACAAGTTCGCGTCAACCGAATCACCAAATAATACTGATTTGTCAACCAGGCAAATTACCGCCTCAATGGCGAAAGATATTGCTTTTAAGTTGAGTGCGGAACTGAAAGATGAAGAATCGGAAATGTTCGCCGAGGGATACAACGCCGCCCTGCTTCAGGGTAAATCTGAACCTGTATACCCTGATGCTCTCCCGTGCGCCGTTGAGTTAAAGCCGGGTCTTATCATTGGCAAGGGCTGCAAAACAGAAATTTTGCTGAATGCCCTGCAACGTCGCGCCGACTACTGCGCCAAGCTTGCTGCTATGACACCAGAAGAACGTTCGAAGTATGACGCCAACATAGAGGCGTTTAAAGCGATGCTTCCAGTACCAGTGGTAAGTGCCAGCACTGAGCGGACAACGATACGTCGCAGCGCTGAGCATAAAGCCAGGCTGAGTGAGGCTTCGAACCTGCTCACTGAATGCGGGTTGGTTAACGATGTCACCACTGGTAAACCGTTGACCATCACCCTGCCCGATATCACGTCAAAGGCGTTCTGGATTGGCACCAGAAAGAGCGAAACATTCCATTCGGAAACCTATAAGCGCTGGGTGAAAGAAGCTATCGAGCGAGCATGCGTAATCGCCAGGATCGGCGTGGAGGTGAAGTAATGCAGAAATCATTTATCAATACAGACAAACTGAACTCTGTAAATGACTGCCTCCAGCAACTGGTAAACGCTGAAGAAGCACAACTGAGCATTGAAAATCAGTTGGCCAGTTCAAACAGCAGCAGCGAATGGAGTGTGTGGCGCAAAAAGGCAGAGAATGCCTTGCGGGTTGTAAAAGCAAAGCGTCGCATCATTACGGCTCGCCTTGCAGTTCTCCGCCAGATTGAAAAAGAGAACAACATGCAATTCCACCAGCAGCACAACGATTATCTGGTTGCTGAGTTGAAGCGGATCGTTACCCCATCCTCGTTTGAGCGTTGTGTTCGTCGGGCTAATGAAAAGTTGGGGGGATCAATTGAATAAGGTATTTGAAATGTGGGTGCGCCAGCAGTACGGAAACCGCTACGACCTAACGCGGGATATCGAGGGGTTCTACTGCCGGGAAGTGGTTAAGAGAATGTTTGAAGTCTGGTGCCACTGCCGTGGCCTGAATGTGGTGTGAGGTGGGTATGGGGAAGGTTGATTATCAGGTGGCAATTGATTTGCTACGTAAGCGGGCTGGAGAGGAGTTAGCTCAAGGATATAAGGCTCATTATAACGCGCTGACATACGCCGCAAACGTGCTGGAAAATGAGCTGGCATTCGGGAGGGAGGCTAACCATGAATCTTGACTGCGTACCGCTTTCAGCATATTGCCGGGAGGCTGGCGAAACGGTCGAAGCTGTTAACAAACGGATACAAAGAGGGTTATGGGTTGAGGGCGTCCATGTATTAAAAGTCGATGGCGTAAAAGAACGTTGGATCGATTTATCGGAGGTTTCAAAGTGGGCAAGGCAGAACAAGGATCCTTATCTCTCCCAAGAGGCGTAACAATACGCCAGCATAAGACCGGCTCAACACTGGTTATTACCTTCACCTATAAAGGGGTTCTGTGTCGGGAGCCCCTTTCAAAAATGGATACCAGCAGCCGTGGCATTAAATACGCCGACCGGCTGCTGGGAGAAATACAGAACCAGATTAGCAACGGCACATTCGACTATTCTAAATACTTCCCCAACTCCAAAAAGCTGGAGTTGTTCGGAGTGGTGAAGAAAACCAAAAATATAAAATCTTATCTCGATGAATACCTGAAAATCTGCGAAAACCGAAACCTGTCGCCATCCACGATCGGCGGCTATGAAAAATGCGTG
>OCAE01001208.1_pt1 | contig 12523 bp, 16 predicted proteins | sample 1495581 | NCBI WGS metagenome assembly OCAE01 (sample SAMEA2580278, study PRJEB22360) | human gut metagenome | biome: human gut; feature: human-associated habitat; material: faeces | place: Denmark | collected 2008/2010 | reverse complement strand
CCGCGCCCTCGGATGTATTTTTCAGAGAGGGTGACAACTATCCTGACACTGAGGGATCATCATGGCACATAAGGAGAATGAAAATGGATGAAGCTATATTCTCGATGATAAAAGATAAAGGAAGAAATAAAAGCTGGGCTGAAACAATGGTTTTTCTTGAGGCGGAGAAGCTGATATATGAGGCTAACCGGGTATCAATGTTTCATTTGTCAGACAGTTTTGCCCGCATGGATTTTGTAAAAGAAATTAAGGATGTGGTTGAAAATCAATTTGATATTGCGCGTAAGGCAAAATCTGATGAAGAATGTATACAGTGCGTCCGTACATTGAGGCAGGAAACTGAAGCACTGAAGGAACAAGACTGGCAATTACGTTCCAAAGCAGCACAGCTTTATGCCAAAGTTGAGTTTGTCAGAGAAAACAACAAAATTGTCGGATATATTATTTCAGCGGTGAGTGTTGTAATTTCCGGTATTGAAGCCTATGCCGGAGCAATGATGATATCAACGATGACTCCGATCGGTGTCTTAGCTGGTGCGGTATTAGTTGTTGATGGTATAAATGGTATAACACGGGAAGCGATTAATCAGTGGCAGGGGGATATGACATATTCTGAAGGGATTTTTGCTGATGCTGCCATGGAAGCGGCTGAATTTATGGGGTTCAAAGCAGAAACCGGTTTCGCGTTCTATAATGCGATATCGTTATCCGCCGGTATTTATGGCATTTTAGGGTTAACATTAAGATCCGGAGCCCGGCGGTTATTCAGATGGATTCCGACTGATTATTATCGGAAGGTCAGCAAAATGAGCCGTCCTAAGCTGGCAATGAGAATAGCAGGTTTTGGATTGAAATCTAAAGTAATCTTTGATTTGATATCTATAGATCAAAATGACTGAGTTTTATCTTTTTTCCGGTATTTCCAGGCTTTATATCCCAGAGGTACCGGAAACGTTAGTGATATAATGAAGACCCCGGCGAGCAAACCAATACCACCACCAATAATTTTTGATTCAGAACCCCAAATCAGTAATGCTATAAATACGATGGCAAAAAAAACAGAGAACCATAAAAATATTTTAAATCTGTTTGCCAGGTCATTAATGGCTTCCGCAATGGAACCACCATGCATACGGGTATTCTCCGTTATTTTATCTAACTCTTTCTGTGTGAACCCTGTCTTTTTTAACTCATCAAAATTAATATTCATCAGCCGCTCTTTCCCCGAAAATTGTTAGTTAGTAATCATAAAAAAATCCGTTAGTGAATGCCAGATAAATAGTCCGGAAAGCTAAGCAAAGATAGAGGAAACTTGTTTTTTAAGTATAAACACGTGATTCATATGAAGCATATGGTTTAAATATGATGTTATACATAGCCAGATCTGATAGACCACTGAAATATATACTGATGCTCTCAGGCATGTCAGCTGACAGAACAAATAAATAATTTTAAATAACGATATCTGGTTCATAAAATTGATGTTTTCATATAATTTGTTGTTTTATAACAAAATTATCCGATATTTAAAACCCCCTTTGTTACAGAATTTCTTAAAAATAGAACAAAGCCATGCCAATTTTAGGTAATGGTATGGCTTGATTATTTATTAAATTTTATTTTTCTCTCAATTGCTTTTTTAAAAATAAAATCTTTAAACTGATCACGTATACGATTTAATTCACGAAAAAATTTATTTTTACCGACATTTTTTGACTCTGTTTCACGATGGATTCTATCGTTTTCTAGCAAGCTTGGAAAATTCATATCTGCATTGTTAAATACAAAATCCTGAATACATAGTGCAGGCAAAGACTGGCAGACAATATACTTATCATCACGCAAAAAATCATTAAACATATCATGGTCAATGGGGTTTTTTAGCGACTCTGTGGTTATTTTATTTAACAAATAACGAGCACCTTTATTTGTGATGATATAGCCCGCAGTTCCTAAGTTTTTACTCTTTAAACTATATATCCCAATATTGTCATTAATATGCATAACTGGTTTAATTGATGTTTTTACTTTCTCACTTGATTTTTCTATTTTTATAACATCAATTTTGTTTGAAACCCAACCGTATGAAGATAAAGCATGTCCTGATTCCTTTGACAGATAGATATCATCTTCAAAAATACCAGCAACGGAAATATTTTCGTCAATTATTTTTTTCCATAGAGTGATATGACTTAAAAAACAGCCCTTTTCACCTAAAGATAAGTTAGGATTGTTAAATGTTACTCCCAAATCATCAGCAACATGTAATTGTGTTTTAGTGATAGCATCAAAGAACTCGAACGGTACATCTTTGGACGAAAATTGCTCAGTAATATGTGCTCTTCGTTTTTCATTATTATCACGTAAACTGATTACAAAATTGTTCATTTTAGTGTTTTCACCATAGGTTAGTTGCTTCACAATATCATACCACATGTTCCCGCATGCTATTGATATCCATGTATACAATAACGCAGCCTCATTGTGAAGATAAGATGTAATCGATTGAAATAGATAATATAAGTAACGAAATTCCAAACCCTCGGCCTTAAATCACACCGAGGGCGTATAACGGAATTTATCTTTTTTCTCGGGCGATCACTTTATCAGCGGCTACCCGGGCAAGAAAACCAGAACGGCTACCATATTCGGGATGATTAGCAACAAACTGATCAATCCTGCGGATAAGTAATGAAGGCAGCGTTACATTGATTTTTTCTGCTTTCCCCATCAACCGGGTAATATCGATATCAACCAACGCCCAAACTACACCCGCATATTCGGTATCATTAATCCAGTTTTCAACCGTTGTTGCTTCCGGCACAGTCTCACCATCTTCAACCAATAGCTCTATATGCGCTTCAATTGCTTCGCGCACGCTCTCAATTGCATCCTGATAGTCATCCCCGCCGGAAAAACAACCGGGAATATCAGGGACGCGCACACCGAAGGATGAATCGCTTTTATCAATAGCAACAGGGTATAACATTTAGACCTCCAGTAGGTGGGGCTTAAAGCCCCGCCTGTTTTTTAATGCTTTTTAGTGTTGGTAACGGTATATCTTTGTGCGGATGTTTCACTGTTACCAACCCCTTTTTTGTCGGGTGTTTAAACTGGTGGTGACTGCCTTTTACTCTTACCAGATACCACCCGTCAGCTTCGATCATTGCTATTGCATTTCTGCTATCCATCCTCCGGCTCTCTGTGTTGTTTTGATGGGGTTATAATAACCCCGTAGTGATGTGGCGTCAAGAGATTTGGGGTTATTGGGGTTATTTTTTCGGTTGCTAACAAATTATTTATGGCGTGGGGGTATCGACGATTTGCCGGTATTTTCCGGCCTCAAAAAATCATGATGGTGGCTTAAAATCTTCACAATATCATTATGGTATCGTTTATATCTATTTGATTTGCATGTGGTGGGTGTATTTATCTTATTGTGAATATTGATACCAACTAATTGATATCTATATAATAAGCAATGAATTTAAAATCCCTCGGCAGCAAGGCTGTGCGGGTTCAAGTCCCGCTCTGGGCACCATACAGAAATTCATTGATTTATCAGTGAGTCAGAGTTAAAAGAGAGCGGCCTTTATGGTCGCTTTTTTTGTGCCCTGAATCACACTTCACTACTGTTTCGCTATTAACTTTCGCTATTCATCCCCTTGTTTTGTTCTGTTTTTTTGGCCACCGACGACCGGAACAACCTGAATTTTCCTGTCATATCTGACTGTCTGAGTAATGCTTTTATGCCCGTATATTGTTTGTTTCTCCGGCTGCGTTCCTTCCATTGCCATGAAATATATTGCTGACTGTAATCATGATAAGCGGGTAATACGAGAGACAGAACAGCGATTCATTGCTAAATAGTTATAACGTTTATAACAAATTAGCCCGGTGAAAATGCCGGGCGGGTAAAATTACTTATCAATAAGTAATTTGTATATTAACTCCCACGATAGGTAGAGTATCCATATTGGCTTAATAATAGTGGTATATGATAATGCTGGCTTGTATCCTCTATGCTGAACTCGACAGGAATTTCAGGAAAAAAGCTATTTAAATTGTTACTTTTAAAATAATCACCAGTTTTAAATGTAACCCGATATATTCCTTTTTCTTCATTGATATTGTCTGGCCAGAGTTTTTTTATTCTACCGTCATTATTTGTCTTTGCAGTGTTCAAAACATGCCAGCGTTCGCCTTGTTTTTGCTCCAGTACTACGTTAACGTTGCTTGCCGGAGTCCCTGTTTGTTGATTCAGTATATGCACACTTAAAAGGTCAGAAGCAAAACCTGTAACGGGTAAAATTAATGAAGAGTATAAAAAGACTGATAATATATTTTTTTTCATTAAATATTCCTATTGTATTTGCGATATTCGCTGGAATTATACTATTTTTATTGGCTATATATCCTTACAAAAGGATTACAATTTTGTCATATTGAATATCAGCGACTATAACTAATCAAATTATTAACATGCGTTAAACATGAGTTTATATGTGATAGCCGGCGAAAAAAATATACAGCATAACTAAAATAATCGGTCACTAAGCCAGCTGCGCAGAGTGCGAAAAAAACCGCACAAAATAAAGTGTACACTGCGCAGAAAAAAGAATGCCAACTGAACCGGTGCGCAATAGCAATATACCGGATATGCAGGCACGGTTTGTTACTGAGTCGCTTACCGATCTGAACCGGACAGTCGCATATAAAACAGCAGGGGAAAAGGTGAGGGGGAGAACGCCTGCGCAAGTGCGGGTCAGTTATAGTCCGCTACCGTGCTGATGAGTTTTTAGGAATTGTGAACCAACGATGCGGAAAGCCCGGCAATAATCAGCTTCCCGCAGAATTATCCGAATATGCTATCACGATTATCCGGAAGCATTTACTTATGTTTATATTTTGCGATAATTCCGGACAAGATGCTAACATAAGGGGACTATAACATGAGTAAATTACAGCTATTGGTAATAGGGTTAATGTTTGGATGCACAACAGGAAGCGCTTTAGCATCAACCAGTAATGAAGGTTATTATGGTGCTGCGAGACTTTCTAAGGTATGGCAAAAAGCAGACAGTATGGATACCAGTAGCAGGCCTGGTATTGGTCAGTTTGTCTCTGGTGATGATAAGGATGATTTCTATAATGCATCACTTGCTGCGGGTTATCAGTATGGTAATGGCTGGAGGACAGAAGCTGAATATACGTTTAATAAAAAAGCAGAGTATACCAGTGGTTCAACGGCTTTTCCGGCTAGTTTTAATCACCATAAAACAGAATCACAGCGTTTGATGTTAAATGCTTACCGTGACTATGAAATTTATCAGGGAATTTCTGTTTATGGCACTGTAGGTATCGGTATTGCAAAAGTGAAATCATCAGGATGGCAAGGGAATACGACACGCCAATATGCTGGTAATACCGATACTAATTTAGCGTATTCTCTTGGTGCAGGTTTCAGCTATGAGCCTATCGACAAACTTAATTTTGACTTAGGTTACCGTTACGTCGATTTAGGAAAAACTGAGAGCGGAATGAACCGTTTTGCGAATGCCCGGGGCTTACAAGACGAACAAATGAAAGCACACCTTAAATCGCAAGAAATTACATTTGGTATCAGATATTTATTCTGATATTTTTATCGTGTTTACCTCATCGGTTATGTCATAAGAATAGCTAACTTTTGTTAGCTGTTTTTGATTGCCGCTGCCAGAATTATATTTAATGTTGACCATTCGATTCAACGATCTGCCTGCAAACAATCAGACCTGACATGCCCTGTCACATACCAATAAAAACATTATTGTTAATAACACCTCTATAAATATGGACATATCTGTTTTGCAGGATTCGGTGACATTTTAAACTTACAATAACAAGTGAAATCAGGTTCACGCAAAAAATACACTAAACCCGCCAAAAGCAATACTCATTTCCGGGCAATATGCCCGTTTATTTTGTCACTTATTTGTTATCAGAAAACCGGAAGCGGTTTCGGCGTAATTCTGAAGCAACCGCGGGAAAAAAATGTTTGAGATGATAAAAGACGGGTACAGACAAGAATTTGTTCCCGAACTCTGTAATGCTGGCGATAAGGTCAGAACATTATAACCGGCAGAGTATGATCGTTGTGTTATGGCTCAGATTGTAATATCCGGCACCGGAATGTTGCGGGGGCCGGTGTTTTCTGAAATTCTTCGAGACACGTAATTTTTTCAGTCAGATTCTTTTTTTCATCACGGGATAATAAATTAACAGAATTATCTGTGATCAGCGCGGAATGGTAATAACGCAGTGCTGCTTGTAAATTCCCGCCGGAGAGTGTGCAGCCACCGGGGTTATTTTTATTGTCTGTCAGCATCATAAGATTTGCATCGGTGTAATTAATGATCATTTGCGGTGACGGATAACGAAGCAAATTCTCAGAAAAGAATTTTATTGCGGATATGTAGTTTTTATTGTGCATAGAATCAAATGCCAGGTCGTTAAACTCTGAAAATAACGAATTATCCGGCGTGATTTTTGCTTGTCTGAGGGTGGAGATCACCAATTTTGTATTCACTGCATCCGATGGAGAACGTAGTACAGCCGGACTGGTATCAGCGGAAGCAGAAAGGAATATGCTGCACAGAAATAACACCGAAAATAACGGTTTCATTATACAAAAATAGCCTTTTATTGATTATCTCTTCTTAAGATTAATCAATTAGTAATCTTATGTAAATATCTGATCACCAAGTTAATTGATTTTATTATTATTCTGTTAATTATACCGAAAAAAAAGAAATGGCAAAATAAACAGGTGGAAATGAAAATATTATGCGTCTTATTTTGGTCAGTCATGGTTGTGCAAATAATATATAATGCATATTGGTATTTATATTGAAAAACGGAATAACAATACAAAGCCAGAGGTGTCAGATGGATAATACATCACCGGATAATACTCAGATCCGGGAGTTTGTGGATCGCTTAAAAACAGTGACCGGATCACGTTTTTTCCATTATCTGAATGATAAACAGGTTAAAACCACGTGTCTGATGTGCGGGTATAATGGCAGGCAGGTTATAGATGAAACAAACTATACAACAGCGCAGGACAGGCTGGATAACAAACCTCCGCATACGTTTGTCACATTTTATTACCACACTCCGGGAATTCCGGCAGACAGTATAAACCATTATTATTATCGTCTTATCTGCGATAACTGTGGTTTTGTTACTCAGCACAGCGCCAGATATGTCATAAACTGGCTTGATGAAGAAGCACGCCGGGAACAACATCTGACGGATGCTGAATGGGTAAATATGCCGGAACAGGCTATTGCAGAACCGGACGGAAAATAACTGCACATATCATACCGGGCGATAACGTCCGGTTTTTTCTTTTCTGTATTCCGTTGACTGCGTTTTTAATCACCATCTTCTTGCTCCCTCATCAAAATATTGTGATTTTTAAGAACTTTACTTTACCTTAACGGCAAGGTTCAATGTCATACGCAGAATTACCTGCAGGAAAAGGTGAGCGGAGGATATATGGAAGATGGTTTAATGGTTATTGCAGGACTGGCGCTTATTGCTGCTGCAGCCGGTTTGGTAAAGCCTTCTCTGGTGGGTATGAAGAGTCGTATTGGTGCAGTATTGGGTTATCTTATTATCTTCATTATTTTTTTAGTACCCGCATTAATACTGATGCCGGACTGATGAAATAATATCTGAATTGTTCAGACATTGTGGAGAGGATTTTATTAAATGTAAATAAGGTAAAGTTATTCTTTATTGCATTGACCTTTCCCCTAGGTCAACCTTTATGATTGATTCCATCAACCAAATACAAAAAAGGAATTAATCATGAATAAAAAATGTGTTATCACTGCTCTGTTATCCGGCGCTATGACATTCGGGGCAGCGGCAAATCCGGTATTATTAAGTGGTGATATGCATGCGGTTACCACACCCGTGCAGAAAGAGCTGGGTGATTCTATGATGCGTATGCATGATGATATGGCAAAAACATTGTCTGAGCAAAATGCGGATATTGCCTTTGCTGAAGGTATGATTGCTCATCATAAAGGGGCCGTTGAAATGGCACAGATTGAACTGAAATACGGTTCAGACCCTGAGATGCGTAAGTTAGCTCAGGAGATTATTGATGCTCAGGGGCCGGAAATAAAGCAGATGCAGGATTGGCTTAAAAATAATAAGCCAGCAAAGAAATAAATCTTTAATAATAATCACGGTATCTCTTTTCAGAGGTGCCGTTTTTGTGTTACTGCCTTTAATTTTATTTATTAAATTCCATTCAGATCGCAAAAAAATATTACGGTGATTAAAAAAATACAACTCCGGTAGACAATACTCGTTTAAGAGCATATTAAATATCCCGTCAGCTGATAAAAATTAATTCAGTGTCAGATTAAATCCCCTGCATTGTTATCAGGTTAAATTATTTAAGAAAAGGATATTCTATGCCGGATCCGGAAATTATTATATTTTTTACAAAACTCCAGATGTCAAAAAAAATAACGGATTTTTCCCGTCAGCAATGGCTGACAGATGCTGCAGGTCGCGCGAAACAACTGTCGCTGACAACACATCCTTTTGCTTTTACACATCCGGGAGCCCGCAAAAATCGTGGTGGCAAAGTGAGTGCGGTGCTGGCGGAGGTCAAAAAGAAAAATGATGGCTTTCTGCGGTCCGGTAATGTGGTTGTTCCGCCGGATGCTGAAGGTAATGCGGCTGCACTGGAAATATATACGTTCCTGATGCTGAAAATGCAGGATGGAAAAACATTACTGACACATTTGTGTGAAGAAAGTGAACTGGCAAAGACAATTCTCAGCGGAAAAGATTACCGGGAGCTGCGTGCCGGTTTTTTGCAAATATTTTCCGCGAGCGGAATACCGGCAACACACGCAAAAATAAAACAGGTTTTTTTTCCTGTACCGGATAAAAAATGCAAAGCGGGTTATCATTTACTGTCAGTACTGACGCCGTCCGGATTATTATCTGAACTGTACCGCCGGTTTGGTATACCCGGTGTATTTTCAGGTCCGTCTGTTGTTATTCATATCGGCGGGTCTAAACCGCAAAATATCTCTGCGCTTAATATGCGTAATAAAGGAAAAGCCTGTTTGTTGTTATCAGTCCCTCCGGGAACGGTCAGTGCCGGAGGACATTACCGTGGCCATTAATTATCTGCTGCTGAAAAATATCCTTATCCGGAATGCCAATGCGCTATCCGGTGCACTGATAGTTGGTTTTCCGGCTGTCACAGCCTGGCTTGGATTTGTTCATGCGCTTGAGCGAAAAGTGAAAAAATGCGGATTTTCGTCAGTCAGGTTTAATTATGCCGGTATTATTTGTCACCACTGCCATTTACAACTGTATGCAGAGCCCGGTGAAATGGTGTATTCCGTACTGAACAGCCGGAAACCACCAGATAAAAAAGGCAGAAATCCATCACTGACTGAGGAAGCGTATTGTCACCTCAATGTGTCACTGTTTATTTGCGGTGAAAATATAAAAGATAAAAATGAGGAAGTTATCACTGCAATACCGGAGGCAATAAACATGCTGAAGATTGCCGGGGGGGATATTACCGATTCAGGCAGACAGGAGACCGGTATCTTTCCGGATAATAAACAGAGGTGGTGTGAATTACAGCAACGTATTGCACCGGGGTACGTATTACTGGAGCGGCGGGATGTCATGATAAATGCCATGAACAGCGGAATGGATGCAATGGCGGCATTATTGAAATATACCGCTGTTCCCGGTACGGGGCTGATCCCGGTCGTCACCGGATATCAGGGGCTTTCTCCGCCGGGAACAGTGGAAAATGCCAGGTCAGAAGGTATACCTCACCGTTTTGCGGAAAGTGTTATCACATTAGGGGAATTCCGGCCGGTGGATAAATTACGCCATCCTTCGGATATGTTGTGGGGTTATCACTACTTACCTGACGAGGATCTTTATTTGTGTCAGCAGGGAAATCACCATTAAACGGAAAAGAAAAAATGACCGGGTACAGAAATATACCGTCGGTTTTATCCTTTTCGAAAAAACTGATCCCTTCTGACGGTATTTTTTACGGCGCATCACAGCGTCCGGATTTACCGGTTACTCCGTTGAATATACAGGTAAGAACGGTCCGGGGAACATCTTCGTTCCGCCGGAAAAACCGGGAAACAGATGAAAAAACGTCCGGACAAAAAATTTATGATCCTAATATTCAGTATATGGATTACTGCATGCTGGGCGCTGAACAGAATGTGCTCATATTCCGGTTTTCACTGAAAATCACCGGCGGGCTGAAATATCCGGCTGCCTGCAATAATGAAACCTTTCGGCAGTGCTATCAGGCAGTAATGACGGATTATCTGGAAAGAAAACAGTGCCGGGAGCTTGCAAGGCGCTATGCACATAATATTGCCGGTGGTCGTTTTTTGTGGCGGAACCGGGTTGGCGCAGAGCAGATCGATGTGATTGTGGATAATCTCAGTGCGAAAAAAAACCAGCAATGGGTATTTGATGCACGGAAATACAGCCTGCGTCATTTTGATCAGACGGATAATATCGTCAGTGATCTCGGGAAACATATTGCCGCCGCACTGAGCGGTGATGATGGCGCATTATTGCTGGCCATTACCGCCAGAATGATAACCGGAAAGGGACAGGAGGTTTATCCGAGCTGTGAATTTGTGGTCAACAAAAGAAAGCGCGGAAAAAGCCGGATACTTTGCAATGTTGATGGTATTGCGGGGATGCATTCACAAAAAATCGGTAATGCTTTGCGCTCGGTGGATACCTGGTATCCGGCTTTTTCTGATCCATCCGCAGGAGCGGGTGCGATCGCTGCCGATCCCTTTGGCGCAGTCACCCATCTGGGGGCGGTATTCCGGCCACCGGGGTCAGGGCAGGATTTTTACACGCTCTTTGAAAAATGGGTCAGCGGGGAAAAACTCACTGAGCATGAAGAAAGTTATGTCGTGGCAGTGTTAATTCGTGGCGGTGTTTTCGGTGGTGGAGGGTAAACAGATGCGATTTTATCAGACAATCAGGATCCTGCCCGATGTACTGATATCTGCTGTATTTCTCCGCCAGCAAATCTGGCGGCAACTTCATCTGATACTGGCAGAGAATAAAACCGGTGAAAACGACAGTGCAGTGGCTGTTGCGTTTCCGGATTATTGCCGGGAGCGGCAAACCGCAGGAAATCGTCTGCGTCTGCTGGCCGGGAATTATTCGGCTCTGAAGTCGCTGGCAATTGCTGTGCGGTTGTCTCCTTTTTATCCGTACATCCGGTTAAGCCCTATTTTACCCGTGCCGGAAAAAACGCAGCCGGTCAGCTATGTCCGTCAGCATGTCAAAGGGTTGCGCCGTTTTCAGGCTGCGGGGGCCGGGCGATTATTTATTCCGGAAACACTGCCGTTTATCTGGACTCAATCTTTGTCAGGCGGCAGACATCACAGGCCATTTCCTTTTTTTATCCGGAAACTTGCGCCGGGAACGGCTGCAGAGGGGCGGTTTACCTGTTACGGACTGAGTCAGAAAAAATCAGAAAATGGGGAAATTGCAACAGTACCCCACTTTTGAGGCCATTTACTGCCACAGCGGCAGCTGAGAAATAATTATGATAAAAAAATAATGCACTGCCGGAAATGCCCCTGTGCTTCAGCAGACAGGGGCGGGCAGCTTACTGTACCGGCGGAAAGCCCGCCGGTGCCGGCGTGGAAATGTGTGAACCGGGATCAACGGAAAAATGTATGTCGGAGGAAAAACGCTTTTTCGGTGCCAGTTCCCATATCACCCGCACCGGAAACTCACCGTATTCTGTCGGGGTACCGTGCAGATTACCGGTTTTGTCGTTAAAACTCAGACCGATATTGCGCTGGAAATAAATACCGAGGATGGTGACCGCCCGTCCGTCATCCAGTGTTGCGGTGACCGGCGAACTGAATGGTTCAAGCAACCGGGCGCGGGCAATGCTGACACGGATTGCCGGTTGTCCGGAAGGTGGCGGCATTGTTGCCGGAGTCTTATTTTCATGAGCGGTGTTTTGTGTAACAGCTTCTTCTTCTGCAGACTCCCGGACGGGTGCTGCTGCCTGTGACGGAATGTCCTCTTTCCCCGCAGCAAACAGCGCCGTCAGCCCCCAGGGCTTCTGTTCTGCAGATTCCGCCTGTAACGGAGCGGGGATTGAATCTGCACTGAATGACCAGCTGCTATCCTGCAGGGTATCACGGGTTGATCCGGCAGGTGTGTTTGTGGTCAGCGGGGCGGCAACAATGTCATCACCTGATGCAATTTCTGCCGGTTCCGGGAGTTCTCCGATTACCGGGGTATCAGTGTCATCGGTATCCAGGTCGTCAAACAGCCAGTTGCCGTCTTTCAGCGGATCACTGAGGGCAGCAGGTTCCGGAAACAGGGATTTATCACTGAATACAGAGGCGGTCAGTTCAGTATTGTCTGCGGCTGCCGGCGGGAAGGGGGGGGGGGCCCCCCCACCTGAAGA
>OCAE01001201.1_pt1 | contig 12570 bp, 7 predicted proteins | sample 1495581 | NCBI WGS metagenome assembly OCAE01 (sample SAMEA2580278, study PRJEB22360) | human gut metagenome | biome: human gut; feature: human-associated habitat; material: faeces | place: Denmark | collected 2008/2010 | reverse complement strand
AATTCAGTTGCATTTTGTGTAGACCAAGTAGATAATGTAGAAGAGACTAGATATCAAGCTATTCATCATCAATTCATAGCTACAGCTTTGACTAAGAAGCTTGGAAAAGAAATAAATTCAGATATGATGATAGGTATGATGATGGCAGATTGTACATCTTATCCAGAAGATTGTGACCCTGAAAATGTAGTATTTGCTTTAAAAAGAAATAGGCTACAATATTTTTTCACTGATGTAAGTTTTAGGGGAGAGTATCCAGTCTATATTAAGAGATTTTTCAAAGAAAATAACATAAATATAGTTATGGAGGAAGGTGATGATAAAATCTTAAAAGAAAATACTATGGATTTTCTAGCTTTATCATACTATTATTCTACAACAGTATCAGCAAGTAAAAACACCATGAATCCAACTGACAATATAAAGAATCCATATTTAAAAGCAAATCCTTGGGGGTGGGCAATTGACCCAAAAGGATTATACAATACTTTATCTCAATATTATGATAGATACCAAAAGCCAATAATGATAGCTGAAAATGGATTTGGAATGCATGATAAATTTGAAGATGGAAAAGTTCATGATAGTTACAGAATAGATTATTTAGGAAAACATATAGAACAAATAGGTGAAGCTATAGCTGATGGAACCGAAATATTAGCTTATTGTATGTGGTCACCAATAGATATAGTAAGTTGTTCATCTCAAGAAATGGAAAAAAGATATGGATTTATATATGTAGATATAGATAACAATGGAAATGGAAGTAAAAAACGTTATAAAAAAGATAGTTTTTATTGGTATCAAAATGTAATAAGAACTAATGGAGAAGAATTAAAAGAAAAGTAAATAGTTTTTAAATATAAACAACCCCCCTTATAAATACTGTATATATTATTAATATAGTTTTATAAGGGGGGTTATAATTGTAAATAAAATGATTTATTAATTATATGATTCATAGCGAAATTTATATTTATACTTTTAATCATAAACATATCAGTATAAGGAATATCTATTGCACTTCATCCAAATTTTGGTAGAGGTACAATTCTTTTTTATTTTAAAATGCTATAAGATAACATAATAAACTTTAAGCAAAAAATTATTATATTATAAATTTACATATATAGACATTGACTAAATCTTAATTGTATATAAAAATAAGTAGTTAAGAGGTAATATATTATATTACTCGATAAATTTAGACAAATAAAACTTATATAAGGGGAGATAACATATGATAATTGAGCTAAACAAAAGTAATTCTGAAAATCTAACCAAGACGGAACTTGAAATAATTAAATTTATAAATGAAAATGAATCAATATTACCAGAATTATCTATAGTAGAGATTGCTCATGAAACATATTCATCTCCAGCAACCGTTTCAAGAGCAATTAGAAAATGTGGTTTAAATGGATTCAATGAACTTAGGTATAGATTAACAGTAAAAGATGAAAATGATGATATACAAAATATGGGGGATATAATAAATAAATCCTTTATAGAAGCACAGAGAGTTATAGAACAAATATCTTTAACTACACTAATCAATATAATAAAAACTGTAAATAAATCTAGTAAGATATATATTTTAGCAAGAGGGCTTACTGAATATGTAGCAAAAGAGTTTAGTCTTAAATTGCAATTACTTGATTTTAATGTTGTTTTTATAAATGACCCCAACATAATGAAAATAAAATCTAAATCAATAAAAAAAGACGAACTTATAATTATATTTTCATTGAATGGAAATACAATAGAGCTTGTAGAATCAGCACAGAATGCCAATTTAGTTGGAGCTAAGGTTATAACTTGCTGTTGTAGTGAAAGTGCAAAACTTATAAAGTATTCGGATTTATATATTGTAGGATACAAACATGAACATATATCAATTTCTGAATATGAAGTATCTTCCAGATTGCCCTTGTATATTATATCTAGGATAATTATAGATTATATGGTCAGATATAATAATTCTGAAAATTAAATTGAAAAGTCTATGAAAATCGATTTTCTATTTGTGAAAAGATTTTCATAGACTTTTTTATTATAATGAAAACATACACAGCACAAGCAAGGGGGAAGACAATGATATATACATTAACTACAAATCCTGCAATAGATATGAATATATCTACTAATGGGATAAAGAGAAAATTAGTAAATCGTACATCAAATGCTGTATATTCTCCTAATGGAAAGGGATTAAATGTAACTTTTGTACTAGGTCATTATGGTATAGAATCTAAGATATTAGGATTTTTTGGAGGATTTTCAGGAAAATATATAGTTGAAGAAAGCGAAAAGAGAGGATTTGACGTATTGCCTACTTGGGTAGAAGATACAACTCGTATAAATATATTTTTAAATGATGGAAGTGATGAATTTAAATTTGTAAACTCTGGGTCATATGTAAACGAAAAACAAAAACTAGATATGCTAGATAAGATACAGTCATTAGAAGATATAAGTTACTTATCAATAAGTGGAAGTCTACCTCCTGGTATTGATGATAATTACTATGAGGATATATTTAAAATTTGTGAAAATAAAAGTATAAAGACAATACTCGATATAAGTTCACCAAAATTAAAGGAGTTACTACAGTATAATCCATATTTGATAAAACCAAATGATGAAGAAATCAAAGATATATTTGGAATTATTGTAAGAGATGAAGAAGATATTAAGGATGTACTTAAATTACTACATTTAAAAGGTGCTCAAAATATATTGCTAACTTTAGGAGAAAAAGGTTCTTATTTTTATAATGGAAAATCAATTTATTATGCTAGTGCTCAACCAGTTACAGTAGTCAGCTCTGCATGTGCTGGTGATTCTGCATTAGCTGCTTTTTTAAGTATATGGTTGGAAAATCCAGAACATATTGAAGAAGCATTAAAAAGGTCAGCAGCAACAGGAGCAAGTGTGGCTGAAAGTAATGGTATAGGTAATTTGGAGAATGTGGAAGATTATATAAAAAATATAAGAGTCAGAAAGGTGGTATAAAAATGGGAAAGAAAATGATTCTAGGGGTAACAGGTTGTCCAACTGGAATAGCTCATACTTTTATGGCAGAAGAAGCATTAAAAAATTCAGCCAGGGAATTAGGGTGTGACATAAAAGTTGAAACGAATGGAGCTATAGGTGTAGAAAATAAGTTAACAGCAAAAGATATCGAAATGGCAGATGCAATAATAGTTGCTTGTGATAAAAATGTTGATATGGACAGATTCAATGGAAAGCCAGTAATAGAAGTACCTGTCAAAGAAGGTATACATAAAGCTAATGAACTTATACAAAGATGTATTGATGGAAAAGTAGCTATTAGAAAAGGAAACTTATCAAGCAGTAAAATTGCAGAAGAAGGAAATTTATCGTTTGGTCAAAAGTTGTATAAAGACTTAATGAATGGTGTATCTCACATGTTACCTTTAGTAGTAGCAGGTGGAGTACTTACTGCTATATCATTTTTATGGGGGATTTATTCATTTGACCCAAATTCAGAACAATATAATCAAATAGCAGCTACATTAAAATCTGTTGGTGGATATTCTATGAACTTGATGGTTCCTGTATTGGCAGCATTTATAGCTCAATCTATATCGGGAAGAGCTGGTATGTTGGCAGGACTTGTTGGAGGAATGATATCATTTGATACAGGTTCGGGGTTTTTAGGTGGAATCATATCAGGATTTTTAGCAGGTTACTTAGTTAAACTATTTGTACATTTGTTAAGAAAATTACCACGACAATTAGAAGGTCTTAAATCGATTTTTATAATTCCTATTGTCAGCGTAGGTCTTGTGGGTGTAGCAATGTTGTTACTTGGTGGGCCATGTTCAGCACTTAACAATGCTATGATGAACTTTCTATCGGGGTTACAAAATTCAAGCCCTATAATTTTGGGAATAGTAATAGGATGTATGTCAGCATTTGATATGGGAGGTCCAGTAAATAAAGCAGCATATGTAACTGGAACTATGCTTCTAGGACAGGGAAATTATTTATTTATGGCAGGTGTATCTGCAGCTTGTATAACACCACCATTGGTAATAGCAATAGCATCTACTTTATTTAAAAATAGATTTACAGAAGAAGATAGAGCAGCAGGATTAATCAATTATATACTAGGTAGTACTCATATAACAGAGGGGGCAATACCTTTTGCAGCAAAAAATCCATTAAAAGTGTTGCCAGTACTTATGATTGCATCATCAATATCATCAATTTTAACTTATATAATGAAAATAGAAGTACCAGCTCCACATGGAGGGTTTTTGGTTCTAGGATTAGTCAATAAGCCACTTTTATGGGTAGGGTGTATATTTGTAGGTTCATTAGTAGGTGCTGTACTTTATATGATGGTTACACCTAAAGTAGTAAATGAGAAAAATACTATAGAAAATACAAATGTAACAAAAGATGAACATAAAAATGAAAGTGCAGAATCGGAAAACGTATCTAATAATATCTCTTTATATAGCGAAGAAACAGTAATTTTAGATGTTAAGGGAAAAAATAAAACAGATGTAATTGATGAAATGATTGGAATACTTGATAAATCTAGTGTTCTTTTAGATAAAAAGAAGTTTAAAGAAGAAATCCTTAAAAGAGAAGAAATATCATCTACAGGTTTTGGTATGGGGATAGCGATACCACATGCAAAAACAGATGCAGTAAAGGTACCACGTGTAGCAGTAGGTCTATCAAAAGAAGGGTTTGACTTTGAATCAGAAGATGGAAGCTTGGCACATATTATATTTATGATAGCAGCTACAGATAATGGTGATAATTTACACTTAAAAACATTATCTCAACTATCTTCAAAATTAATGAATGAAGAATTTTTAAATGAGTTATTAAATAGCAAAACAAGTAGAGAAATAGTATCAAAATTAAATAACGAAGAAATTAAATCAGTATAAACATATAGGAGGAGAAATTATGGCATTAGTGACAACTAAACAAATATTATTAGATGCACAAGAAGGGCATTATGCAGTAGGTGCATTTAATGTTGAAAATATGGAGATGGTTATGGCAGTAATAGAGGCTGCTGAAGAACTTAAATCACCAGTAATATTGCAAACAACACCTTCAACAATAAAGTATGCAGGACTAGATTATTATTTAGCGAATGTAAAGGTAGCATCAGAGAAGGCAAGTGTTCCAGTAGCAATGCACTTAGACCATGGTTCAAGCTTTGGACTAGCTATGCAGGCACTTAGAGTTGGATATACTTCTATTATGATTGATGGTTCTCATGAAAGTTATGAAGATAATATTTCAATATCTAAATCTGTTGTAGATGCATGTATGCCTTCAGATATACCTGTTGAAGCTGAATTAGGTAAAGTTGGAGGTAAGGAAGACGATTTAGATGGTGGTGATGGTGGAGCATATACAGACCCATTAGAAGCAAAAGAGTTTGTAGAGAGAACAGGGGTATCATCTTTAGCAGTAGCAATAGGTACGGCACATGGGCTATATAAGGGAGAGCCAAAACTTGATTTAGATAGATTATCTGAAATTAGAGAGGTTGTATCAGTTCCATTAGTATTACATGGTGGGTCTGGAATACCAGATGAGGTTATTAAGGAGTCTATAAAAAGAGGGATTTGCAAGGTTAATTATGCAACTGAATTAAGGATTGCTTATAGCAATGGGGTTAAGGATGTGCTTAATTCTGACCCAGAGGTAATTGACCCTAAAAAATATGGTAAAAAAGGTTTAGAGTCAGTTAAAGATTTTGTTAAGAGTAGGATGGAAGTTTGTGGATGTGTAGGAAAAGCAATAGAGATAGTGAAGTGTTAATAATAAAGGGAAAGAATAAGTAAGATTAAATTAAGGGGTGTCTCAAAATGAACTTTTAGTTCATGAGGCACTCTTTTTTGTATGAAATTAAATATATTTTCATCATTCCGACAATAAAAAAGAAGATTATATCTATTTTGAGACAGCATCTTATTTTATTTTTTGATTAAGATTGTAATTGAGAAATTTGAAATAAGGAAGATGATATAATTAAATAAAAAATTTCTTTCTAAGTTTAAATTAATATTAAAAAGTTATAATATGGTAAGAGTTATCCAGGTAGATGACTTCTATGATGGATATATGATAAAATAATTTTGTATGGTATATATAATAATCATAAAATAAGAGTATTGCATTAGTTTTTTAGCTAAAATATGTAAATAGGAAAAATAATTTAATAATTGTGTAGTAAAAACTTGGATTTAACATAAGACACTAACTATTAAGGCGTACGACTAAAATATATATTTAAATTATTTTATGAACACTGGAGGGAAAGTCATATATGATTACAGGAGAATTAAGGAGTAAAGTGGACAAGATTTGGGAGACTTTTTGGACTGGTGGATTAACTAATCCATTAGAAGTTATAGAACAATTTACATATCTTTTATTTATTAAAGGATTGGATGAAGTAGAAACAAAAAATGAAGCAGAAGCAACTCTTTTGGGTGTTTCTTTTGAAAAGATATTTGATGATGAACATCAACATTTAAGGTGGAGTAAGTTTTCTAATGAAGGAAATTCAGAAAAAATGTATGAAATAGTACAAAATGAAGTGTTCCCTTTCATAAAAAAATTACATGGAAATAAAGAATCAGCTTATGCAAAGTACATGGGAGATGCAATATTTAAAATTCCTACGCCTCTTATGTTATCTAAAATAGTTGATGGTATTAGTAATTTAGAATTAAGTAAGGATAGAGATACAAAGGGAGATTTGTATGAGTATTTATTATCCAAAGTGGCTACAGCAGGTACTAATGGTCAATTTAGGACTCCAAGACACATAATAGATATGATAGTAAGACTTATTAAACCAACACCAGAAGATATTATAGTAGACCCGGCAGCAGGTTCGGCAGGTTTTTTAGTATCATCACAACAATACTTAAGGGATAATCATTCAAGTCTTTTCTTAGTGCAAGGGCTGAAGGAGCATTTTAATAATGGTATGTTCTATGGATTTGATATGGATAGAACTATGCTTAGAATAGGTGCTATGAATATGATGTTGCATGGCGTTGACAATCCTAATATAGAGTATAAGGATTCTTTATCGGAGGTTAATACAGATAAAGATAAGTTTACATTGGTGTTAGCAAATCCTCCTTTTAAGGGAAGTTTAGATTATGAAGCAGTGTCAGCAGATTTATTAAAAGTGACTAAGACAAAGAAAACAGAGTTATTATTCTTGGCACTTTTTTTAAGAGTTTTAAAAATTGGTGGAAGATGCGCATGTATAGTGCCAGATGGAGTATTGTTTGGTTCAACAGGTGGACATAAATCGATAAGAAAAGAAATAGTTGATAATCATAAATTGGAAGCTATAATATCAATGCCAAGTGGAGTGTTTAAGCCTTATGCAGGAGTATCTACAGCTATAATGATATTTACTAAAACAGGAACAGGTGGAACTGATAAGGTATGGTTCTATGATATGAAAGCTGATGGTTATTCTTTGGATGATAAGAGAAATGAGATAAAGGATAGTGATATAGAGGATATTATTAAGAGATTTGATAATCTTGATGGTGAAGTAGATAGAAAAAGAACAGAGCAAAGCTTTTTTGTTGATGTGGAAGAGATAAGAGAGAATGGGTATGATTTATCTATTAATAAGTATAAAGAGGTAGTGTATGAGGAAGTAGTTTATGATGCTCCTAGTGTTATTATAGGTAGAGTTAGGGAGTTAGAGAAGGAAATCGTAGATGGATTAGAGGAATTAGAAAGAATGCTTGAGGTGTAGAGTATGGAATATAGATTGAATGAAGTTTTTGAATTTATTAGAAATGGGGCTAGTATTAAACAATTTGATACAAAATTTGGATATCCAATTACAAGAATAGAAACTATAGCAAACTCTTATATTGATACTAATAAAATGGGATATGCTGACATAAAAGAGTTAGGAAAATTAGAAGACTATTTATTGAAAAATGGAGATATACTAATGTCACATATTAATAGTGAAAAACATTTAGGGAAAAGTGCAATATATGAAGATATAAATAAAAAAATTATACATGGAATGAATCTTTTATGTTTACGACCAGATAAAGAAGTTTGTTATCCAAAGTATTTAAATTATTTTTTTAATAGTAATGAATTTAGAAGACAGTTACCAAGGATAATAAAAAAATCAGTTAATCAAGCAAGTTTTTCAGTTAATGATTTAAAAAATTTAAAAGTAGATTTACCTGAAATGGAAGCTCAAAAAGATATATCAAAAGTTTTAGATAAAGCTCAAGAGTTAATAGATAAAAGAAAAGAGCAAATAGAAGCATTGGATGAATTAGTTAAATCAAGATTTATTGAAATGTTTGGAAATTTTAAGGAACAAAAGTTTGTATTATTGAAAGATTGTACAAATTTTATTGATTATCGTGGTAAAACTCCAATTCTTTCAGAGAATGGAATTAGAATAATAAATGCAAAATCTGTAGGGAATGGTGTATTTAAATATATTAATGAATATATATCTGAAAACACCTATAATTCTTGGATGAAAAGAGGTTTTCCAGTAGCTGGAGATGTACTTTTTGTTACAGAAGGTCATACATTTGGAAATGTATGTAGGATACCAAAGGATTTAAAAAAGTTTGCTATGGGTCAAAGGATTATAACAATTCAGGGAGATAAAAAAATTTTAAATAATGCTTTTTTAGCACAATATATGCAAACAAAAGCTTTTAGGGTAGAAATAGATAAATATAAAACTGGTAGCTCTGCACAAGGAATTAGAAGCAAAGAACTTCAAAAAATATTAATACCAGTACCATCAATAGAACTTCAAAATAAGTTTGAAGAGTTTGTTAATCAAGTAGACAAATTGAAAGTAGGAATAAAAACAAGTCTAAAAGAACTAGAAGACAACTTTAACTCATTAATGCAAAAAGCTTTTAAAGGATAGTTATTCAACTAAAATACAATTATTAAAATGGGGGAATAAAATCTATGAATCAAATAGAGCTAGATTTATACCATAACATGGTAAATATCTATAAAGAAGCTGATTTACAATGTAACTATAAGCCAACAAGATTTTTACAACTGATAAATAACAAAGGAGCCTTATTAGCTGCTAAAGAATTAATCAATAAAGAAGGAGCTACTGAAGGATTTACAAGGCTATGGGAGTGTAAGAGATTAGATTTATCATTAGAAGTATTAGTATTAAAAGAAAAGTATAAAGAGTTGTTTACTGATGAAGAAAGAGAAATATGTATAAATAGATTAAAAGATTATGGATATAAATTCAATTAAGCAATATTACCTAATAAACAAGAGGTGATTAAATGAGAAATATACCAAATGAGATTAAAAACTCAATAATAAATGTATTTCCAAAAGAAAATACTCTAGCAATCATAATATTTGGTAGTTATGGAACAGATAAACATACATCAGAAAGTGATATAGACATAGCTTGGATTCCCATCAAAAAAGTACCAATTACAGAACTTGCAACTAAGACAGAAGCTCTAAGAAATATATTAGACATTGATGTAGACCTAAAAATTGTTACAGATAATTATACAATAGCACTTAAAAAAGCTATTTTAGAAGGTGAAGTTATTTATAAATCTAAAGATTTTAAGGATTATATAAATAAATTCTATTTTGAAAACAGTGATGTAATAGATATCTTAGATTGGAGGGACATGTATGGTAATTAGAAACAAATTATCTTGGAACTCAATAGAAGAAGTAAATAGGGATTTTGGTTCTTGCTTGTATGACCTGCAAAACTTCAAAATCTTATATGATAAGGAAGAAATGCCTGAGTTATGGGCTAGATACATAAAAGAAGGCTTTAAAAGCTATATGGTATCATTTCTAGAATTAACAAAAGCAATGTTGTATTATAAATCAATTGATTTAAACATAAAATCTAAAAACTTTTATGACTACCTTTTAGCTTGTGAGTATCACAATTTATTACCTAAAAATTCTTCTATAGTTATAGAAACACTTAGAAAATTGAGAAATGATGATTCTCATGGATATGATATACCACAGTTTGAAGATATGTACGAATTGTTTACAGAAAATGAAGAAGTATTTGTTAGTATAAGAAACAGCTGTAAGAAATAGTTTTTAGAGAGATTTATTTTAACTAAGGGACAAAAGGGGGATAAAAGCCTTGGGTAATTTTGATTTTTTACAAAAGAAGAAAAATTTCAATAGTTTTAATACTGCTTGCTTAGAAGCAGAAAAAAGTATACTAGTTAGCCCATCTACTTGTGCAACTATAACAAGAAGAGCTTTAGAGCTTGCAGTAAAATGGCTATATGCTAATGATAGTGATTTAGTATTGCCTTATCAAGATAATCTTAGTACGTTGATTCATAATAATAGTTTTATAGAACTTATAGACTATGATATGTTACCTTTATTAAAATATATAGTTAAATTAGGTAATTTATCTGTACATACTAGTGCGAACATAGAGAGAGGAGAAGCAATACTTTCACTTAACAATTTGCATCAATTTGTTAGTTGGATAGACTATTGTTATTCAGATGAATATACAGCAGAAGACTTTAATGAAGATTTATTACTTCATGGGGAAGAGAAAAGGACGAGACCAGACGAACTTAAAAATCTTTATGAGAGATTAAGTTCAAAAGATAAAAAGCTTGAAGAAGTAATAAAAGAAAATGAGGAATTAAGAAAGTCACTAACTGAAAAGAGAAAAGTTAATACTGTAAACTATGATTTCAAGATAGACGAAGTAAGCGAATTTGAGACAAGAAAAAGATATATAAATATAGAATTAAAGCTTGCAGGTTGGGAATTTGGAAAAGATATATGGGAAGAAATAGAAGTACAAGGTATGCCTAATGAAAGTGGTGTGGGATATGTAGATTATGTTCTTTATGGTGAAAATGGTAAGCCATTAGCAGTAGTTGAGGCGAAAAGAACGAGTAAAGACCCGAAAATTGGTCAACAACAAGCTAAATTATATGCAGATTGTTTGGAAAAGAGATATAGTCAAAGACCGGTAATATTTTTGACTAATGGTTTTGATATGTATATTTGGGATGACTATTCAGATAGGAAAGTTTATGGATTTTATAAAAAATCAGAATTACAACTTATGATAGATAGAAGAAAGAGTAAGAAGTCTTTAAGTTCTGTAACAATAAATGATGAAATATCCAATAGATATTATCAAAAAGAAGCTATTAGGGCTGTATGTGAGGCTCTTGAAAATAAGCAACGCAAAACTCTTTTGGTATGTGCTACTGGTACAGGAAAAACAAGAATTGCTATATCTATAGTTGATGTACTTTCAAGACATAATTGGATTAAAAATATATTATTTCTAGCAGATAGAAAAGCATTGGTAAAGCAAGCTAAAAAAAGTTTTACTAAGCTATTACCTAACTTGGCGTTATGTAATTTATTGGATAGCAAAGACAGCCCAGAAGATGCTAGGATGATATTTTCTACATATCCAACAATGATGAATGCAATTGATGATACGAAGTCTAAGGATGGAAAGAGATTGTTTACACCTGGTCATTTTGATTTAATTATAATAGATGAATCGCATAGAAGTATTTATAAAAAGTATAAGTCAATCTTTGATTATTTTGATTCTTACTTAATGGGTCTTACTGCTACACCAAAGGATGAGATAGATAAAAATACTTATTCAGTTTTTGACATGGAAAATGGAGTACCTACATATGCTTATGAGTATAATAAGGCAGTCGAGGATGGATATTTAGTAGATTATACTAGTATTGAGTTTAAGACTAAGATTATGGAAGATGGAATTAAGTATGATGAGCTTTCTGATGAAGAGAAGGAAGAATATGAAAATACATTTAATGATGATGAGAGTATTGGAGACGAAATAGGGAATAATGCAGTAAATGAGTGGCTATTTAATTCTGACACAATAGATTTAGTTTTAAATAAGCTAATGACAGAGGGGTTGAAAATAGAAGGAGAAGAAAAGATTGGTAAGACTATAATTTTTGCAAAGAATACAAAGCATGCTAGGGCAATAGTTGAAAGATTTAATAAACTGTATCCAAAGTATGGTGGGAACTTTGTAAAAGCAGTTGACTATAGTATAAATTATGTAGATTCTATAATAGATGATTTTTCTGATAAGAATAAATTACCTCAAATAGCAGTTTCAGTAGATATGCTTGATACAGGAATTGACATACCTGAAATACTAAATCTTGTTTTTTTCAAGAAAGTGAGAAGTAAGACTAAGTTTTGGCAAATGATAGGTAGAGGAACTAGATTATGTCCAGATTTATTAGGTGTTGATATGGATAAGGAAAGATTCTTAATATTTGATTTTTGTAATAATTTTGAATTTTTTAAATTTAATCCTAAAGGATTTGAGGGAAATAAAACAGAAACACTTACTGAAAAATTATTTAATATAAAGGTAAGTATGGTTAAAGAACTTCAAGATATTAAATATATAGAAGGTGAGTATGCAGAACTTAGAAAAGAATTGTTAGAAGAACTTATAACTTCTGTAAAAGCTTT
>OCAE01001199.1_pt1 | contig 12606 bp, 11 predicted proteins | sample 1495581 | NCBI WGS metagenome assembly OCAE01 (sample SAMEA2580278, study PRJEB22360) | human gut metagenome | biome: human gut; feature: human-associated habitat; material: faeces | place: Denmark | collected 2008/2010 | reverse complement strand
GTGAAAAGCACCCCGGTTTTCCTGGGGATCAGCGGGGGCCCTGCCGTTGCCGTGGCACTGGGCATTGTCTTTATCGCGCCTTATCTGAGCGGTACACTCACACTGTATCTGCACATTATTACCGCATTCAGTGGTGCGCTTTGTATCAGCGGGCTGATTTTTATGCTCAACCGCCGCCGTCAGCCATTACTGCGCCTGTTACTGTGCGGTATCGCCGTTAATGCCATCAGCATGTCTTTTGTCGGCGTACTCAATTATCTGAGTGATGATAACGAATTACGTCAGTTTTCGCTCTGGATGATGGGCGGCACCGGGCATATCAGCTGGGTTCTGCTGCTGCCGGCTATCATACTGATACTCCCTGTATTTTATGCTGCATTCAGGCTGTCACGTCCGCTGGATATGATTCAGCTGGGAGAGGAAGAAGCACATTATGCCGGCGTCAATGTCCGCCGGACACAACAGTGTGTACTGCTGATCAGTGCTCTGCTTACCGGTATCACCGTGGCACTGTGCGGAATTATCGGTTTTATCGGCCTGGTTATCCCCCACCTGATGCGTATTATTTTCGGCTGGCATCACCGGCTTCTGCTGGTAACATCGGCCCTTGCAGGCGCGCTGCTGTTACTGCTTTCGGACACCCTTGCCCGCACCCTGGTGGTACCGGCAGAAATTCCGGTCGGGCTACTGACCGGACTGCTCGGCGCGCCTTATTTTCTCTGGCTGATTTTCTCGGTGAAGGAATAATATGTCCCGCATAACCACAAATACCACACCACCGGTACTGGTTGCAGAGAATATCTGTTTTTCCCGCCACGGACAGCCGGTAATCAGTGATATCTCCCTGACATTACACTGCGGAACCATCACTGCTGTTACCGGCCCGAATGGTGCGGGAAAATCAACCCTTCTTCGTTTACTCAGTGGTTATTACCCCTGTGACAGCGGACAAATCATACTGCGCGAAAAACCGATGGCATCCTGGTCGGCCGCTGCTCTGGCACAGATCAGGGCGGTCATGACACAACAAAGTGCTATCTCTGCCCCCTACCGGGTCAGAGACATTATTGCGCTGGGGGATTTGCACAAAGAATATACACGTCAGACAACCATTGATGAAGTGATACACCTGACGGCCTGCGAATCATTGCTCGATAAACGCTGGTATCAGCTTTCCGGTGGTGAGCAGCAGCGGGTTAATCTGGCGCGGGCACTGATGCAACTAAGCTGTTCGTTGCCCGTTCCCCGCCTGCTATTACTGGATGAACCCACTGCTGCGCTGGATCTTCACCACCAGCAACGCCTGATACGGATGCTGAAAAAGCGGGTGAGCACGACCTCCCTGGCCGTCTTCTGTATTCTGCATGACCTGAATTTAGCGTCTTTATATGCTGACCACATCATAATGCTGAATAACGGACGCATTGTCCGTCAGGGAACGCCGGGCGAAGTACTACAAAAAACGGTACTGACGGAAACCTATCAGGCTGACCTGATAACGCTCCGCCATCCGCTTACCGGCAATAATTCTGTGTTACTTACCCCGTAATATTAATCACTTTTTGCTGTAACACATTGTTTGCGGCAAAAAGTCATTGCCGAGAGCAAACATAAGGTATACCCGAGCAATTCGCAGCCCTCTTCTGCCAGGTTTTTTGCCAGCCGGTTAAAATCATCTCCCATCATGCCGCGCCATAAAATCCCCATACCAAACAGGCGCGAAAATACCAGTACCACCAGCAAACCGGTGACCATCATCCCGTATGCCGGGTGGGTGACAAAACGGTACAACCCGCTAACCGCTGTGCGCGGATGCAGAAAAGCATAGACAATCGCAGCCAGTGAGACCGGAGCCGCGAACCAGAACCATGCACCGTGAGAAATATAATCAAAAATCTGATCCAACTCCCTGATCAGCATGCTGGCAAACAATCCGGCAATCAGGAAAAAACCCGCTCTGTCCTCCGGTTCCCGCAGCCCTTTGCGGAAAAACAGCACAATCACGGCCAGCAACATCACTTCAGCAACAATTTCTGTCACCGAGTCTTCCCCCAAATCATTCTTAAGAACCAAAATATCAATAAACAACAGACCTGTGCTGGCAGCCATGATCAGTGCCAACATAAAAAAACGCCCCATTGCCCCGAAAAGAAACCGAAATTGCTGTGACATAACTATCCTGAATTATATTTATCGTCAGCGGATTCTATCGATTTCCAATCTGTAATTGGTGACATATGGTGCTATATGCTGATGACAAACCAATTGGTTTCATCTATTGGTCTGATAATGATTCTCAATCATGAAAGGCACGATTTGCCTACACAATTCTTGGAAAATTCATAAAATATGACTAATAACATCTGTGACTATTAGAATTTAAATTTATAGATTGTAGCCCGATTTTGGGAGGTGAACATGTCAGAAAGTGTAGTGAACGATATTATCAAATGGCTGGAAACTCAGTTACAGCGCAATGAAGGGATCAAGATCGATACTATTGCGGATAAAAGCGGTTATTCAAAATGGCATCTTCAGCGTATTTTCAAAGATATCAAGGGATGCACATTAGGTGAGTATGTCCGTAAGCGTCGCCTGCTGGAGGCAGCTAAATCTCTGCGCGATAACGATATGTCTATTCTGGATATCGCGTTGCAGTATGGTTTCAGTTCACAGGCAACCTTTACCCGTATCTTTAAAAAACATTTCAATACCACACCGGCAAAATTCCGTGATCACGGCCAGATGCCGGAACCGCGCTGTTTCATGGAGTGTGGTTCACACTAAATGGCTGAAAAAATATCCCCGCCGCCATCACTGGCCAAACGGGGATATTTTTTTATCCTGCTGTAATCACTGAGCCGATTAACCGCCTGCTTTATTTAAGCTCTGCCACCAGCCAGTCCCGCAACTGAGTCAGTTCATCGCGCATGTCCGGATAACCGGCCATAAGCTCAGTAAATACCGCTGTCACCGCATCAGCACTGTAACGTTGACCGGTCAGCAGTTGTGCCAGTTGCTCCAGCGGGGCCGGGTCAAGACTGTCAGTAAAAATCTGCGCCCGGCTGATCATGCCGCGCTCCACATCAAAATGCAGTTCAATACCGCCCCATTTAAAGCGGGTATCCAGCAGATGGCTGAAGGCCGGTGCATTACCGAAATTCCAGTCCCAGCTGCTTTGTCTGGCAAAGGTTTCAGCAAATCCCGGCAGATCAGGAAATGAATCCGGTGAAATCAGTTCCGTTTCCGCTTTCTCGCCGTAATAGTCGAAAAACGCCGCTTTAATCACGTCACAAACCTGTTCATGGTCAATCCCCGGAATAATTTCCGCCAGATTAGTCACCCGTGAGCGGACAGAGGTGATCCCTTTAGCCTGCAATTTCTTCGGATCCGGGTTGAGATAATCCGCCAGACGGCTTAAATCCGCATTAATTAATACCGTACCATGATGAAAACCCCGATCTTTGGTTTCCCGGTACGCCGACCCGGAAATTTTCCGCTCACCATCCCCGCTGTTCACCACCAGGTCATTACGCCCGGATGCCGATACCGAAATACCGAGCCGGGATAAACCATCGAGAATAATATTGGCGGAAACCGTTTTGTCATATTCGGGTTTCCCGGCCATAAAGGTGAAATTGGTATTCCCCTTGTCATGAAATACCGCCCCGCCGCCGCTGCTGCGCCGGGCTAATTTAATATGGTCGGATTCCATTTTGCGGGTATTACATTCCTTCCACGGATTTTGCGCCCGACCGATAACCACGGTGTTATTATTACGCCACAGAAACAGCACACGCTGGTCAGCGGGCATTTGCCGGAAAATACACTCTTCAACAGCAAGGTTAAACCACGGATCAAAAGAATCAGAAATAAAAAGACGAAGTGACGACATGTTGTCCCCCGGAAAAAATAGGCTGCCGATAAGATAGCATATTTATCCCGGTGATTTTAAAGTCTGCGCGCCTGCCAGAAGACTTTTTTCCAATAGACGTTATCAAGGCTGGAACGCATCACACCTTTGCTTGTCGAAGCATGAATAAAGGCGCGGTCAGAATCATAGATACCGACATGTAACCCGTTTTCGCCGCCGCCGGTTTTAAAGAATACCAGGTCGCCGGGCTGCAAATCCTCAACATCAATCCGGGTGCCATAAGTGGTCTGGGCTTTGGTGGTACGCGGCAGTGAAATAGCAAAGCGGTCATTAAATGTCCGGTAGACAAAACCGGAGCAATCAATACCGTTTACATCCATTCCGCCATAGTGATAAGGCGTACCGTACCATTGCGATAATTGTTCCCGCAACTGGGCAATCACCATAATCGGATCTGATAATTCCGTTTTGATCGGCGGTGAGTGGTATTTACGCGGTGTCGATGAACAGCCGACAACGGCTAATACGCAGATAAAAAGCAGAGAACGGAATATCATTTTCATTGTATTATCCCCGGTACGGCTGACCTTCAACCCGCATTACTGTATTAATATCTGCGGGTGAAAGTCAATATTTGCCGTATTTTACCCGGTGTTACGGCATTTTCCGGTAATACAGCAATGTCAGATTTTCATCAGTAACCAGTTCGTCAGCCGGTGAGACATCGTTTTCATCCACCCCGTGACGATCCCGCAGGATCAGCGCAACATTACCGGTTTTACGGGCGTTATTCAGCCAGGATTCAAAGTCATCATGTGTAATAAATTTTGATTTTGTATCCGGATAGATATCACTCAGTCCGTATTTCAGTTCTCCCGGACGGTCAAACATATAAATATCGCTGCGCTGCAATTCCCAGGCCGCTGAAGTGCCGATACCAACACTGTTAACCAGAATATAACGGGCATCTTTCAGCAGCGCGATATTATCCTGAATAAAAATCTGCGGTAAATTTGCCCGTTCCGTACGGGCCGGTAACAGCGAACTGACCGATAAACTGATTGCCACCGTACAAAATGCCGCCAGCATCCAGTAACGGCAACCCTTTATCAGGGTGAACACCGAAACAGCAATCCAGAACAGGAATATCGCAATGGCCCCGGTAAATTTGCCGCGCTCATCCGCAGAATACACCAGGGTATTTTCCAGGTTGTTTATTACCAGCAGAGCAATAACCGCGCAGAAACCGAAAATAATATTGATCACCGCATTCAGTTTAAAGACAGATACGGCCTGTTTTTTTATCAGGGTATGGATATATGCTGCCATCAGGATCGTCAGTGGTGCAATGACCGGCAGAATATAGGTCAGTAATTTTCCTTTGGCGATACTGAAAAATAAGAACGGCAATACTGTCCAGCACAGCAGGAAGAATAACGGCTTATTTTCACGGCGCTGTTGCCAGCCCTGTTTTAATGCCCCGAATAAAAAACCGCTCCAGGGTAAAACACCGGCAAACAAAATCGGAATAAAGAACCAGAATGGCGAGAGATTTTGTGCCTCTTTACTCATAAAACGCTGTATGTGCTCAACCATCACAAAATAGCGCCAGAAATCGGGCTCGGCGTGATATATCGTCAGCGCCCACGGCAGTGTGATAAGCCCGGCCGCAGCGATCCCCGCCCAACAATAACAAAGCATAGTTTTAAAACGTCGGTAGAAAATATGCACCGGAATCAGCGCAATAACCGGCAATACCAGTGCCAGAAAACCCTTTGTCATCAGCGCCATGCCGCAGGCCAGCCCGAAGGCAATCCAGTAGCTCAGCAATGCACGGCGTGACTGCGCGGTGATCAGCCCATAACTGAGATAAATCACCAGCGTGACCCACATGGTCAAAATCGGATCCAGTGTACTGTAAGTCCCGAGTGCGAGAACCAGTAACATACTGGCATACAGAAAGGCGGCTGTGCGGGCGATGACTTTTTCATCCCACATTTTCATTGTCAGCCGGTAAACCAGCCATGTGCTGACCATTGTTGAGAACAGGACACCAAAACGCACTGCAAATTGTGTATGACCGAACAACATCTGACTGATGTTATTTACCCAGTAACCCGCCACCGGCTTTTCAAAATAGCGGATATCCAGCAGATGCGGCACCACCCAGTTACCGTCAGCCAGCATTTCCCGGCTGATCTCCGCATACCGGGTTTCATCCGGCTGCCATAACGCACGAAATTCCAAAGGAATAAAATAGGTTACTGCAATAAACAACAGGAATAACACAGTCCACATTGCGGCAGACGGATACGCCACATGAAACGCAGACTTACGGCTGTTAACGTCCAATATAACCTCCGGACAAGGATACAATTTTACAACAACAAGGTAGTTATCTTTGTTACCTCCATTAAGACCCGGGTATGGGAAAATAATTCACGGTGTAACAGGATATTTTGTTTATACAACAAAGAAAAAACTGAGGGATTAATACAGGCTTAATCGTTTAATGACGGCTTAATAAAACACTAAGCCGTATTATGATTATACGGCGGGTTTTTCTTTACTGTGGATCAGACGCACACCAAACAGAATAAAAATAATACCGATGCTTTTTATCAGCGACACACCTTCATTAAACCAGGGCAGGAACGCAGCCAGCAAATAGACAAACACATAACTCAGGCTGATAAGCGGGTAGGCTTTATTGAGCGGCAAATCCCGCAGCGCGAGCAGCCAGCACACCATTGACAGAACATAGCCCACCAGTCCGGCGAAAACGACTGCGAGCGGCTGCCACTGAGATAGCAACCAGCGGATATCCAGCCACTGCGAGCTCAGGGCAATATCCGGTAATTGTGTCACACCCAGTTTCAGCAACAGCTGCGCGGCGGTGACAAACAGCACACTACCGAGTACCCAAAGATATCCGCGCATCAGTGTCCCGCTCCCATCAGAATCACGCCGGTGACAATCGCTGCCACACCGCACCAGTGTTTACGGGTTACCCGTTCACCGTATAAAAACTGCGCCACCAGGGTAACCACCACAAAGTTGATACTCAGCATCGGATAGGCGATATTCAGCGGCATAACCTGCAAAAGTTTCAGCCACAGCAGCATTCCCAGACCCAGCAGAAATACCGCCAGCACCAGCCAGTACAGGCCTCTGCGTTTTGCATTTTCCTGTGCAGACTGCCAGACATCTACCGCCTGTTTCTGGCAGATCTGACCACCGCAGGTGAGAAAACTCACAATAATCAGTAAAACAATTTGCCCGAACACCATCACACCTTATGGCTGTTTATCATAGATATAGAGGGTCATCCGGCTGTTTTCGGTGCGCTTGTCCGCCGGTGGCAGTTTGGCATCGTAGGTATCATTTTTATCTGTTACCAGCAGTGCAACCTGCCCTTTCTTACGGGTTTCCGCCAGCCACTCAGCGAAAGTCGCATCATTCAGCAGACGGTATTCGCTGTCCGGATATTTCAGACCATAAGTCAGTTCGCCTGAATTATTCAGCAGATAAATATCACCGCGTTTCAGCTCCCAGGCCAGTCCGGCACCAATGCCGACACTGTTACTGACAATAAACGGACTTTTTTCCAGATCAGCCATATTCTGGCGGATAAATGCTTGCGGCAGTTTGGAATCCACTGAGTGATCCGGCACCGCGCTGCCGAAGGTCAGACTGACCACCAGTGAACAGGAAGCTGCCCACAGCCAGTGTTTTGCTTTCAGCAGATAACAGAGATACCCGATGATGCCCCAGATAGTAAAGGCGACAATCCCCAGAACCACTTTGGACCATTCATCCGGCTGATAAATTGGTTTTTTCACCAGATAGCTGGCAATGATCAGTCCGGCGACAGCAACCGCACCAAAGGCCAGGTTCAGGATACCGTTCGCCTGCAGCGCTTTCATCCGGTGCTTACGCACACAATCAACACCGTATTTGGCGATCATCACCGCCAGTGGCGCCATCAGCGGCAGCATGTAAGTCGGCAGTTTGCCTTTGGCAATACTGAACAGCAGGAACGGGGCAACAAACCAGCAGAACAGGAAGAACATCGGCGGATTATTACGCCGCTCTTTCCAGCCTTTGGACAATGCTCCCGGCAACAGCGCCAGCCACGGCAGACAGCCGAGCAGGATCACCGGAATGTAATACCAGACCGGTGAGGCGTGCTGGGCATCTTCACCTGAAAAACGCTGGAAATGCTCCACCACAATGAAATAGCGCCAGTAATCCGGCTCCTGCTGATGAACCGCAATCGCCCACGGCAGGCTGATCAGCACTGCGCAGATCACCGCCAGCGGGCCGAATTTCAGTAACTCAATGAAACGCCGCTGGTACAGCATCACCGGCAGCATTGCCACCACCGGGATCGCCAGCGCAAGGAAGCCTTTGGTCATAAAGCCCATACCACAGGACAGACCCAGCAGGCACCAGGACGTTATCCTGGTTTTCATATTTTCGGCTTTCAGTGCCCTGAAGCTGAAGGCCATCGAGGCAATCACCCACATGGCAAACATCGGGTCGAGCACACTGTATGTGCCGACACTGAACACCAGAAACATGGAGACAAAGACCAGCGACGCAACAAATGCTGTGTGACGATTGCGCCACATCAGAAGCGTCATCCAGTAAACCAGCAGTGTGCTGATAAGGATGCTGAAGACAGAGCCTGCACGGACAGCAAAATTGGTATGACCGAAAACCAGCTGGCTGACATTATTCACCCAGTAACCGGCCACCGGTTTTTCAAAATAACGCAGGTCGAGTAACTTCGGGACAACCCAGTCGCCCTGTGTCACCATTTCACGGCTGATTTCCGCATACCGGGTTTCATCCGGATGCCAGAGCAGACGATCATTGATCGGGAAAAGGTAAGTTAACACGAAAAAAAGAGCCAGCAGAAAGGCTCCGATTTTACTCGCCCGGTTATTCAGCATGTAATGCTATCCCTCTTGTTGGCAGCCCAGCCACCCTTCCCGGCCGGGGAAATCACCCCGTACCACTTTGCCTGTCGGTAATGTTGATAAATCAGATGGCAGCAATTCACTGAGCGGACAAAAGCGGAAATCCTCATGTTTAATCCGTTCCAGTAATGCCTCAAACTGTGCGGCTTTGGACATGCCTTCCACTTCAGTGTGGATGGTATAGACCGGCACGCCCTGATCCCGTCTGATTGCATCGAGGATAAAGTCGTTGAAATCCGCATCAGCCACCTGCGGCCCCACCACTTCATCATAGGTCGGCAGTGTAACAGGAATCTGTACGGTTCCGGTAGTCTCGTCTGCAAGAAGCGGACGAAACGGATGCGTGCCGCGGCAATCACTGTTGTAGGCAAAACCAAATGCCTGTTTAGCTTCAATCACCCGTTCATCCGCACGCCAGCCTGCCACCGCAGAGCACTGTACCGGTTGTCCGGTCGCATGTGATAAGGCATCGGTGCCCAGGCGAATCTGCTCTGTTATTTGTGCCGGTGTCCAGCGGCCGACTTTCGCCTGCCAGCCCTGGTGATCCCAGGCATGCAGGCCGACTTCATGACCGGCATCCAGTGTCTGTTTCATCAGATAGCCGAGGTCACGGGCAATTTTTTTCCCCGGCCACGCCGTACCGGCCAGCAGAATATCCAGGCCGTATAATGACGCCGCATTGGAGCGCAGCATTTTCCACAGAAACTTAGGACGCAAAAGGCGCCACAAGTGACGCCCCATATTGTCCGGCCCGACGCTGAAGAAAAAACTGGCTTTAATATCGTGCTGCGCAAATACCTTCAGTAACTGCGGCACGCCTTCCAGTGTGCCGCGGTAGGTATCCACGTCAACCCGCAGGCCGACATTTTTCATTACTCGTCGTTCCTCAGCTCTTCAACCGCACCGCGCAGGAAGAAGTCGAGCGTTTCTTCCACCGTCTGGCGGGTATCGATAGTCGGTTTCCAGTCCAGTAAGCGCTCAGCGTTTTTGATGCTTGGTTTACGGTGTTCCACGTCCTGGTAACCTTTACCGTAGTAAGTGCTGCTTTCGATTTTACGGAAGCCGGCAAACGGCGGGAAGTTATCACGCAGCGGGTGTTTCTCGAAGCAGTCGAGCAGCATTTCTGCCAGTTCGCGGATACTCGCTTCGTTCACCGGGTTACCGATGTTGATGATCTGACCGTCACACTTGCCGTCACGGTTTTCAATGATGCGGAACAGAGCTTCAATACCGTCATGGATATCAGTAAAGCAGCGTTTCTGCTCACCACCGTCAACCAGTTTAATCGGAGAACCTTCCACCAGGTTCAGGATCAGCTGAGTGATAGCACGGGAGCTGCCGATACGCGCGGAGTTCAGGCTGTCCAGACGCGGTCCCATCCAGTTGAACGGACGGAACAGTGTGAATTTCAGACCTTCTTTCGCGCCGTATGCCCAGATAACCCGGTCAAGCAGCTGTTTGGAGACAGAGTAAATCCAGCGCTGTTTGTTGATTGGGCCGACAATCAGGCGTGAATTATCTTCGTCAAACTCTTTGTCATCACACATACCGTACACTTCAGAAGTGGACGGGAAGATGATGCGTTTATTGTATTTCGCGCAGTAACGGACGATTTTCAGGTTTTCTTCGAAGTCCAGCTCGAACACGCGCAGCGGGTTACGGGTGTATTCGATTGGTGTGGCAATCGCCACCAGCGGCAGAATGACATCACATTTTTTGATATGATACTCAATCCACTCGGTGTGAATGCTGACATCCCCTTCGATAAAGTGGAAACGCTCGTCACCGATGAAACGGTCAATGGCGGAAGAGCTTATATCCATACCATAAATATCGTAGTTGCCGTCTTCAAGCAGACGTTCTGTCAGGTGGTTACCGATGAAACCGTTCACACCCAGGATCAGCACACGCTTGCGGCGGGCAACCTGCGCAGTGGCTTTCGGGCCGACGCGGACATCCGTCACGATACCCATTTCTGCTGCCAGACGGGTACCCTGCACATACAGGCCGGATTCACCCTGACCACTGATCACTTCCAGCGCGCCGTTTCCGCAGGCAATCACCAGCGGTTCAGCTGAAATAACGGTTCCCGGACGTTTGCCTTTGTTATCAGCAAGCACGCGGCTGCGCCAGATGATCATTTTGCGCTCACCCAGGAAGGTAAATGCGCCCGGATACGGTTCTGTCACCGCACGGACCAGGTTGTGGATCTGTGCCGCAGGCTGATTCCAGTCGATCAGACCATCTTCCGCACAACGGCGGCCGAAGTAAGTGGCCTGAGATTCATCCTGAGCGGTGGTTTTGCAGGTACCGGCCTCAATCAGCGGTAAGGTTTTGTTCAGCAGTGTTTCTGCGGCTTCACGAACTTTACCGTGAACAATCAGGGAAGTATCGTCACCACCGATAGTCACTTTTTCCTGCGCGACGATATCGCCGGCATCGGCTTTGGCCACCATTTTGTGCAGGGTAACACCGGTTTCGGTTTCACCATTCAGCACAGCCCAGTTGATTGGTGCGCGGCCGCGGTATTTCGGCAGCAGAGAACCGTGCAGGTTGAATGCGCCTTTCGGTGCCAGCGCCAGAATCTCTTCGCTCAGCATATCGCGGTAGTAGAAAGAGAAAATAACATCCGGTTTCAGTTCGCGGATGCGATCCACCCACAGCGGATGGTTAACGTTTTCAGGGGCATAAACCGGCAATTCCATGTCCGCACTGACGCGGGCCACCGATGAGAAGAAATGGTTTTCACCCGGGTCGTCCGTATGGGTAAAGACGGCCTGAATATCAAAGCCCGCTTTTTTCAGAGCCTTCAATCCGACACAACCAATATCATGGTAGGCAAATACGATTGCTTTCATTAGTTTTTTTCCTGAGTTTCAGTTTCACTGGTCTCTTTCGCCTGAGCGCCGACCACTTTTTGAATAAAATACCGGGGACGTGCACGAACATCGTTATAAATCCGCCCGATATATTCCCCGAGCAGACCCATTGCCACGAATTGTGCGCCGATAAACATAAATAAGATAGCAAACAGGGTAAACACCCCTTCAGCCGCCCACAGCGCACCGAAAGCCACGCGCAGGATAATCAGTAACAGCGCCAGCAGGAAACCGGACGCGGCAATGATACTGCCGACAATGCTTAACAGGCGCAGCGGCGCAGTGGTCAGGCAGGTCAGCAGGTCATACATCAGATTGATCAGTTTTAGGAAACTGTATTTTGAGTCACCGAACTCACGTTCAGCATGTTTGACATCAATTTCGATCGTTTTACGGGCAAAGGTGTTTGCCAGAATCGGAATAAAGGTGCTGCGCTCATGGCACTGCAACATCGCGTCAATGATATGACGGCGGTACGCACGCAGCATACAGCCGTAGTCACCCATGGCGCTGCCGGTTGCGGCGATGATCATTTTGTTGATCATTTTTGAGGCGGTTTTGCGGAACCAGGAATCCTGACGGTTTGCGCGGCGCGTGCCGACCACGTCATAGCCCTCTTCTGCTTTTTCAACCAGACGCGGGATCTCTTCCGGCGGGTTCTGTAAATCCGCATCCATGGTGATCACCAGATCACCGTCAGCCTGTCTGAATCCTGCCATTATCGCGGAATGCTGACCGTAGTTACGGTTAAGCAGAACGGCGACCACATGGTTTTCCGGAATTTCTGCCGCCTGCGTCAGCAATTCCGCTGAGCGATCACGGCTGCCGGCATCGACCCGCCCCATTTCATAGGCCTGTGGTACCCGTC
>OCAE01001198.1_pt1 | contig 12611 bp, 10 predicted proteins | sample 1495581 | NCBI WGS metagenome assembly OCAE01 (sample SAMEA2580278, study PRJEB22360) | human gut metagenome | biome: human gut; feature: human-associated habitat; material: faeces | place: Denmark | collected 2008/2010 | reverse complement strand
TGGAAAATACATTCTGGCTGTGAATATTGTTACCGCCGGTCAGAAAAGCGGCTGCCGCTTTCAGATAACCCGTCTCTTCAGCGGGACTGCTCCAGCCGCCGGCGCCTGGCTCCAGAATAAACAGCCCTTCACCCTTTTGATCCGCCAGATCAAGCCAGCCCTCTTTCTTTAAAAAATCCCAGGTATTCACGCCGTCGGGTACGGCAACTACGGTAAAATAGGAACGTATGGATGCCTCTGGCGCGATATACACACCGGCAGTGCGGGCGTCGTCCGCAATTCCGTTGCCGTTTACGTCAATATTCTTCATGAAGCACCCGGTTAACGGCAGCTGGGCGGCCTGGGAGAAATCCTTCTTAAGGTCCGTTATACTGTCAAAATCAGTAACTGCCGTTGAATAAACGGTGGGTACTGCAGTTGTCTCCTGAACGGGTGCACCTTTAAGCGCCCACTCCTGATAAAGATCATCGTATATGGTATAGCGGTAGCCTTCTTTGCTGCTTCCTGAGGCTTTACCGCGGCACTTCAGTTCATAAGACGCGCCGTCGTTCAGCTTAGTATGCCAGGTGAGTTTTCCTGTAGCCGGATCAATCCGGAAATCAGGGCCATAAAATGCGGAGTCACTGAAATACCAAGCGTTAAGCCGTGTAGTGGAATGATCGCTCTCGCCCCAGTAGGCATATAACTCGGAAGGATAGCCGGTAAGGCGTACGTTCTCAGCGGCCCAGTCAGCGCCTTTCAAAGAAGTCATGAGGGCTTTGTATTTCGCGATGCTGCCGATATTATCCGTGTCCTGTTCTCCGTCAAAAGCCCATACTTTCAAGCCGGTCTCTGCTACGGCTGCCCAGTCGGCGTCGTCATAGCCATAGCCAAAGGTGCCGTTCTGACAGATATACGAATCAATAGTAAAATTGTAAGCGCCGGCAGGCAGCCCATAAGTTTCCTGTACATTATTTCCGTTTTTCTGATTCTGGGGATGATAGGGTTGTCCGGCCAGCGCCTTGATAATGAGGGCAGAGGCCATGGTTCCCCGCGAATTCCCCTGAAGAACAACATTTCCGGTGACTCCGTATGCATCGATAAAATATTTCATCACATTGACGTCGTCAGCTACAAAATCATAAATGTCATAATATTTTCCGGGACCGGCGCTGGAGCGGTCATGGATGTTGACCACGATGGCGCCTTTGTCAATCCAGGAAGTGGTGGCGGAGTCGTACATAATGCCGGTGCCGTCGTTATCACATCCGTCCGCCAGCTTCCAGTAGGAGATACCCTGTCCCTGAAGCGTAAATACAATGCCTGCCGCGGGATCGTAATGTTCCGGAACATAGAAATAACCGCGGACATAATCATCACCGGTACCGTCGGACGCTCTTCCTGCTGTGCTGCTTACGCGGATTCCGGCCTGCTCAAAGGAACGGAACCCGTTTTCTCCGAATTGCAGGTCAATCGTCCTTGCCCATGGCCCGCCGTCCTTGTATCTGCCGTCGGCCTCGCCGGCCAGGCAGACGGCAGCGGAAGGCTCCTCCCACGCATGGCGCAGTTTCAGCTCCAGACAGGCCCTGGCCTGGTACCCCATTCCCGTCGTATTTGCCAGGTACCCTTTATCCGCGTCGCCGCTGCCGTAATGAATCGCGCCGTTTTCATCCCGGTACCAGGCGCCGGTGCAGTAAACGCCAAAGGCGTTCCTCACGCGTGGTCCCTGCGCGCTTTCTCCGGTATAGATGAGAGCATTATTTTCGGCAGCTGCGGTGCCTTTGTCCATGGTCAGGGTGACAACCTGACCGTCCACAACGGCTTTGGCAATTTTAACCTTACCATAATCGGGTGACAGCGTTCCCCGGTCTTCCAGAATATAACTGTCCGCATTAATCCCCGTCAGACTGACACCGTTATTATAGGTTACTTCCACCTTCACCAGTCCGGTACCGTAGACGGTTTCATCCGTATAAGCCTGAATACGCCTTATATCTCCCATAGCAGGCCGATTTCCCTCCTGTGCTGCCAGCGTACCGGCGCTCACCGCTGAGGCAAGCGCAAATCCTGTCAGAACTGCAGCCAGAATTTTCCCCGAACATTTACGCATAGTTACCCTTCTCCTTTCACATACCTTGATTTTTAGTTTTTTATATTTGATTTCCTCCTTCTCACGCTCACTCTAATCTGACATTATCTTGAAGGGCAACAGCCCCCATTTCCGGGCAGATCCGATTTTACTTATGGATATATTTACTATATTTTCGCAGAAAAAAAGACTTGAACTATACAAAAAGTATAACATTTGTAAAAATTCAATTCCAATGTATAAAATTCATCCAATTATCTATAAATTTCATGAATTTAATGGCGATATGCCGTTATTGACAGCTTTATTGGGGAGAGATGAAGAACTTATATTGGTCCGTTTCAGGAAAGACAAACCGGCACGCCTCATATCAATTATGATATCTGATTAAGAGGGAGGCATGCCGGAGATAAGGTGTTTTCGCAGCGCGGCGGGGGTTATGCCGAGCTTTTTCTTAAAAAGCTTTGAGAATGCGCCGACATCCTGATAACCGCAGGCATGGCAGATTTCTTCCACAGAAAGCGAGGTGGTGCGGAGAAGTTCAACAGCTTTGTCGATGCGGCAGGAGGTTAAATATTGCTGCGGGCTTTGAAATAAATATTTTTTAAAAATGGAAAACAGATAGCTTCTGTCAATGTATACAAAATGTGATATATCATTTACTTTAATATTTTTACTGAAATTATCCTCGATGTATGTAACCGCCTGCCTGAGATACTTTTGCTCCTGACTGCTGAATTCTGCATAAGCAGTCTGCCGTATTATTTCAGAGAGCAGAAGCAGATAAAGGCCGTTTAACCGTATGATGTCACTTGAAGCGGCGAGGCGCTGCTCCTGAACCGTCATAATTTCCTGGGTGTAATATTTCAAATGCGAGTTCTGCTTACAATGGAATACAGGGTTTGCAGACGACAGCTTCATGGAATACAGGAGCTGACGGACCATAGGCCCCCGCAGTTCCAGCCAGGCATATTCCCAAGGCGAGATTTTTTCCGCCTGACACGAGATGATGACATCCGGTTCGATTAAGAAGCCCTGTCCCTTTGATAAAGAATAATAATGGCTGCCGTATTGAAAACAGCCCTTCCCCTCCAGGATATAACACAGGTAATACCCTTTATGGATAACCGGCCCATATTTGAACAGCGGTTCAGGGCACCGGTAGCCGAAAGAACCGATTTTTAGATTTTCAATTGGAGGAAGTGCGGAAATGTCAAGTGCACGCTTGCTTTTCATAGAATACTCCTTATTAAACTTATAAAATCAATTATAGGCCACAGAATATTGAAAATCAAGCGGACAAACGGCATAGTGCGATATCAGGGAAGAAAAAGACAGGATGCAACATTTTGACGTTTTCTTTTAACATTTCAACATAAAAAATAAAAGGAATATAGATTATACTTGCCTTAAGGTTTAAGAAAAACACAGGAGGTATATCAGATGACGGATTTAAAGTTTATTGAAGCAGCGGTGGATGCACAGGCAGAGCGGATCCTGGATGCCAATGACCGGATTTGGGAATATGCAGAACCTCCCTTTAAGGAAATGCAGTCATCGGCGCTTCTGGGCAGACTCCTGAAAGAGGCCGGCTTTACTGTGGAGACGGGTCTGGCGGGGATTCCAACCTGCTTTACAGGAACCTTTGTCTTTGGAACAGGAAAACCGGTGATGGGGATCCTGGGCGAATACGATGCCCTGCCGGGACTCAGTCAGGAGGCGGCGCTCCCTGTCAAGAAAGAGCGGGAGGCCGGGGGCTTTGGCCATGGATGCGGCCATTGTGTTCTGGGAGCAGCTTCCCTGGCGGCTGCAATTGCAGTCAAAAATTATCTGGAAGAGTTTAAAAAGGATGGAACGATTATTTACTTCGGATGTCCGGCGGAGGAGGGGGCCGGTTCGAAGCAGTTCATGACCCGGGCCGGCCTGTTTGACAATGTGGATTTTGTATATACCTGGCACCCGTCTACGGTTAACCGGGTAGATCCGTCTTCCAGCAACGCGATTATGGGAGCCGATTTTTCTTTCCGGGGAATTACGGCTCATGCAGGCTCTTCGCCCCATTTGGGAAGAAGCGCTCTGGGCGGAGCGGAACTTATGAATATCGGCTGCAATTATCTGAGAGAGTTTATCATTCCGGAAGCCAGGCTCCACAGCGCTTACAGCGACGTGGGAGGCTCGGCCACCAATGTAATACAGGATCATGCGACGCTCAGCTGGGAGGTGAGAGCGCCGCGGATCTCGCAAGTAAGAGAAATTTTAGAACGGGTCATTAATGTGGCAAAGGGAGCCGCAATGATGACTGGAACATCGATGGAATACCGCCTGGTTCTGGCCTTTACGGAATATGTCCCCAACCTGGCGCTGGCGGCGGTGGCGGACGAATGTCTGAGGGAGGTCGGCGCGCCTGAGTGGAGTGATGGAGATTACTGTCTGGCTAAGGAATTTCTGTCGACTTACACGGATGATACCAGAGAAATGATACGGGAAAAGATTGCGGCATTATATGGCGCCGACAGGCTGGAGGAGATCCTCGAAAAGCCGCTTGACAGTGAAGTCCATCCTTTTGATGCATCGAAGATACAGCAGGACACCAGTTCTACTGATGTAGGTGATGTGGGATACGCTGTCCCCACCCTGATTCTCGGCGTGGCAACCAGCTGTGTGGGCAATGTCGGCCACACATGGCAGATGACTGCACAGTCCTGCAGTTCCATCGCCCATAAAGGACTCCTTACAGCGGCCAAGGTAATGGCGCTGGCGGCGGTCCGGACCAGGGAGAGGCCGGATGTTATTGCTGCCGCAAAGGACGAGGTAACCAGACGAAACGGCGGCAGATATACTTGCCCTCTGCCGGATTATGTGAGCCCTCCGGTAAATACCGATTAAGCTTGATGGATAAGTGAAAACCGAACCGCTCTGTGGCACGCCGAAAGGCGTGCCTTTATTGATGGCGGTGAACCGTTTCCCGGAGGAAATCAAACCGTATCCCATCTTTCGGGACCTGTAAAGAAAGAGTAAAGAATTGCCATAAATACTGTACGTACGGCGTAAAACTATTATAATTAACTGGCAAAGCATGGAACAATACTTGTTAATACACGTAAAAGTGAGGATAACTATGACAATTTCATTAGCGGATTTTCTTTCGCAAATTACGGTAAATCCTATGCTGGCCGTTACCGTGATTCTGACACTTGGGGTCATTTTGGTCAACGGATGGACCGATGCCCCCAACGCGATCGCAACCTGTGTGTCCACACAGGCGATTCATCCCAGAGCTGCAATCATAATGGCAGCGGTTTTCAACTTCCTGGGTGTTCTCGTTATGACAATATTCAATGCCGGGGTGGCCTCGACAATATACAACATGGTGGATTTCGGAGGTGATCCGCACGAGTCCCTAATCGCGCTGTGCGCCGCTCTCCTTGCTATTGTGGTTTGGGCGACGGCTGCCTGGTGGTTCGGTATTCCCACGAGTGAAAGCCATGCCCTTATTGCAGGTGTGTCGGGAGCAGCTATTGCGCTTCACGGAGGCATGGATGGAATCAACGCGTCGGAGTGGATTAAGGTAATCTATGGTCTGCTTCTGTCTACGGTTCTGGGATTTGTCATGGGCTGGCTGACGGCCAAGACGGTACAGTATCTGTGCAGGGGCATGGATCGCGGAAAGACACGGGGAGTTTTTAATAAAGCACAGATTGCCGGGGGCGCGGCCATGGCCTTCATGCACGGAGCCCAGGACGGCCAGAAATTTATGGGAGTTTTCATGCTGGGAATTTTTCTGGCAAAGGGAAATGCGGCCGTCGGAGAGTTCAGTATTCCGGTTTGGCTGATGATACTCTGCTCCGCCGTGATGGGACTGGGAACTTCGATTGGCGGATACCGGATCATCAAGGCAGTGGGAATGGATATGGTGAAGCTGGAACGCTACCAGGGCTTTTCTGCAGATCTGGCCGGCGCCGGATGCCTGCTTTTGTCTTCTCTGACGGGAATTCCGGTTTCCACGACGCACACAAAGACAACGGCCATCATGGGCGTCGGGGCGGCCAGACGCGTCTCCTCTGTGAACTGGGGCGTGGTGAAGGAAATGGTGCTGACCTGGGTGCTGACCTTTCCCGGGTGCGGTGTAATCGGATTTTTGACTGCAAAGTTGTTTATATGGGTATTTTAATATAAGGATTTGAAAGGAGTGCGGCAATGGCACAGAAAAAAGGAAATGACTATTTTACAATGCTTGTCGATAATGTAAAGTGTTCCTGTGAGGCGGCAGAGCTGTTATGGGAGAACATGAATGAATATGATTATGTAAACCTACCTGAAAAAATTCAGGATATTCATGAGGTGGAGCATCGTGGTGATCTGGGCAAACACAGCCTGATGGAGAAGCTGATGAAGGAATTTCTTCCTCCGATCGAGAGGGAAGATATCATGGCGCTGACCAATATTATCGATGATGTGACGGACGTGCTGGATGAGGTTCTGACAAATCTTTATATGTATAATATCAGATCCCTGCGGCCCGAAGCATTGGAGTTTGCCGCGCTGATCCGGAAGTGCTGCGCCGCAATGAAAGAAATGCTGGAGGATTTCCGTAATTTCCGGCGATCTCCGACCCTGAAAGAGAAAATCATTACTCTGAACCGTCTGGAAGAGGAAGGAGATCAGCTTTATACGAGGGCAGTCCACCGTCTGTACACGGAAGAAAATGATGCGGTGCAAATTCTTGTCTGGACAACAATCTACAATTGCCTGGAAGAGTGCTGTGACTGCTGCGAGCATGTGGCCGATTCTGTAGAGATGGCAATAATGAAAAATACATGACGCTCCGCAAAACGGGATTTTACATATTCATGACGTAAATTTCCCATATCCGTGATATCAGACTGTTTCTTCTCCTGATAAGATAGGTGACGTACCGCAAAAGCGGAAATAAGAACAAGGAGGAAGCAGTTGGAACAAGTAACATTTAAAGACATTAAGAAATCAAAAGAGGTTAATGCATATATTTACAAAGGCAACAGCACGCTGGGGGTGCTGGGTTATACGGATCATTCCGCAGAACATGCAGTTAAGGTCTCTTCGATGGCCGGGAAAATTCTGGAGTGCCTGGGATACGGCGGCCATACCGTCGAACTGGCAAAAATAGCAGGCTACATGCATGATATCGGAAATTGTGTGAACCGTTTGGATCACCCGCATTCGGGAGCTTTAATGGCCCATCAGATACTGCGTGACATGAAAATGGATTATGAAGACATCGCAGTAATTATCAATGCCATTGGCATGCATGACGAGAAATCGGGCGGAGCCGTGGATACAGTCTCAGCCGCATTGATTCTGGCTGACAAGACGGATGTCCGCAGAGACAGGGTCAGAAACCAAAATAAGGCGGCATTCGATAAACATGACCGTGTGAACTATGCGGTAGTATCTTCTTCACTCGATATTCAGAAAGAGAAAAAGGTGATCAAATTGGATCTTCAGCTTGATGAAAACATCTGCTCCATGATGGATTACTTCGAAATATTTCTTCAGAGGATGCTGATGTGCAGAAGAGCCGCATCTGTGCTGGGCACAACCTTCAAACTAAACGCGAATGGTAATAAAATTTGTTAAAAGACGCCAGGAACCGGCTGTGAAACCGGAATCTGACGTCTTATTTGATCTCATAATAAAATTACGTTTCGAATCAGCATTCGGAAAGCGCTTCTTCGTCTGCTATAACAATTACATCCGGATGGAACTGGAGGATAGAAGCCGGAACCTCCGGTGTAACAGGGCCATAAAGCGCTTTCTTTAAAATTGCCGCTTTATCTTTGCCGCTGACTGCAAAAATAATCTTTCTGCTTCTCATAATCGTACCGATACCCATCGTAAAAGCCTGGCGCGGAACATCGTCAGCCGATGCAAAGAAACGTTTATTTGCTTCAATTGTCATCTCCGTCAAATCCACACAGTGGGTCGGGCCTTCAAATATATCGGCAGGCTCATTAAAACCAATATGACCGTCATGACCAAGACCGAGTACCTGGAGGTCTACGCCGCCCAGAGAACGGATCACATCTTCATAGCGGCGGCACTCCGCATCGGCATCATCAGCCATGCCATTTGGAATGTTCGTATTGTCCATATTAATATTTACGTGCTGAAAAAGGTTACTGTACATAAAATAGTAGTAGCTCTGCTCGCTTTCCCTTGTAAGTCCCTTGTATTCATCGAGATTTGCCGTTTTAACCTCAGAAAAATCCAAATCTCCGTTGTTGTATTTTTCAACAAGATATTTGTAAGTGCCGACGGGGGTGGAACCGGTAGCCAGACCGAGAACGGAATCCGGTTTTGTGATGATCTGGGCAGCAATCAGATTTGCGGCCTTTCTGCTCATTTCGTCATAATTTTTTACTTTGTAAACTCTCATTCAATTACCCTCCATACAATTTTATAGCTCTTTCAAGTTAAGAATACCATTTTTGAGTCATAGTTTCAATGCATAACAGCATAAAATAGATAGCAAAGGAGTGATAGCATGTCTAACTATCAGAGACTAATTTCATATATCTATACATACGAAGGAGGGATACGCGGAAAGAACATCGGATTTGCAAAACTGGAAACAAGAGGAAGCCAGTGCAGAATTACGGTAAATGTCAAAAAGATATTTGTCGGAGGGAATCCGGTAGGAGTATACCTGCTCTCAGGGCAGGATGAAGTGAAAATAGGTACTTTGTTTGCCAGGAACGGCGCCGGGGAATTCAGAACGATGGTTAATTCGGCGGATGTGGAAAATTCGGGGCACAGTCTGGAAGAATTTTATGGGCTGAGCGTTCACGATGTGGAAAGCGCATGGAGATCCTACACGACTATCTGGGAAGATGCGGTAGCGCATGCGGCCGAAGTGGAGCTGGCCGATGTAACATCGGAAAAAGTTGCGATGAAACATGACAATACTGCAAAAGTACAGAGCGCTTTGCAGACGGAGGAAAAGGAGCAGGAGCTTCTGCCTATTTCCAGGGAGATAGAAGAGCAGGTCGAAAAGGAAGCGGTATTGCAGGAGGAGAGCGTTTGTGAGGCAACAGACCGGAAACAGGCTGAAACCGGCAGCAGGGTATACGATGCGGAACAGGGAAAGATTGTACATCTGAGCTCCGAGATTCCCAAGGTATCACGCAATACGGCGCAGACGGCGGAGGGCAGGGCTTTTACATCAGGACTGAGAGAGAAAATCGTTTCGCAGATACGGCAGAATGAGGCGGCGGTTCCGGACGAAAAAGCATGGAGGGATCCGGCGCTTCCGGACGCAGCAGATGCAGAAGCGGTGAAGAAGGAAGAAGTAAACGCGGATGAGACGAACAGAGACGGGGTAATGGCACCGGAAGTCAATCCGGCAGAATTTAGTTCATCGGAAGTTAGCTCATCAGAAGTTAACTCAACAGAAGCTAACTCATCAGAAGTTAACTCAACAGAAGTCAATTCATCGGAAGCTGATTTGCCTGAAGCTGAGCCGGAAGAATTGAAGCCGGCAGCGGAAATTATAAGGGGGGCCGACATACAGGAAGCAGATAAGACGGAAGGCGGAAACGGGATATTTGCGAAATCGGCAGCTCAGGAAACACTGCCAATAAGGCAGTCTGCAGTGGAAACTGTAAAAAGGAGAATGCCCGTCTGGAGGATGCCCGAACCTGAACCTGTAAATGGCAGCGATCCTGTGACGGAAGAACCTTTACAGGAAATGGAAATACCAAAAGCGGAGACGGCTCTGCTGCAGCGGGAAGATGCCGGCGAGGATGAAGCAATTCAGGGGCTGGATTCTACCGTAACATCTGAGGTGGAATACATAGCGCCCGGCCTGGCGAAGACCAATAGACAGCCGGAATTTCAGCCTAATAATGCGGCGCCCGGAATGAGTGGACCGGCGGTGCATTCGTCAGGGATGCTGCTGCAGGAATCTTCCGGCCGTCAGCAGCCGGAGCAGCTGCGTCAGGGTCAGATGCCGACAACGCAGAGGGCACAGAACCAGATGCAGCCGGGGCAGATAAGGCAGAGTCAGATGCAGCCGTCCCAGGGGCAGGCTGTCCAGCCGCAGATCAGGCAAGAGCAGATGCAGGCAATGCAGCAGATGCTGCGGGGGCAGATGCAGTCGGCCCAGATGAGGCAAAACCAGCTTCGCCAGGGTCAGATGCAGCAGAGCCGGAGCCAGCAGAGCCAGACTCAGCAGAGCCAGACCCAGCAAAACCAGATCCAGCAAAACCAGACCCGCCAGAGCCAGACCCAGCCGGGGCAGATGCAGCAGCAAAGCCCGATGAATCAGAGCCAGGTGCAGCAGCCCCAAATGCAGGCAGCTCAGATGAAGATGTCACAGGATAGGGGAGGCGGAGTTTCACAGCGGTACGGTACACCCCGGAGAGGAATGCAGTCGGGAGCGCTTCGGAATGAGACTTTAAAGCCCGAATCTCTGGGGCCGGCTCAGGAAGAGCAGACGGATGATAGAAAGGAAACTCAGGCCGACATGTGTGAGACGAGTCCGCCGTCTGGCGTGACCGCACCTTTTAAAGACTTGAGTGACATATGTGATGAACAGGAAGTTTGGGAAATGATGAGAAAGAAATATCCGAAAATTCTTGCATTTGATTATGCGGACGGCTGTGAAGTGCTGACAATCAAACCGCAGGATATCGGCCTGCTTCCGCGTGAAGAATGGGTATATGGCAGCAACAGCTTTCTGCTGCACGGCTATTATAATTACCGCTATCTCATTCTTGCAAGACTGAATAACCCGGAGGGAAAAGCCAGATATCTGCTGGGAGTTCCGGGGCATTACCTGAGCAATGAAAAGTATATGGCGTCCATGTTCGGTTTTTCTAACTTTGTGCTGGCGAAAAAACAGCCGCCCAGAGACAGCCGTTTTGGATATTGGTACACCGATGTGAAGATAGGCGATTAGATGCAGGCGTCAATAGTCTACACCCCTGAGCGCTGCAGAGGGAACCAACGGAACAAGAACGTCACGAAAATGCAGAAGTTCCTCCTTGCTATAGGATGAAAATCCCGGGACGAGGACATTTTCAGAATCCTTATAGCTTTGAAGAAAATAGGCGGAAGCTCCTGCGAGCCATGAGCCAATCTCACGAAAATCGTCTTCCCTGTGAAGTTCCCTCACGACCGTTGTGCGGAATTCACAGGGAACCGTATTTTTCATCAGGAAATCAACACTCTCTTCTATATGTGACAGGTCGAGACCCGGGACGCCGGCTGCTTTGGCGTACCCGGTCCGGCCTGACTTAATATCCATTGCCACATAATCCAGCAGATTTTTATTGCATAGATCCTTTAATACATCCGGCCGGTATCCGTTGGTATCCAGTTTAACCAGAAGACCGAGACTGCGGATTTCCCTGATAAAAGGTTCCAGATCGCGGTGCAGGGTCGGTTCGCCTCCCGTGATGCAGACCCCCTCCAGGATACCGGCTCTTTTTTTCAGGAATGTCAGAACCTCCTCTTTTGAGAACAGTCCGTCCGTCCCCTCCAGCAGATCACTGTTATGACAGAAGGGACAGCGGAAATTGCATCCGCCCAGGAAAATGGTAGCGGCAACGTGCTGAGGATAATCTAACAGAGTGGTTTTCAAAAGTCCGGATATAATCATAAGTTTGAGTCCTTTCATGGGCTGAAGGCAAAACAGTAACATATAGAGAATATTATAGTACGAAATTCGCGCAGGTGCAACTTGCCAAAGCGGGAGTTGATTTGTATACTTGTATAAGGGTAAACAGAAATATAAAAGTCAGATGGAGCAGAATAATGAAAATGACCGATGATGAAAAATATATGAGAGCGGCAATCCGTGAAGCGAAAAAAGCGTATGCGCTGGGGGAAGTGCCGATAGGATGTGTTATTGTCTTTGAGGGGAAAATAATCGGGAGAGGGTATAACAGGAGAATCGCAGACAAGAATGTTCTGTCACACGCTGAAATAAATGCGATAAAAAAGGCATGTAAAAAAATGGGAGACTGGAGGCTGGAGGGCTGTACGATGTATATCACTCTGGAGCCGTGTCCCATGTGCGCCGGGGCCATTGTACAGGCACGCATTCCCAAAGTTCTGATTGGCTCGATGAACCCAAAGGCCGGCTGTGCCGGTTCTGTTATGAATCTGCTGGATGAGAAGGGATTTAATCATCAGGTGGAGACGGAGATCGGGATTTTAGGCGAGGAATGTTCCGGGATGCTGAAGGAGTTTTTCAGGGAATTGAGGAAGAAGGCCAAAGAACATTAATTTGAAAATCCGAAATGCCGTCCGGAGGCAGGTATGCAGTTAAGGCCCGGGATAAAAGTCCCGGGCCCTGTCATGTATTTATTATTTAATAACCTTGATCCATCCTTCAGGCGCTTTGATTTTACCCATCTGGATGCCGGTCAGCGTGTCGTAAATCTTCTGGGTGGCCGGACCCATCTGCTCCATTCCGCTTGGGAAGCAGATCTCTTTACCGTGATCTACAATCTTTCCGACCGGTGAGATTACGGCTGCCTTTTTGTGAAACTCACAAAAA
>OCAE01001188.1_pt1 | contig 12675 bp, 15 predicted proteins | sample 1495581 | NCBI WGS metagenome assembly OCAE01 (sample SAMEA2580278, study PRJEB22360) | human gut metagenome | biome: human gut; feature: human-associated habitat; material: faeces | place: Denmark | collected 2008/2010 | reverse complement strand
CCGCCGATATGCGCCCGCCAGCTGAAACACTCTCCGGCGGCCGCCTGCTCCCACACGCTGAGAAAACGGCGGCGGATCAGGTCATCAAATTGTGTATCTTTCTTAAACCATTGTTCCGGTGTGGCTTCATTAAACCAGAAATCCAGAATCTGTTGTGCTTCCATCGTCAGGCTCCTTATCAGTCCGGCCATGAGGATCTCTCCCTTTGCCCGGTGGTCATATCACGGTATGCTGGGAAACCATTATTAGTTTAACGCATATATTGTCAATTATTTATCACAGGCCGATATTCATGGGAAAACTGTCCGCACACACCGCCACATTCTACGGCGTTCTGGCCATTCTGTTCTGGAGCACCATTGTCGGATTAATCAAACGGGTCAGTGAGGATTTCGGGCCTGCTTTCGGTGCGGCGCTGATATACACCCTCGGGTCAGTGATGTTACTGCTGGTGACCGGTTTCCCGGTCATCCGCCGCTGGCCGCGCCGCTATCTTATCTGGGGCACACTGTTGTTCGTCAGTTATGAGATCTGCTTTATTCTGGCGCTCGGTTTTTCGCAGAACCGTCAGCAGGCAATTGAACTGGGTATGGTGAACTATCTTTGGCCTTCCCTGACCGTCGGACTGGCTGTACTCATGGGCGGACAACGTCTGCGTCTGCCGCTGATAGCCGGTCTGGTGCTGGCAATACTCGGTATCAGCCGGGTGATCGGCGGTGAGAACGGGTTATCACTCAGCTCTGTCGCCGCAAACGTTGCACTTAACCCGCTGAGTTACGGCCTCGCGTTTGCCGGTGCGGTGATCTGGGCCTTCTACAGTAATTTATCACGCAGGCTGGCGGACGGTAATAACGGAATTACCCTGTTTTTTCTCATTACCGCCGTAATGTTGTGGGTGGTGACCGCCTTTGACGGCATTACACTGCCCGCTGAATTTTCCGTTTCGACCGTTGGTTTTCTGATTGCCGCCGCTGCCTTGTCCTGTGCGGCTAATGCACTCTGGACCGTTGCGGTTCTGCGCGGTAATGTCGCTCTGATAGGCACACTCTCTTATTTTACCCCGGTACTTTCCACCGCGTTTTCCGCATTATTACTCAGCACCGCCCTCTCCTTTGCATTCTGGCAGGGCGTGCTGATGGTCACCGGCGGTTCTTTATTATGCTGGCTCGCCACCCGCCGGAAATAACACAAAAATGAACCGGCAGCTTTCCGGCGGAATATGCTAAATTAACGCCATGCTATTATTGGTTGCCTGTCAGGAAATGCGATGTCCAAAAAATTTAAACATAAACTGGTTAATTTATTCTTACGGCTTTATACCCGCCGCCGTGATTTTTCACATTCCGTCACGGCTTTTAAACAGCTGGAGACCATCGACTTCCGCAATATTGTCATTTATTCGACAACAGCACTCGGGGATTTTCTGATGAACACCCCGGCTATTCATGAAGTCCGGAAGCGGTTTCCCGAAGCCAGAATTACCGTTGTTGCCGGCAATAAAATGGCACCTTATATCCGCACCGGTATCGGTAAGGACTGGGACGATGTGGTGTGCTGGAACAGCAAAGTGAATACGGTGACTAAACTGGTCAGGGATTTAAAAGTGCACGGAACACCGGATCTGATTCTGATTATGCACTCACATAACCCGTATGATTATCTGAGTGCGGTTATGACCGGCGCACCGTTTGTTTTCCGCTGTAACCATCCGGCAAGTCCGTGTTCGCTTATTGAACCCTGGCTGACCAATTATAATGGCCCCGGTCATCGTCATGCTATTCAGTCCCGCCTCGATCTGATAGCACCGCTGCAATGTCAGTTCACCGGCAAAAGCATTGAGATGCGTGTTCCCTGTGAGGTCACCGCAGAATCTTCCCCGTGGCACAACGTGGGATTTCAGATGGGGGCATCCAGTGAAGAACGCTGCTGGCCGGTGTCTTACTTTGTGCAGCTTGCCACCGCCCTGATGTCAGCAGATGATAAAATCCGGATAACCCTGTTCGGCGCACCGGGGGAAGTGTATCTTTCAGAGCAGTTTATGAAGTTACTTCCCGCCGGGTTTCATCACCGCACGGAATCCCTGATCGGCAAAACCTCCATGACAGAGCTGACTCAGGCGGTGAATAATATTGATGTGCTGGTCACCGGAGATACGGGTACCATGCATATTGCTATCGCGCTGAAAGTCCGGACGGTAAGTCTGTTTGTCAGTGCCGCAGCTCACGCTACCGGTCCTTATCAGGATCCGTCGCTTCACCGGGTGATCTCCGGTTTTACCAGCCCGCTGTTAACACCTCCCGGAAACCATGAAATGACTGCTATCAGTACTGACCGGGTTATTACTGCTGTGCAGGATGCGCTGGCGGATGTTTATCCGGATACCCGTACCCCCTGATACGTTAAATTACTTACGCAAAAGCACGGTCTCACGCCCGGCCGTAAAATACAGTAGACTGGCAGAAAAAGGAGGATCTATGTCAGAGAGTATGAAAAAACCGCGTATGACACAGGAAGAAGAGGACGAAATAGAGACCCTGACAAAAGGTCTGGTCATGCGGGATAAAATGAAACTGCCGAAGATTGACAGAGAAGTCGAGCAACAGCGTCCGGCGCGTTTACGCCCGTGGTTCCGGGAACGTCTTAAATTCCACCGTGATGCGGTCAGAAACAGTTAACCATAAAACAGCACCTGCCGGCAGCAGATAAGCCGGCAGGCTGAAGAGGGTTATTTCGCCATCTCAATAATTTCTTTTGCTGTTTTACCCTGTAATTTCTCTTTCAGTCCCGCCATCATTTTTTCTTCATCACCACCGCTGGCAAATGCAACCTGGAAGCTGATTTTAGTAATAGCGCCTTTCAGTTCACGGGATTGTTCCGGACTCAGATCTTTTTCCATTTTAGCAATGGATTCCTGCGCTGTTTGCTGAGAAGACATATCCAGTGTTGCATCACCGCAAGCGGTGAGTGCAAAAGAGAGCGTGATAACTGCCAGTAATTTTTTCATTTTCCACCTCGTTAATAATATCTGCGGTATTTTACATTGCCGTACAGATAAAACCATGTTTATTACAGGCGGAGTTCATCGTTTATCAGCCTTCAATATCAGAATGCCTTCCGGATATCGGTTACTGAAAGTGCAGTTATTCATTTGTGTTATGGTGGCTGGTGATAACTACCCGAAACTCAACCTTTCACCTTATTCATGAAATGACAGAAAAGTATTTTAATAGCCGGTAAATTATTTAATGGAGTAATGTTATGGCTGGTTGTTTTGGTGCAAGTCCTTTATCCACGGGTATCAGTAGTCAAACAATAACTGAGAACCATTTTTCTGATACTTCCCTGCCACCGATCCCATGGGAAAAAATTAAAGATTTTTTCTTTAAAGATCATCATGATACAGCATCTCTTTTCTTCTCGGAGTTTTGCCGCCCTGACCCGGAAATATCCGGAGACAACCTTGAATGTCTGTTTTTTCGGCTCATAGAACTGGCGGCACCAGGATATAAAAACCACTTTACCGTGGAAGGAAACAGTTCGTCAGAAAAGTGTTTTTACCGAATTACCGATAAAAAGGGAGACGATATTATGTCAGTTTATCATGGACCCATAAGAGTCGGTGATGCTAAATTTTCATGGGATCAGGTAATATGTTTACCCGGTGTGTCATATAATCCCTGATGGTAAAAGCACAGTTCAGAAGCGCATAACTTGTTATTGTAAATCCGCTGTTTTTCAGTATTTGTGCCGATATAATACCTTCGTCTGAGAAATACACGGAAAAGCTATGTTTAACGAATGTGTTGTTGATGAAATTTTAAACTGGATAGAAAACAATCTTGAGTCTGATCTTTCATTAGAGGCCGTTGCCGGGAAAGCCGGGTATTCCAAATGGCATTTTCAGCGTATTTTCAAACAACAGACCGGTTATACCCTGGCAAGCTATGTCCGTGCCCGGCGCCTGTCCTGTGCGGCCATTGCCCTGCGCCTGCTGCCGCTCAACCTGATGCATTTGTCCATGAAATACCGTTTTGATTCACAGCAAACATTCTGCCGTGCCTTTAAACAGCATTTTGGTATTACCCCGTCAGGCTACCGTAAAAAAAACGGCTGGCAGCCGGGTGGATTTGTTCTGCCGAAACGCTATACCGGAAAACTGCACTCATCAGTTGAAATGACAACACTGCCGGAAAAAGTGCTGACCGGAACCGCACATATTTACCAGGCAGCATCCGATACCTGGAATATGCGCCTGCCACAGTTACGCAAATATTACTGGCAGCCTTTTTTACAGCGGCTCGCTGCATTACCGGATGCAGTTTATGCCATACACGGTGTCAGTAAATCGGCAGGTGATACGTTCTCAATGTATTATGCCACCCTGGCCGAAACACATTGCCTGAAAAATACCACGCCGCAGGATCTTATTTATACGCCCGGGCATGCCCATTACTTAAAAATTATTTTTACCGGTGATTTTTCAGATATTGATTTTCAGGATATTACTTACGATATCTATAATAATATTCTGCCGGAACTGAATATTATCCGCCATCCCGGGCATCCGGATACGGAAGAATACGTACTTCAGGACAACATCACAGAATTAAACCCGGAAAACCCGAAACTGGCTGTCCGGGCAATTAATTATTACATTCCGGTGATAACTGATACCGCAGGCTGGTGATCATTCTCTGCCAGTGTCATACTGTTGTGGCTATTCTGCTCTGCGGTCTTCTGTGCAGTGACAGTTTGTTGCCGGGTATCATTAAATCCGAGAATAAAAGTAAACAATACAAACCCGTAGACGACCTTTCGTTTTGACGGCACCCGTTTACTGATTAAAATATAAATAATCAGAGCCGCAGAAATAACCACCCCTGATATGTATACGTAGTTTTCCATAGTGATAACTCCCCTGATTATATTCCAATCGTAGTTTATCTTATTCACCCGTACATTATTCTGATAATCGTCTTAAAATAACAAAATTAGGAATTGACTGTTATTTATTTTCTGTTTTTTACACATGAACCGGTTACTATAAAAAAGAGTATCTTCTGATTTACGGAGGTAACCAATGTCATCATATGCAGAACATATCATTACAGCGCACATTCAGTGCGATGCGGAAGAAGCGCTGCTGCCGCTGCTAAAAGAACTGACTGATAAGCAGATGCTGGGCGGCTGGCGGTTGCGCAAGCATGAAATACTGCCTGCCGGTGCCCCATCCCCCTGGTATCTGCTGAAAGATAGTGCACAAATCGCATTGCTGCCGACACATCCTTTCGCTGCTGTTTCTGTCGCGGATGCCGCTATTGCGGATGAAGCCGAAATCACGGCACATAATGAGCGGATTGAACATCTCAGTAATGCGATAAATTCCACTTACGGAATTTTATATTGCCATCTTTCTTTTAAAACACTGACAGTATAAAAATCTGAGATGGTATACCGGGATTGTTACGTATTTCCCGATTATTCTGATACAGGCGGATCCGGAACAGGACTATGTTGTAACACGCCTATTGTTCAGGAGTTTATAAGATGAAAATGAATATTAAGAGAGTCAGCACAGTGACTTTGTCTGCCGTTCTGCTGCTTGCTGTGGCCGGCTGCGCCAATATGTCAAAGCGTGACCGGAATACGGCTATCGGCGCGGGTGTCGGTGCTGTCGGTGGTGCAGTCCTGACTGACGGCAGTGCGCTGGGAACCGTCGGCGGCGCGGCAATCGGCGGACTCATCGGCCATCAGGTGGGTAAAAAATAGTTTCCGGAGCCGGCATGCCGCCGGCTCTTTCATTCCTTCCCTGCTTTATACCGGTAATGCCCGGTGATTTTCCAGCTGAACAACACATCCTCACGGACCTGTCCGCCGCCGATATTGTGCATGATCAGCGGGTTCCCGCTGCGTTCTGCTGTTTTATCAGTCACAATGCCAATGTGCGGACGGCCGTTATCCAGCTGCCAGGTCACAATATCACCGGGCACATAATCCGTTGCATTGCGTGTGACTGGTTTGGTTTCCCCTTTCCGGCTGAAAAAGACCATCAGGTTGGGCACCCGGCGGTGATCAATATTGGTATCCGGTCGTGTTTGTCCCCATAATTTACGGCCCGGATAGCGGGAAAACGCTGTTTTGATATCTTCGTGAACCTCTTTTTGCAGATCGATACCCATTTTCCGGTAACTGCGGATAACGACATCCGAACAGACCCCTTTCAGGGGGGAAACATCGCCGCCGGGATAGGCAATTTTTTCATAGGACGGATCATACAATACCAGCCTGTCAAGCTGCTGAGCAGCCTGATTCAGGGATTCCGCACTGTAACCGGCAGGTATTATCACAGTAAATAGCAAAGCCGTGCATACTGCGGTAATCGTGTTGCGCATTCTTTCCTCCGCAATGATTCAGAAAATCCCGTTGTTACCCCAGATATAACGTAATACCCCGGCAGCATCCTGCGGACTGAGCTGTAATATACTCTGGTACAGCGCTGTTTTTATTTCGCAAGCCAGAATGACGTCTTTTTCCAGCGTTTCCGCTTCTTCTGCATCGAGCAAACGACCATAGGTATAGCGCAACCGGAGAAAGATACTGAGATATAATGCGTCAGTTTCTGCCGGAGATAAATCCGGCGCCGTTTTTTTTACGGGAGAAAGATTAATTAAGGTTCCGGTATCCGGCTCTGCCGGATAAATAAAACTGAGACAACGCAGCCCGGAAGGATCTTTATCCATAGCACAGTCAAACAATGCCAGCCGGTTTACGGCATATTGCAGTATCAGCTCATCAGATGTGTGCTTTAATAATGCTTTCCGTTCCTCCGTATTACCGGAATACATTTCCCGGTAAAAATTCCGTAGTGTAATGCCGGATAAAAGATAATATTTTTCGGAGAAGCTATTGCACCTTGCCTCAGCAGCAACGGGTTTCAGTGCCGGAAAAAAAATAAGAAGAAAAAACAGAAAGAAGACAGAAAAATACACCGTCATGCGCTGCAGAAATATAATAGTCAGCACCCTGTCAGCCCCCGGCAGCGGGGTAAAGTATCCGGGTAAAACACCTGCCGGGCTCTGCACCGTCATATCAGAAAATTACCGGCATTATTCCAGCACCAGCTTATCCTGCCCGGCCCGTTCCGCCCAGACATTATATTCTCTGACCAGCGCCATCACTTCATTATTGGAATCTTTCATTTCCCGCATATGCGCCTGGAGTTTTTTCAGATCGCCGGGAAACTCCCGCTGAATTTGCTGTGTTTTTATCCGCAGACGCTGCATCTCTTTATTTCGCCTTTCCAGTGCGGCCATCAGCATATCCCTGATTTGATTACACTGTGCAATAGCTTCAGAATCAAATTCTGAATATTCCCGCATATCGTCGTTGTCAGTCATAAAAAAAATTACCCTTATCTGCAATATACCGGACATCGATTATAGCGTTTTACCCGCACGATTGCCCCCGCACCTTCGGCCTGAGAGAAATATTACACCCTGTTTCTCTGGCATAATATTTTCACCTGCAGCAAAACTCACCGGTTACGCATCTGATGATTAAAAAAAGTAAAAATGACGCTGTCTGTATCCGGAATAATACCATCGGTCAGCCTGCCTTTACCGCAACCCGGTTCCGGGGGGCGTGCTCTCCCCGGCCCTGGGCCAGATTGGCGTCAATAAAAATCAACAATATCAATATATTAAGTTAACCTATGCCAAATTTTAGTTCTCTGACGACAGAGAGGGTTGTGACACCACTTATTTCAATGTATTTCTGCGTGTTTTGGCAATATAATGTAACAAATTATGCTTTGTATCTAAGTACATAGCACAAGAATGGTATGATGTTACGATAGTTTTACACAAAACAACGTAGTTTCAGACTGTCTTTCAGAAAAGTGTTAAATGGCGGAGGTCACCACCATGACTGGGAAAAAAATAAAGGTTGGATTGATTGTTGACGAATTTTTCGGGGCATTGAATACCCGGTTTGGTGGTTATGGGTACCTGGCCAGATACTACATGGCGAAATATCTTCCGAATGAAGAATTTGAGTTTGACATTTTACTGGGTAAAGGTAAAAGCCATTTTTTTGCAGAAAAATATACTGCGGACGGGGTTAATTTATATAAATTACCACGAAGAAATTGGTTTGCAAAACAATGGTTAAAGAAAAAAAATTATGACCTGTATTTCAGTGTGGAGCTGACATACGAACATGTGATAAAAAATGAGCCTGATCCGAATAAAAAACTGATTTTGTGGGTACAGGATCCCCGCCCGATGTATGAATGGGATGAAATTTTTACCGTTAAGCTTATTTCTGAAACGTCATATTACAATCAGCGTATTTATGATCTTGTTCATGACTGGTATAAACAAGACCGGGTTAAATTTGTTACACAAGCAAGATGTCTGAATCAAAAAGCCATTGACCTCTACAATCTGGATCCGGATGTTGATATTACTTTTTTACCAAATCCTATTGATATTGATTATAATTTCGATGTCACGACTTTTCATAAAAAGAATAATATCGTTTTCTTAGGCCGTATTGCATCAGTGAAACGCGGATGGATGTTCTGTGAAATAGCAAAAAAAATGCCACAGTATAACTTTTTTGTTTTAGGTAAAATATTCCGTGATGATGATAAAAATCATGAGATCATGAAGGAATATGAAAATATTCCAAATCTGCACTTTACAGGTCATGTCGAAGGTGAAGAGAAAAATAAATACCTTCGTGAGGCAAAAATCCTCGTAAATACCTCGATTCATGAGGCATTGCCGGTTTCCTTCCTTGAAGCGTTATCATTCGGAACGTTACTGGTCAGCAACCGTAATCCTGACGAATTAACCTCTAAATTTGGTATTGATGTCGGTGAAGTGCTTGGTGATGGATTTGATAAAGTTGATTTATTTGTTGATGCTATTGATAAACTGATCACCGGAGAAGAAAACCGGAAAAAATTATCGGTTGAGGCAGTGGAATATATCAAAACCTATCATTCCGTCGATAAATTTGTTTCAGACACACATACCATAATCAGAAACGAACTTTAATGATGATATATTGCTCAGGATAGTATCCTGAGCAATAATGCTCGCCATGCAGCAGAAGCTTTAAAACGATCGGCACATATACAGATGGATTGTTTTGTCTTCAGCAAACAATGCAGATATATCACGAAGTAATTGTTCCAACATTACCTCCCCGTTCTCTTTAACTTTTATGATGCTTTTTTTTGATTCCATTGCTAAGTTAGCGTAATTAATTTGTGATTCATGATCAAAACTTATAGCATAAGACTCAATGCTCTCACCTCCTTTTTTAATTTCCACTTCATTAAACTTTCCATTCACTAAATCTTGTAAATCATCAACATGACCATGAAGAACCTTTCCTTTTTCGGTATAAAATTTTAATTCCAGGTTGTCAGGTATTCTGCCGGAAAAATTAATATTCCTCCCGGCGTGTGCTGCAAGGTATACATCATGTGACGTCTTTTGAGGAATATACAGACTAAAGTTTTTAAACTCGACTTTATATAAACTTTTATTTAGTTTATTTATTGCATGAATAGGGGTGTTAACCAGATCGTTTTTGATTTTATCAAATTTCATAACGTATGTTTTTTCTGATGACATATCTGAACTGATATATACGTCAATATCTTTATTATACATTAATATGGATTGATTAAGACTTTCACCGATGTTTTTTAAGCTGCCATCTTCTGGTTTGTATATACACGCGAAACGGACTTCATTTGGTGAGCCAATAAGAACCACCCTTCTATCCTTACCCGCAAATTCAATCGGATAATATTCATTATTTAACTTTATATAAAAACTGCCATTATCTGTAACGTAAATATTTTTATATTCAGGAATAGTGTGAACACCCAGTCCGGATATATCTATGCTCGCTACTTTTTTGGCATCGAATCTATCTGTAACTTTATTTCTGTGTAAAACAAATTCATTTTTTTTAAAATCAACAAATATATTATCACTATTTCTATCTTTAATACAGTAACGATGTTCACATTTATGAATATTCACAAAGCGATCATCGACTTTAATAAATCTATTTCCATCAGTATCATATCTTAACCCCTGATGGTCAGGCGCAGAAAGTTTGCCTGCATTCACTTTGTCAGAAATCATTTCTGGTAAGATGAGATCTTCTAACTCTTTAGATACATGAACAGAGGTTTTTCGCTCAAATAACCAGCGATTACCATCCCATTCAATCTGATAGCCATTTTTTTCAGGAAACTTCAGGTCATAAACTTCATAATGGACACCATGTGCTGGTGTTACGACTGTTTTAACCGGAACCAGTTCACCGTTCATTTCAACATATTGTCCCCAGGAATAATGGCCTGATTCACCTATCTTTTCCTGTGAATATATATTACCATTCCCATAGTAGTCCGGATTATTATTTCCCATTGGCGTATAATAGAACCCCTCTTTTTTACTTACTTTTATTTCCTTTATAATATCAATCTGCTGATTACTGAAGACAGCATGTTCATTATGCGTACTGAGATGCCATGTTCGTGATAAGGGCTCCATATAAACCGGAATAAATTCTTTTATCCCTGATACTTTATTTACAACAATTTCATATTTACCGGCGCCATTCTGATGAAGATCAAAATTAGTACCATGCAGCCTTATTTGCCGTTTTCCTTCACTGATTTCAACATTGAGTTTTGATGAGTCAAAACTGTCGGCATAACGCCATGAAAGGTTACTTTCATCAACAATAACTCTTCTTTCCAGCCGTTCCGGTCTTACCGCATCTGGATAATACGTAAAAAATTCATTCGGTTTTTCAGTCGGTTTGAGATAAACCTCCCGTCCATTATCATTTACCGCTCCTTTCAGCTTCAGCAGAATTTCATTTTTGATGCCGGTATGCGGATTTCTGGTGTAAAAAGCGGCTCTGTCCTGTGCCGGTGAGATATGAAGGAGTTCCATGGGCTTTACACGCCGGGAGGCTGCACGTGACGCAGATTGATACGACAAACCACCATCATCAAGTGAGGTTAACACCTCCGCTATAAACAGCCTTCTGAATCGTTCCGCACATATCTTATCCCCCTGATTTTGATAATATGCCCGTCGTTTGGCATGCGCGATAAGATTCCCGATTAAAGGTTTAACCCCCAGCGTAAGAATGTCAGTCACTATATTGAGGCCATCAGCCGCTCCCCGTTCTTCCGGAGAAGGCCGGCTATCCGGACGATTATCATAAATCATACGGAATGGATTTTCGGCTCTCTGGGCCTCGAATAAAAGCAATTTGCCCTGATTTTCACCCTGCGCATCCAGCACCTCTTCTTCAAAAGCGCAGTGTTCTTTTATATGTTCTCCGGTCCGGGGATCCAGCTCCGGCATCAGTGCCCGCTTCGTTCGGTTTGTGCCCGAACCGTCATTATCCAGACGGGCAGCAACCATTGGCATACCGGCAGCTTCTGTCCGCAGCCACAGTTCAACGTTATTACCTTCATCTGCAGTCAGCTGCCCGTCAGATACCAGATACTGCACCACGCCGGAAATCAGTTCATTCTTCTTCTGCTCACCTGTAATGATATAACTGCCGCTCTTCAAATCCCGTGTGATAGCCGGCGTTATTGCCGATTCTGTTCCGGCCTGTGGCACGGGTGATGCATCCGCCGGCGGAAATTGCAGTGGATCATGCCGGGCGATAAACCGGCCTGTTTCATGCAGTGCATTCATAACCGGATTTAGCACAGCAGTAAATCCGGTATCACGGTTATCCGGATACGTAGTATCCCGGGAAACTGACGGAAATACACGTCTCTCTGAGGTAAATACAGATATATTGGTGGTTGCTGCGGGTAAAATATCATCAAATCTTACCTGGCTTAATAGCATTAACAGCGGTGCAACTGCGCCTTGTCGCGCAGATGTGACCGGGTTCGATGGTCCGCTCAGTTCTCCGTGAGAATTGACGACTCTGTCAATACTGCGTTCCAAGCGGTGTATTTCATCCGGAATACCGGGACAGTCCGGATTGATGCCCTGAGTTTGTGTTGCGGAGTTTAGCCTGAAAGTATTGTGAAGCTTATTCTGGTAAGTTCCGGTTGACACTCTGTGCTGCGATGCTGATACCGGCATAATTAAACTCTCCTGCGTGTGAAAATGATACATTCGCATATCCCGGCTGTATTGTTATCAATGAATAGCCCCATTGCGGGGGCATTTTTATAAAAAACAGGGTGCTGAAGAAAGGGAAGAGATCACCATCAGGGATAGTTAAATTTTTCTTATTTAAGATCATATCCCTGTCGCCCTTAAATAGAAAACAAAAAAAGCCCATAAAGTATGGGCAAAGAGAGGTAAAAATAATTCAGTAGTAGCTTGGTTACCTGGCTATCACTGAGGTAGATGCCGACATTTTTATTTAAATAATGAAAATCTATATTAAAGGCCTTCCTAACAGGGCTTCAATTACACTAAAATGTTTCCCAGTCATCACTAACATTATTTGTTGATTTTTTTTGGGCATGGGAGTGTAACGGCACCATGATGCTGGTTTGAGCGCTGGCCTTCAGTTCTCTGCCCTGTATATGAAATACAGACACTGCCTGAGTCAGTCTGCTTGCCTGCTCTTCAAGTGACGCAGCCGCTGCGGCTG
>OCAE01001182.1_pt1 | contig 12700 bp, 10 predicted proteins | sample 1495581 | NCBI WGS metagenome assembly OCAE01 (sample SAMEA2580278, study PRJEB22360) | human gut metagenome | biome: human gut; feature: human-associated habitat; material: faeces | place: Denmark | collected 2008/2010 | reverse complement strand
CACCGCCAGCTAGGCTGGCGGTGTGAAATCAGGCGGTCAGACGGCTCGCGTCTTGCGCGATAACCAGTTCTTCGTTGGTTGGGATAACCACCGCAGGACGGGTACCTTCTTTGTTGATGAAACCAGATTTGCCGAAACGTGCGGCCAGGTTACGTTCGTGGTCTACTTCAAAGCCCAGAACGCCCAGTTTGCCCAGAGACAGTTCACGAACCATCGCGGCGTTTTCACCGATACCACCGGTGAAGACAACGGCATCCAGACGACCATCCATCAGCGCAGTGTAAGAACCGATGTATTTCGCCAGACGGTGGCAGTAAACGTCCATTGCACGTTTAGCGTCTTCTTTAGTCGCGTAGTTATCTTCAACATAGCGGCAGTCGCTGGTGACTTCGGTCAGACCCAGCAGGCCGGACTCTTTGGTCAGCATTTTGTTGATCTGGTCAACGCTCATGCCCAGGGTGTCGTGCAGGTGGAAGATGATCGCCGGGTCGATGTCACCGGAACGCGTACCCATCACCAGACCTTCCAGTGGGGTCAGACCCATGGAGGTATCAACACATTTACCGTTACGGATAGCAGATACAGAACCGCCGTTGCCCAGGTGGCAAGTGATGATGTTCAGCTCATCAACCGGTTTGTTCAGCACTTTAGCCGCTTCCTGAGTGACGAAGAAGTGGCTGGTACCGTGCGCGCCGTAACGACGAACGCCATGTTCTTTGTACAGGCTGTACGGCAGGGCGTAGAGGTAAGATTCTTCCGGCATAGTCTGATGGAACGCGGTGTCGAATACGGCCACGTTTTTGTCTTTCAGATTCGGGAAGGATTTCAGCGCTTCAGCGATACCGATCAGGTGTGCAGGGTTGTGCAGCGGTGCAAAAGAGGCTGCATCTTTGATACCCTGAATAACGGAATCGTCGATAACTACAGAGCCGGTGTATTTTTCGCCGCCGTGAACAACACGGTGACCAATCGCAGTCAGCTGAGCAGACAGTTCTGGTTTTTGTGCCAGAATAGTATTAACGATAAAATTCAGCGCTTCACTGTGAGCGGCGCCTGCACCTAAAGCCGCTTCTTGTTTACCGCCATCCATTTTCCATTTGATACGTGCTTCTGGGAGATGGAAACATTCGGCTAAACCAGAAAGGTATTCTTCACCGTTTACTGCATCGATGATGGCAAATTTCAGTGAGGAGCTACCGCAGTTCAGAACCAGTACTAACTTACTCGACATGGAAGTACCTATTTATGATACGTGGCTAAAAAAACGTCAGGGAGTCATAGAGCGTAGCGCATGATGACACCGACGTTTATGATTAACATCATGCGCCATGGTCTTTTTGGGCACGATGGAATAAATACCTTTGAGTCTATGTCATTTTGCGTATTTTTCAGCCAATGGCATACTATGTGTCAATTTGACGACTCAATGATTTTGGACTAAAGGCCTTACAGGCCGGCACAGGATACCTGAATGTGGGTATCAAAGACAAAATGTTTTGAACGATGTCCCTTGTAGTTGTTGTTTTGCACAAATTTTTTAATTTTTATATGTGAAGTTGAGGTAACCGCCATGTCGACACCGGATAATCGTTCCGTCAATTTTTTTAGCTTGTTTCGCCGGGGGCAGCACTACGCGAAGACGTGGCCAATGGAAAAGCGCCTCGCGCCCGTGTTTGTAGAGAACCGCGTGATCCGTATGACACGTTACGCAATCCGTTTTATGCCGCCTATCGCCGTCTTCACCTTATGCTGGCAAATTGCGCTAGGGGGACAGTTGGGACCGGCCGTGGCGACCGCGCTGTTTGCGCTCAGCCTGCCGATGCAGGGCATGTGGTGGTTGGGTAAACGTTCCGTAACGCCGCTGCCGCCTTCAATACTCAACTGGTTCTACGAAGTTCGGGGTAAATTGCAAGAAGCCGGACAGGCGCTCTCTCCGGTAGAAGGAAAGCCGGATTACCAGGCGCTGGCTGACACGCTTAAGCGCGCCTTCAAACAACTGGATAAAACTTTCCTTGATGATTTGTAATTGACCCCTGATTACGCATATAAAAGAAGGCACAAGATGCCTTCTTTTTTTTCATCGCAGTAGTAGTGATACAGGAGTCCCAAATGGAAATGACCAACGCTCAACGTCTGATTTTGTCGAATCAGTACAAAATGATGACTATGCTCGACCCAACTAACGCCGAGCGTTATCGTCGTTTGCAAACGATTATTGAACGCGGTTACGGCTTGCAGATGCGTGAGCTGGATCGTGAGTTTGGTGAACTGACGGAAGAAACCTGTCGTACGATTATCGATATTATGGAGATGTATCACGCATTACATGTGTCCTGGACTAATCTTAAGGATGCACAGGCTATTGATGAGCGCCGCGTGACTTTCCTCGGTTTTGACGCCGCAACGGAAGCCCGTTTCCTCGGATACGTTCGCTTTATGGTGAATGTGGAAGGTCGCTATACCCACTTTGATGCGGGTACGCATGGCTTCAACGCCCAGACCCCGATGTGGGAAAAATATCAGCGTATGTTGAACGTCTGGCACTCTTGCCCGCGCCAGTATCACCTGAGCGCGAATGAAATTAACCAAATCATTAATGCCTGAGGGGGCGAGCGTGCAGTGCAAAGGTTTTCTGTTTGATCTGGATGGAACGCTGGTCGATTCCTTACCCGCAGTAGAACGTGCGTGGTGCAACTGGGCCGATCGTTTTGGCCTCGATCACGCCGAGGTGCTCGGCTTTATTCATGGCAAGCAGGCCATTACCTCCCTGCGACACTTTATGGTGGGCAAATCTGAGGCAGAGATCGCCGCGGAGTTTACCCGTCTGGAGCAGATCGAAGCGACGGAAACCGCCGGGATCACTGCGCTGCCTGGGGCTGTTGATTTACTCAACCATCTCAATAAAGCGGGTATTCCATGGGCAATTGTGACCTCCGGCTCTATGCCGGTCGCACGGGCGCGCCATCGTGTTGCTGGGCTTCCTGCTCCTGAAGTGTTTGTCACCGCCGAGCGGGTAAAAAGAGGGAAACCAGAGCCAGACGCGTATCTGTTAGGCGCTCAGCTTCTGGGCCTGGCACCGCAGGAATGTGCCGTGGTGGAAGATGCCCCCGCCGGGGTGCTTTCAGGACTGGCAGCTGGGTGTCATGTCATCGCGGTCAACGCGCCAGCGGATACGCCGCGTCTGAACGAGGTTGATTTTTCGCTGACCAGTCTGGAACATATTTCTGTGACCAAACAACCCAACGGAAATGTGGTCGTTATAAGAAATACCTGATCATGATTTAGCCCCAGATTGTTGGGGCTTTTTTATGGCAGAATCAGTCCATCCCTCTCATTTAACAAGGATATGTTGTGAACGGTGAATTGATATGGGTTCTCTCATTGCTGGCGATTGCCGTCGTCTTGTTTGCAACTGGCAGAGTGCGTATGGACGCGATCGCTTTGCTGGTCATTATTGCCTTTGTTCTGAGTGGAACATTGAGCATCACAGAGGCTTTTTCCGGGTTCAGCGATCCTAACGTTATTTTGATAGCGGCTTTATTCATTATCGGTGACGGCCTCGTGCGTACCGGTGTGGCGACAGTAATGGGCGCCTGGCTGGTGAAGGTCGCCGGTAGCAGTGAAGTCAAAATGCTGGTGTTGCTGATGATAACCGTAGCTGGACTCGGTGCATTCATGAGTTCGACCGGTGTGGTCGCCATCTTTATTCCGGTTGTCTTAAGTGTTTCCATGCGCATGGAAATTTCCCCTTCACGCCTGATGATGCCGCTAAGTTTTGCCGGCTTGATAAGCGGCATGATGACGCTGGTGGCAACGCCGCCAAACCTGGTCGTCAACAGTGAACTGTTACGTGAAGGACTTAATGGTTTTAGCTTTTTTAGCGTAACCCCACTGGGATTGGTGGTGTTGGTACTTGGCATAATTTATATGCTGGTGATGCGTTTTATGCTGAAGGGTGAAGACTCCGGGCAGCCGGGCGACGGCTGGAAGCGCCGGACTTTTCGCGATCTGATTAAAGAATATCGCCTGACCGGGCGCGCGCGTCGCCTGGCGATTCGCCCGGGTTCTCCTATGATAGGCCAGCGTCTGGACGACCTGAAACTGCGTGAGCGCTACGGGGCAAACGTGATTGGCGTGGAGCGCTGGCGTCGCTTTCGTCGCGTGATCGTTGACGTAAACGGGGTTTCTGAGTTTCGTGCTCGTGACGTATTGTTGATTGATATGTCTGCGGCCGATGTCGACCTGCGTGAATTTTGCGCTGAGCAACTGTTGGAACCGATGGTGCTGCGTGGAGAATACTTCTCCGAGCAGGCGCTTGATGTGGGCATGGCCGAAATCTCTCTGATCCCTGAGTCGGAATTGATCGGCAAAACGGTACGGGAAATCGCTTTTCGTACGCGTTACGGGTTGAATGTCGTTGGGCTGAAGCGCGATGGTACGGCGCTGGCCGGGGCGGTGGTTGATGAGCCGCTGTTGATGGGCGATATCATTTTAGTGGTGGGCAACTGGAAGCTGATCACGCTGCTTGGACAAAAAGGGCGCGATTTTGTGGTGCTAAATATGCCTGTGGAAGTCAGTGAAGCTTCTCCGGCGCACAGCCAGGCGCCGCATGCGATTTTCTGTCTGGTACTGATGGTCGCGTTAATGCTCACCGATGAAATCCCTAATACGGTTGCCGCGATTATCGCATGTTTGCTGATGGGAAAATTCCGCTGCATCGATGCCGAAAGCGCCTACAAAGCCATTCACTGGCCAAGCATTATTTTGATTGTCGGGATGATGCCTTTTGCGCTGGCGTTACAGAAAACGGGCGGCGTCGATCTGGTGGTGAAAGGGCTAATGGACGTTGGTGGTGGGTACGGCCCGTATATGATGCTGGGCTGCCTGTTCGTGCTGTGCGCGACCATTGGGTTATTTATCTCTAACACCGCGACGGCGGTACTGATGGCGCCGATTGCGCTGGCGGCGGCAAAGTCGATGGGCGTTTCGCCGTATCCGTTTGCGATGGTGATTGCGATGGCGCCTTCCGCAGCCTTTATGACGCCAGTGTCTTCACCGGTAAACACACTGGTGCTCGGGCCGGGTAACTACAGCTTTAGCGACTTCGTGAAGATTGGCGTACCGTTTACGGTGATTGTCATGGCAGTGTGCGTGGTGATGATCCCGATGCTGTTCCCGTTTTGACCGCCGCAGTAAACGCCTGATGGCGCTGCGCTTATCAGGCCTACGCATATCACGTTACCTGTAGGCCGGATAAGGCGTTAGCCGCCATCCGGCAAAATCGTTTAAAGCGGTGAATCCTGGCTGATTTCATCTAATGAAAGGTGAAAGCTTGGGACAAACACGTCCATAAAGTAGTCCATCTCTTCGCTGCGTCGTGACTCCAGCGTTTTTTCCAGACGTGTTTTCGCCAGCAGAAATTCGTTGTTACCGGCGGAGAGTTCTTCCAGGCACTTCAGATACGCGCACAGGGCATCGGCCTGTTTAACAATCGATCTTTCTTCTTCACTTAAGGCATGTTCATCAATGAGCGGTGCAAAAATATCGCGCAACTCATCGGGAACCATATCGACCAGTTTTTGCTGGGCAATTTTCTCTATCGCTTTATATTCCTGAGCAATCTGCGAGTTGAAATATTTCACTGGGGTAGGGAGATCGCCGGTTAACACCTCTGACGCATCGTGATACATCGCCAGCAGGGCAATACGCTCAGCATTTACCTGACCACCAAATTTACGGTTTTTGATCGCGGCCAGCGCATGAGCAACCATAGCAACCTGCAGACTGTGTTCGGACACGTTTTCGGTGCGCACGTTGCGCATCAGCGGCCAGCGGTTAATGAGTTTCAGACGGGAGAGGTGGGCAAAAAAGTGGCTCTGCTTCATAACGACCCTTACTCAGTGACTTCAGTAACGGTATTTTGCGCAGAGAGTGCTACCGGATGCAAACCCGGTAGCACTTTGCGTGGTTACAGCTGGCGATACCCTGACAGGAAACGCTCAAATTTACTCAACGACATTTCGATATCATCAATTCGCGGCAGCGTAACGATGCGGAAATGATCCGGCCACGGCCAGTTGAATGCCGTCCCCTGGACCAGCAGTACTTTTTCCTGCAACAGGAAGTCGAGCACCATCTTCTGGTCGTCATGAATATTGAAGCGCTTGGCGTCAATTTTCGGGAACATATACAGTGCACCGCGCGGTTTTACGCAAGAGACGCCAGGAATATCATTGAGCAGTTCCCAGGCGCGGTTACGTTGCTCATACAGACGTCCGCCAGGCATGATGAATTCGCTGATGCTCTGATATCCGCCCAGCGCGGTCTGAATGGCATGTTGTGCAGGGACGTTCGCACACAGGCGCATAGAAGCCAGCATCTCAAGGCCTTCGATATACCCTTTGGCATGTTTCTTCGGTCCGTTCAGTACCATCCAGCCCTGACGGAAACCGGCAACACGATAGGTTTTTGACAGGCCGTTAAAGGTAATAGTCAGCAGATCCGGGGCCATTGCCGCTATCGAGTGGTGCTCGGCGTCATCGTAGAGAATTTTGTCGTAAATCTCATCTGCAAAGATGATGAGGTTGTTCTGGCGAGCAATCTCAACAATCTCCATCAGCAGCTCTTTAGAATAAACAGCGCCGGTTGGGTTGTTGGGGTTGATGATGACGATCCCACGCGTACGCGGCGTAATTTTGGCGCGGATATCATCCAGGTCCGGGAACCAGTCTGATGATTCATCACACAGGTAGTGCACGGCATTACCACCAGAGAGCGAAACCGCCGCCGTCCACAGTGGATAATCAGGTGCAGGAACCAGCATTTCGTCCCCACTGTTCAGCAATGCCTGCATGGCCTGCACAATCAATTCGGATACGCCGTTACCGATATAGATATCTTCTACGGTTACATCGCGCATCCCGCGGGCCTGGTAATGCTGCATGATTGCTTTGCGGGCTGAATAAAGGCCTTTGGAATCGCAATATCCTTGCGCAGTTGGCAAATTGCGGATCACATCCACTAAAATTTCATCTGGTGCTTCAAACCCGAAAGGCGCAGGGTTACCGATGTTCAGTTTCAGAACTTTGTTGCCTTCTTCTTCCAGGCGCTTTGCTTCCTTCAGAACCGGGCCGCGAATGTCATAACAGACGTTTTCTAATTTGCTGGATTTTTCAATGGGGGACATGAACGTTGACCTTTTTAGCTGTGAATGCCACTCCCTGCCGTGGAAGTCAGCCCAGCACAATGTACTCCCACGACGGTGAGTTTTGAAGGGTCTTTAGTAGAAGATTTTGGAAAGCAGGAGGACGATAATTAACTCTTAATAACTAAATTATGCAATTATTACAGTGTAATAATCTGGATTGTTGTGTTTTTTATGATTTATGTTTTGCTTTGTTGGCTTTGGTATGGTGATTTGTCTGGTCGAAAAAAGTTAGCCCTATAAAACAAAATGTAGCCGATATCTGTGCGATACGGCGGGATTCGAAAATACTGAGGTTTCATCCACGAATTCTGTTATCGGTCTGATCCCTACGTGACGCGGTGTGAATCCATTGTTAAGCATAATTAATGAATTGAGAGATTCTTAATTAATTATTATTTATTATTTAAACGACATCAAATTGAGTGGACTAATAATACGAAAACCGTTGCACTGACATAACACCAATTCGCCCGGAATTATTCGCAATAACACTTATAAATATAGTGGTTTTAGGTTAAGATAACTCCTATGAAATGGTGTGTAGTACGAGTTTTACGATAATTCAAATGTTTGTTGGTTGTTCATAACATACTGAAAAGTTAGTTTTTAATGTGTAAATTATTGTTCGTTAACTATTTTTTAAATTTACAAAATTTACATGTTTTCCATTAGTCAGAATCATCCGGCAGCTAAAAATACGGCTCTTTCTCGTTGCTATATTCCGATGAATATCACGGGTTTTAAAATAGCTCAGAAAGAGCATTGTTTCGTTTGTTAAACCAAATACATCCTTATTTTCACTTGGTTACACTAAGCGAAACTGAAGGGAGGCACATTACAAATGGAGTTGTTTGATTCTGAATGCACAGCATTAACCCGGTATGACCCGCGAGTAAGTGAAAAACTATGATAAATGCAAATCGTCCGATAATTAACCTCGACCTCGATCTGCTGAGAACCTTTGTTGCTGTTGCCGACCTAAATACCTTCGCGGCTGCGGCAGCTGCGGTATGTCGAACTCAGTCTGCGGTAAGTCAGCAAATGCAGCGCCTTGAACAGCTCGTGGGGAAAGAGTTGTTCGCGCGCCATGGACGCAACAAATTGCTGACCGAACATGGTATCCAGCTATTGGGTTACGCCAGAAAAATACTGCGTTTTAATGATGAGGCATGCTCATCATTGATGTTTAACAATCTTCAGGGGGTGTTAACTATCGGTGCTTCTGATGAATCCGCCGACACCATACTCCCATTTCTGCTTAACCGCATTAGTTCGGTTTATCCGAAACTTGCGCTTGATGTAAGAGTGAAACGCAATGCTTACATGGTGGAGATGCTTAAGTCGCAAGAAGTGGATTTAGTGGTAACCACGAATCGCCCTGACGATTTTGAATGCCTGAATTTGCGGACTTCACCGACGCACTGGTATTGCGCAGCCGAATATATCCTGCAAAAAGGCGAACCGGTGCCGTTAGTTCTGCTGGACGATCCCAGCCCGTTTCGCGATATCGTGCTGGCGACGTTGAATGCCGCACAGATCCCGTGGCGTCTGGCTTATGTCGCTTCAACATTGCCTGCGGTCCGCGCGGCGGTAAAAGCAGGGCTTGGCGTTACTGCGCGTCCTGTAGAAATGATGAGCCCGGATTTACGCGTACTGGGTGCGGCGGACGGATTACCACCTCTGCCTGATACCGAGTATCTGTTGTGCAGCGATCCGGCCACGCAAAATGAATTAGCTCAGGCTATCTTTAAGTCGATGCAGACATATCAAAATCCTTGGCAATACAATCAGTTTACCCCTGAAGGGGGAGATGACTCGCTGATTGTTGAAGGCGACTTTGAGTAAAGCGTCACAAAAAACGTTTAAAAATGTAAGTGTAAAAAAGAGCCACTGATGATGAAAAAACATCCAGCGGCTCTTTTTTTATGCAAATATTACTGCTTTCTGTTCATTCATATACTAAAACTTAACAAAATCAGCAGGTAAAAAAACAGACTGACAATAGGGTGAAAAATAATCAGCCGCGTTGCTAAATGTTTCCATGTTAAAAAACTAGAGAAATTGTTGCTGTTTTTTATGGTGAATTAACAAAAGCGTGTCACAGATCAAGAAAATACTCCCATTTAGGGGGAGGCATCTGGGTGAATTCCTGTCAAAATAGACGTGTATTATCTTTTTTACTTCACTACGGACACGATTCAACAACATTAAAAATGACCGATGATGCAATCGAAATGGGTCTAAAGAGCACTTTATGTTAATGAAGTTGGATTAGTGTAAAATAATGTGAGGAAACTTTTGTTAAAGTTGACAAAAGGTTATAGAAAGGAGTAAAAAACCCCATCAATTAGCTGTATAAAATGATTTTTCACAGTGATTGTAAGGTTTTTTTTATTCCTCCCCATGAATCGATGTGGCGTTCATCTGCCGAAAAGAGCAGAGAATTTGGCGCTACTTTTGATGAGTAAGCAATGAGTATGTCAACATCCACTGAAATCATCGCTCATCACTGGGCATTCGCTATCTTTCTTATCGTTGCCATTGGCCTGTGTTGCCTGATGCTCGTCGGCGGCTGGTTTTTAGGGGGTCGCGCACGCGCGAGATCTAAAAACGTGCCGTTTGAATCAGGTATCGACTCGGTCGGCACCGCCCGCCTGCGCCTGTCTGCCAAGTTTTATCTGGTAGCCATGTTCTTCGTTATCTTCGACGTTGAAGCGCTGTATCTGTTCGCATGGTCAACTTCTATCCGTGAAAGCGGTTGGATTGGCTTTGTGGAAGCTGCAATTTTTATTTTTGTGTTACTGGCAGGTCTGGTTTATCTTGTTGGGGTTTGGGCGCTGCGGCCCCAGTTTATCTGGTGCGTATTGGCGCGCTGGACTGGACGCCCGCGCGTTCACGCCGCGAGCGTATGAACCCGGAAACGAACAGTATCGCTAATCGTCAACGCTAACCGCGAGGCATTAAGATGGATTATACGCTCACCCGCATAGATCCTAACGGTGAGAACGACCGTTACCCCCTGCAAAAACAGGAGATCGTAACCGACCCCCTGGAACAAGAAGTTAACAAAAACGTGTTCATGGGCAAACTGCATGACATGGTTAACTGGGGCCGTAAAAACTCAATTTGGCCATATAACTTTGGCCTTTCCTGCTGCTACGTTGAGATGGTGACCTCGTTTACCGCCGTGCACGATGTGGCCCGTTTTGGTGCGGAAGTACTGCGTGCATCGCCGCGTCAGGCTGACCTGATGGTCGTAGCCGGAACCTGCTTTACCAAAATGGCGCCAGTTATTCAGCGCCTCTACGATCAGATGCTGGAACCGAAATGGGTTATTTCCATGGGCGCATGCGCCAACTCCGGCGGGATGTACGACATCTATTCTGTGGTGCAGGGCGTTGATAAATTTATTCCGGTCGATGTGTACATCCCGGGATGTCCGCCGCGCCCAGAAGCGTATATGCAGGCTCTGATGCTGCTGCAAGATTCCATTGGCAAAGAACGCCGTCCGCTCTCCTGGGTGGTTGGCGATCAGGGCGTTTATCGCGCCAATATGCAGTCAGAACGCGAGCGTAAACGCGGCGAACGTATTGCTGTAACGAATCTTCGTACACCAGACGAGATTTAATTTGCGCCTGTCGGCAGCAGCACTTCCTTCGCTTATCACTACATAAATAGCGCGAAGCACTGCCGACCACCACGGACCATTTGCAATGGTGAACAATATGACCGACTTAACCGCGCAAGACGCCGCATGGCAAACACGGGATCACCTTGATGACCCGGTCATTGGCGAACTGCGCAACCGTTTTGGGCCGGATGCCTTTACCGTTCAGGCGACTCGCACCGGGGTACCCGTTGTTTGGGTCAAGCGTGAACAATTACTGGAAGTTGGCGATTTCTTAAAGAGACTGCCGAAACCTTACGTCATGCTGTTTGACTTACACGGCATGGACGAACGTCTGCGTACGCACCGCGAAGGGTTACCCGCCGCGGATTTTTCCGTTTTCTATCACCTGATCTCCATTGAACGCAATCGCGATATCATGCTCAAGGTGGCTTTGTCTGAAAACGATCTGCGCGTACCGACTTTCACCAAACTGTTCCCGAACGCCAACTGGTATGAGCGTGAAACCTGGGAAATGTTTGGCATCGACATCGAAGGTCACCCGCACCTGACGCGTCTGCTGATGCCGCATACCTGGGAAGGCCATCCGCTGCGTAAAGACTACCCGGCGCGTGCAACCGAATTCGACCCGTTTGAGCTGACTAAAGCCAAACAGGATCTGGAAATGGAAGCGCTGACCTTCAAACCTGAAGATTGGGGCATGAAGCGTAGCACCGAAAATGAGGACTTCATGTTCCTCAACCTCGGTCCTAACCACCCGTCTTCCCACGGTGCGTTCCGTATTGTGCTGCAGCTTGATGGCGAAGAAATCGTCGACTGCGTACCTGACATCGGCTACCACCACCGTGGCGCTGAAAAGATGGGCGAACGTCAGTCCTGGCACAGCTACATTCCGTACACCGACCGTATCGAGTACCTCGGCGGCTGCGTTAACGAAATGCCTTACGTACTGGCGGTTGAGAAACTGGCAGGCATCACCACGCCGGATCGCGTCAACGTGATTCGTGTCATGCTGTCTGAACTGTTCCGTATCAACAGTCATCTGCTGTACATCTCCACGTTCATTCAGGACGTCGGCGCGATGACCCCGGTATTCTTCGCCTTTACTGACCGTCAGAAAATCTACGACGTCGTGGAAGCGATCACCGGTTTCCGTATGCACCCGGCCTGGTTCCGTATCGGCGGTGTGGCACACGATCTGCCGCGCGGTTGGGACAAACTGCTGCGTGATTTCCTCGACTGGATGCCAAAACGTCTGGATTCTTACGAGAAAGCCGCGCTGCGTAACACCATCCTGAAAGGCCGTTCGCAGGGTGTTGCCGCTTACGGTAAGAAAGAAGCGCTGGACTGGGGTTGTACCGGTGCTGCGCTGCGTGCGACCGGTATTGATTTCGACGTGCGTAAAGCGCGTCCGTACTCTGGCTATGAAAACTTTGACTTTGAGGTCCCGGTTGGCGGCGGTGTGTCCGACTGCTATACCCGCGTGATGCTGAAAGTTGAAGAGCTGCGCCAGAGTCTGCGCATCCTTGAGCAGTGCCTCAATAACATGCCGGAAGGCCCGTTCAAAGCGGATCACCCGCTGACGACGCCGCCACCGAAAGAGCGCACGCTGCAACATATCGAAACCCTTATCACCCACTTCCTGCAGGTTTCGTGGGGTCCGGTTATGCCGGCAAACGAGTCCTTCCAGATGGTAGAAGCGACCAAGGGTATCAACAGTTACTACCTGACCAGCGATGGCAGCACCATGAGTTACCGTACCCGTATCCGCACCCCGAGCTATGCACACCTGCAGCAGATCCCGGTAGCGGTACGTGGCAGCCTGGTGTCCGACCTGATCGTCCATCTGGGTAGTATCGATTTTG
>OCAE01001173.1_pt1 | contig 12775 bp, 8 predicted proteins | sample 1495581 | NCBI WGS metagenome assembly OCAE01 (sample SAMEA2580278, study PRJEB22360) | human gut metagenome | biome: human gut; feature: human-associated habitat; material: faeces | place: Denmark | collected 2008/2010 | reverse complement strand
GTACGGACTTCACCCGCTACAACAGCAAATCCTCGTCCCTGCTCTCCTGCTCTGGCTGCCTCAACCGCCGCGTTGAGCGCCAGAATATTGGTCTGGAAAGCAATACTGTCGATGACGCTGGTGATCTGCGCAATTTGCTGTGAACTACCGGCAATTTCACTCATCGTGTGCACGACAGTATCAACAACCCGTCCACCACGCGCGGCAGTATCAGACGCATTCTTAGCCAGTTGAGTCGCCTGTTTCGCATTGTCCGTATTTTGCTTCACGGTTGCAGTAAGCTGTTCCATGCTGGCGGCAGTCTCTTCAAGTGAAGCAGCCTGCTGCTCGGTACGCGAAGACAGATCGTTGTTACCTGACGAGATTTCCGCTGCACCGCTATGAATCGTTTCTGAGCTGTTACGCACCGACGTGACTGTCGAAATCAGCGACTGTCGCATTTCATCTAACCCCGTCGCCAAACGCCCCATTTCATTACGTCCCTGGACGTCGAGTTGATGGGTCAAATCACCACGGGTAATAATGCGGATATGCTCCATAATCTGCGCCAGGGGTTTAAGCAGCATATGCTGCAACCCACTCCAGATCATGCCCAGAACGATGAGCACAGCGACGACAATTGCCCCTAATGTCCATTGCATGCGGGTAAAGCTGTGCTGATTCTCCGCCGCCGCGTGCTGAAGCAACGCGTTATTTTCGTTACGCCACTGGTCATAGCTGGCTTCCATTTCATCTTGCGCCTTCTGAGCATCAAGATCGCCATAGGCCTGATAGTTATTCGCGCGCAGATACTCTATCGATAACGCCATCACGTCGTGCATCTGCCGATACTGTTTTTCCATTTCAGATGCAATTTGCGGATTCTGCCCCGACACCTGCGGCAATGACTGATAATGTGCGAAGTATCCCTCAGCTTTCTTCATCGACTCACTCGCCGTTTTTAGCAAAGTATCAATTGCCGCCAGTGAGGCCGGATCGCGTTGGTTCTTTAAGAAACGAATTGCTACGCGGGTTACCGTTACCCGGGTTTTAATCAGCGTATTGACGCTATCACTCAGATTTTCCTGTTGGGCATTCAGGGTGCCTGAGTTCTGGAAATTATGGCGATCATTGCTTACTGCAGAATAAAAAAAACTTCCTGTCACGGCCTGTAGCAAACAGAAAATGGCGAGAACCAGAAGAATGCCGGTAATAACGCGCACATTTTTAATCATAGTATTTCATCCATTGAACTCACATTGGGTACCCAATGATTATCGGCTCTAAAGGCGATTACTTTATGTGCAATAGCAGAATTAGCAGGAGGAGGGAGTCGTGCGATGAAACGCTGTAAAGAGACTGTGTCTCATCCGGCTTACGAGAGATTTCTGTAGGCCGGATAAGCACAGCGCGATTTTTTTAGACGGTGAAGCCGAGCATCATCCCGGTATCTTCATGCTCTAACAGATGGCAGTGCGCCATATAGGCATGCTCTTTTGGCGCGTCATGGTCAAACTTAACCAATACCTCGCTCACGCCGCCTTCTACCCGCACCGTGTCCTTCCATCCCGCACGGTGTGCGGCAGGCGCTTTGCCATTCTCAGACAGAATGCGGAACTGCGTGCCGTGAATGTGGAACGGATGCAGCATCATGTCGCCCTGACCAGAAATCACCCAGCGTTCATGCTGCCCTTTTGCCGCGGCAAACATCGGTTTATTCATATCAAACGCCTGACCATTAATCCGGTTGGCATTATGGAAATCAAACGATCCGCCATGCTTCATGTTGCCCATGTTGCCATGCTGCATATTCCCCATCTCACCGTGGTTCATATTGCCATGATTCATATTGCCGTGGTCCATATTGTCATTATTCATATGGCCCATCATCTTTCCATGATCCATACCCGCCATGGCCTGACCGCCGAATTTCTTCATCAGCATTTGCATGCCCATCATATCGAGCATCGGATCCATCGACGGCTGCAGCTGGCGCACCGTCAGCCCTTCCAGTGACGGCAGCGATGGCATGGATGTCAGCGTATCCGGCAGCGTGCCGGAAGCGGTAATCAGCAGCGGCTGAACGCGCATCACCGGGTGCGGCTTATCAAATGGCGCAATTGCCATCCCCATCTGGCTGACCGGCAGAGTGACCAGATCAAAAGCTTTGCCGTCACTGACATCCACCAGCACTTCAAAGCGCTCGCCCATCAGCATAGGAAGCTCGGTCACTTTTACCGGTTCCGCCAACAGTCCACCGTCGCTGGCAATGACGTACAAAGGACGATTGTCGCTGGCCGCAATGTTCAGCGAGCGCGCGTTACAACCATTCAACAGACGCAGGCGCAGCCAGCCGCGCGGTGCGGCATGCTGAGGATAAATCGCCCCGTTGGTCAGCAGCGTATCGCCAAACCAGCCGACTGCGGCGGTCATGATGTCCAGTTGATAATCAACCTGCCCATCAGCAGAGAACTGTTTGTCCTGAATAATTACCGGCACATCATCAATTCCCCACTGCTTAGGCAGCATCAGCTTGCGAATCTCTTCGTCTTCAATCAGCACCAGTCCGGCCAGCCCCATCGCTACCTGATGACCGGTCTTTCCATGCTGATGAGGGTGGAACCAGCAGGTTGCCGCGCGCTGATCCGGCGTGAAGGTCACTGAACGTTTCCCGCCCGCCGGGATTATGCCTTGCGGCCCACCGTCGACTTCACCGGGGATTTCCAGCCCGTGCCAGTGCAACGTCGTCTCTTCGGCAAGCTGGTTATGGATATCCACGTTCACCGATTGCCCTTTGTTCAGCTTGACCGCCGGTCCGAGCAGATTGCCGTTATATCCCCAGGTCGTGGCCGTCTTACCGGCAAAGTTTGACTGCCCGGCTTGCACGATCAGCTGGATGCGATTCGAAGCATCGGCGGTTAACAGTTCAGGAATGGGTAAGGCGGGACGGTCGGCGGCAAATACGCTCCGGCTCCACAGAGGTAACGCTGACGCGACACCCAGTGCCACGGAGTACTTTAAAAAGTCACGACGTTGCATTCTCACTTCCTTATATTCAGCAGCTTAAGCAGGCTATCTTTTAAGCATAAGCCTTCCCCTTACGGGAAGGTCAAGTGAACGGCTAATAATAAAGGTCGTCGCTTCGCTCGCAGTATGCTAACGTTTAAATTCCGTGATGCAGTGGTAGAAGCAATGAAGACGTTTTTCAGAACAGTTTTGTTCGGCAGCCTGATGGCCGTATGCGCAAACAGCTACGCGCTCAGCGAGTCCGAAGCCGAAGATATGGCCGATTTAACGGCAGTTTTTGTTTTTCTGAAAAATGACTGTGGATACCAGAATTTGCCTAATGGGCAGATCCGTCGCGCACTGGTCTTTTTTGCCCAGCAAAACCAGTGGGATCTGAGTAATTACGACACCTTCAATATGAAAGCGCTGGGTGAAGACAGCTACCGCGATCTCAGCGGTATCGGCATCCCCACGGCAAAGAAATGCAAAGCACTGGCGCGTGATTCTCTGAGCCTGCTGGCGTACGTGAAGTAACAGACATAGCGGAGCCCGCTGGCTCCGCATGAATTAACGCTGTTGCACAAATTCGCGGTATGCCGCCACAACCTGAAGAAAGTCCTCTACACCACAAAGTGAAAAACTTTCTTCGTCGTAATAGCTCATCCCCTCTTCCATCTCATCTCCAGAGAACTCCAACTGATTAGCGCGAACCATCACTTCTTCGCCATCCAGCCAGAGCGTGTATTCATGCCCTGCTCGCTGCCAGGAGCGCTCACTGCCCTTAACCGCACGCGCCGCCTGTTCCACTTCATCAAGTAAGGCCAGGTTTTCTTTCACTTCTTCATTAAACCAGTGCCCCACCACCTCGTGGCCCATGGACATACGCACTTTTACCACCCCGGTAATATCGCGCAGAAATTCGTAATCCATAATGTCTTCCTCTACTCCCGGCAATGCGCCAATACCGCATCGCGCCTTGCTGTAATTATCGCAGCAGCGCGGCAGAAAAAAAGCGTAGTGGGTATAAGGAATAGAAATAAAAATGCCCGGAGAAGCAGACTTCTTCGGGCATTGATGTGTTTTTACACAAAACGCGTTAGCGCATTACACCGCGGTCTGGAAAATCACACCATCGGCTTTCTCCGTATACTGAGACAGCTGGTCGAAGTTCAGATAACGGTAAGTATCCACGGCTGTTTTATCCACCTGCGCCACATAGGTCTGGTACTCTTCCGCCGTCGGCAGTTTGCCGATCAGCGCCGCAACCGCCGCCAGCTCCGCAGAAGCCAGGTAGACGTTTGCCCCGGTACCTAAACGGTTCGGGAAGTTACGAGTAGAGGTCGAGACCACCGTTGCGCCGTCGGCGACACGCGCCTGGTTACCCATGCACAGAGAGCAGCCTGGAATTTCGATACGCGCACCGCTCTTACCGAACACGCTGTAATAACCTTCTTCGGTCAGCTGTGCCGCATCCATACGAGTTGGCGGAGCCACCCACAGACGCGTCGGCAGTTGACCTTTGTGCGCATCCAGCAGCTTACCAGCGGCACGGAAGTGGCCGATATTAGTCATACAGGAGCCGATGAACACTTCGTCGATCTTCTCACCCTGTACGTCAGACAGCAGACGCGCGTCGTCCGGATCGTTCGGTGCACACAGGATTGGTTCTTTGATGTCAGCCAGGTCAATGTCGATCACCGCCGCGTATTCTGCGTCAGCGTCGGCTTCCAGCAACTGCGGATCCGCCAGCCATTTTTCCATGCCCTGCACACGACGTTCCAGCGTACGGCGATCGCCGTAACCTTCCGCGATCATCCACTTCAGCAGAACGATGTTAGAGTTCAGATACTCAACGATCGGCTCTTTGTTCAGCTTGATGGTACAGCCCGCAGCAGAACGCTCTGCGGAAGCATCGGTCAGTTCGAACGCCTGCTCCACTTTGAGATCCGGCAGACCTTCGATTTCAAGGATGCGGCCAGAGAAGATGTTCTTTTTACCTTTCTTCTCAACGGTCAGCAGACCCTGTTTGATCGCGTACAGCGGAATGGCGTGAACCAGGTCACGCAGAGTGATACCCGGCTGCATTTTACCCTTGAAGCGCACCAGTACCGATTCCGGCATATCCAGCGGCATCACGCCGGTTGCTGCAGCAAACGCCACCAGACCAGAACCTGCCGGGAAGGAGATCCCAATAGGGAAACGGGTATGGGAGTCACCACCGGTACCTACGGTATCCGGCAGCAGCATACGGTTCAGCCAGGAGTGGATAACACCATCGCCCGGACGCAGGGAAACACCGCCACGGTTCATGATGAAGTCTGGCAGCGTATGGTGCGTATTGACATCCACCGGCTTCGGATAGGCAGCGGTGTGACAGAAGGACTGCATCACCAGGTCAGCTGAGAAGCCCAGGCATGCCAGGTCTTTCAGTTCGTCACGGGTCATTGGGCCGGTGGTATCCTGAGATCCCACGGAGGTCATCTTCGGTTCGCAGTACGCGCCCGGACGGATACCTTTCACGCCGCAGGCGCGGCCAACCATTTTCTGTGCCAGGGAGAAGCCACGGCTGCTTTCCGCCACGTCTTTCGCCTGACGGAAGACGTCTGAGTGCGGCAGACCCAGCGCTTCGCGCGCTTTGGTGGTCAGGCCACGACCGATGATCAGCGGAATACGACCACCGGCACGTACTTCGTCGATCAGGACTTCGGTTTTCAGCTCAAAGCTGGCCAGCAGTTCGCCTGTTTCGTGGTTGCGTACTTCGCCTTTGAACGGGTAAACGTCAATCACGTCGCCCATGTTCATGTTCGACACGTCCACTTCAATCGGCAGTGCGCCCGCATCTTCCATGGTGTTGAAGAAGATAGGTGCAATTTTGCCGCCGAGGCACAGGCCGCCGCCGCGCTTGTTCGGCACATGAGGAATGTCGTCACCCATGAACCACAGCACGGAGTTGGTCGCGGATTTACGCGAAGAACCGGTACCGACAACATCACCCACATAAGCCAGCGGGTAACCTTTTTTCTGCAATTCTTCGATCTGTTTGATCGGGCCAACTACGCCCGGCTGATCCGGTTCGATACCTTCACGGGCGTTTTTCAGCATCGCCAGCGCGTGCAGCGGGATATCTGGGCGGGACCATGCGTCCGGTGCCGGAGAAAGGTCATCGGTGTTGGTTTCACCGGTCACTTTAAAGACGGTAACCGTGATTTTTTCAGCCAGAGCCGGACGGTTCAGGAACCATTCGGCATCAGCCCAGGACTGCATGACCTGCTTCGCATATTCGTTGCCCGCTTTGGCTTTTTCTTCCACATCGTAGAAGTTATCGAACATCAGCAGCGTTGAAGAGAGCGCTTTGGCGGCAATCGGTGCCAGTTTGGCGTCATCCAGCGCGTCGATCAGCGGATGAATGTTGTAACCACCCTGCATGGTGCCCAGCAGTTCAATGGCTTTTTCTGGGGTAACCAGCGGGGAGGTGGTGTCGCCTTTCGCGACGGCAGCGAGAAAACCAGCTTTAACATAAGCGGCTTCATCTACGCCAGGAGGAACACGGTTGATCAACAGGTCTAACAGGAATTCTTCTTCGCCCACAGGCGGGGTCTTCAGCAGCTCGACAAGTGCGGCCATTTGGGTTGCGTCTAAAGGTTTTGGCACAATCCCCTGGGCAGCACGCTCAGCTACGTGCTTACGGTATTCTTCTAGCACGACGATATCTCCTCGCTCTCATTGTCATAATGCGGCGCTTTTGTAGATGGGCGATTCTCTTCACGCTCCTGTGAGACAGTAGTTAGTAGGGTAAATGCCCGGTACCGCATAAGGCACAATAACAGGATTTTCATTAAGTGTTAATCCGTTTACAAAAAAGCAACATAAAAAATTGGCTGAATCGTTAAGAATGGTGTAGCGGCAAGACGGAACGCAATTCAGGCTACCTAAAACCCCCCTGAAACGGTTGATTTTCAAGCGCGAGATGCTGAATTTTCCAGCGACTTTTCAGCCATCAGATATAATTGTGTAATAAATCCTCACACTCTTTTTCCGGACCTACCGGGTGAATCCCCAATAAAAGTCAAAACTGTCTAACACGGGTGAATAATACTCGCGGCAACAGGAACGCCTCACGGCACAGCGCTTGTCTCGTTGGAGTCATTTTATGAAGTTGCCCCTTAAGCCACATCTGCTTGTCCTTTTGTGCAGTGTCGGGCTGTTTGCCGCCTCAGGCGTGATGTTCGTTAAAAGTCGTGCTACGGAGCCTGCGGCTCCGGCCCCCGTTGCCCAACACCCGTCAGCACCGGCTCCAGCGCCAATAGCGGCCCCTGCCCCGGCCGACCAAACAGCGCCCGTCGTGGCACCAACCTACTCGGCAGCACAAATCGATCAGTGGGTTGCACCTATCGCACTCTATCCAGACTCGCTGCTGTCGCAAATTTTGATGGCCTCAACCTATCCGGCTAACGTCATCCAGGCCGCACAGTGGTCAAAAGACAATCCCAAAATGCAGGGCGATGCCGCCATTCAGGCCGTTGCCAGCCAGCCCTGGGATCCCAGCGTGAAATCGCTGGTCGCCTTTCCCCAGTTGATGTCGCTGATGGGTGAAAATCCGCCGTGGGTACAAAGTCTGGGCGATGCTTTCCTTGCGCAGCCAAAAGATGTTATGGATTCCGTTCAACGCCTGCGTGCACTGGCGCAACAGACCGGTGCGTTGCAATCGACACCGCAGCAGACAGTCACCACGAGTGTGAAAAATGTGCCTCCTCCTCGTACCCAAACTCAAGAAGGAGTAACAGTTCAATCGACGGCCCCACCGGCTCCAACGGTAATCAAAATTGAATCCGCCGATCCGCAGGTGGTGTACGTTCCTACCTATAACCCGAATACGGTTTACGGTACCTGGCCGAACACCGCCTATCCGCCAACCTATCTGCCGCCAACGCCCGGTGAGCAGTTTGGTAACAGCTTCGTTAATGGTTTAGGCTTCAGCCTCGGTGTTGCAACAACCTATGCCATCTTCAGCAACATCGACTGGGATGACGACGACGATCACCATCATAATGATGACTGGGATAACCATGGCGGCTATAACCGTAATGGTGATAACAACATCAATATTAACGTTGATAACTTTAATAAAATCAGTGGACAACGACTGACAGACGCCAACCGTACCTGGCAGCACAACCCGGCCTATCGTGAGGGTGTGCCATACCCAAATAACCAGCTCAATAACCGCTTTCACGCCACTAACACGGCTACAGGTTTAAGTTCAACCCAGCAAAGACCGGTCAACCGTGATAGCCAACGCCAGGCTGCGATGAGCCAAATGGAAAAATCAACGGGAAAAACATTCCCGCAGACGGCGCGTACGGGCACGAAAGACGCCCAGCGTCAGGCATCCAGCCAACAGCTGAAGCAAATTTCCCAACGTAATAACTACCGTGGTTACGATACCAAACCGCAAACCGCGAAACGGACAAGCACACAGCAACGTGAGAATCGTCAGGCAGTCGCCCAGCGACAGGAGAAACGGGTCACGCAACCGGCGCAGCAGCGCAATCTTCAACAACGGACCAGCCAGCCACGCGCCAATGCGCTGAGCGGGAACGACAGTCGCTCCGCCAACTGGCAGGCGCAGCAACAGCGGGGGGCACAGAGCCGGCAGGTCGCCCGTAATCAGCCATCGCGCCAGCCTTCTGGCGGGCGTGCTGAACACCGTGAATTCCGTCATCGTTAAGGGAACCGACATGAAAAATAAACTACTCAGTGGAATTGTGTTGTTCATGGTTTCGGCTGCCGCGATGGCACAACAATCCTTCAGCACACCAGACCAGGCGACCGATGCGCTGGCAAACGCGATTAGTGAGCAAAATGAAAGTGCAATGAGCAACCTGCTCGGGGAAAACTGGCGTGATTTTCTACCGCCAGAAGGCGTCGATCCTGATGCGGTTGATCGTTTCCTGCGCGACTGGAAGGTTCGCCATAATACCGTTGTCGACGGCAATACCGCGCATCTGGTGGTCGGGGATAGCGACTGGCAACTGCCAATCCCGGTCGTCAAAAACGCTTCAGGCTGGCAATTTGATATCAAGGAAGCGGCCGAAGAGATCCTGACCCGTGAGATTGGACGTAACGAACTCGCGGCTATCGAGGCGTTACACGCTTATGTAGACGCCCAGCAGAGCTATTTTGCGATGAACCAGAAATACGCGCAAAAGATTGTCAGTTCTGAAGGGAAAAAGGATGGTCTGTACTGGCCTGTTTCGCCCGGCGAAGCGCCAAGCCCGCTCGGTCCGGCCTTTAGTCCACAGGAACCTGGCACGGGCTATCACGGCTATCATTTTCGTATCCTTCCCGACAAAACCAGCGGTTTTGCCATGGTGGCCTGGCCTGTTAGCTATGATCACACCGGCGTGATGAGTTTTATGATTAACGGTGATGATAAAGTCTATCAGGCCGATCTCGGCGTTGATTCTCAGCAAAAAGCACAGGTGTTAACCACATTCCATCCGGATAAAACCTGGCAGCCCGTAGCGCCCTGATACCAATTCGAAAGATAAGTTGGCCGGGTAAGGCGTAGTCGCCCCCCGGCAACCCACAGCAAATTACAGGATGTTAGCGACAGATTTCGCCAACTGAGCTTCCAGAACCGGCTTCGCTTCTTCGAACTTCAGATTCACTTTGTTAGCATTAGACACGACGCGAGTCTGATATTTTGCACGATCGCCTTGCGCGCTGCTGGTTTGCAACTTGATACCGGATGTCCCTTGACGCAACGCCGCAACGTTATCCGTTGTCACTTTCGCTTTGCTGCGTTCAGAGATCTGCAGGTCAGTGACCATGGTGTAGTTTACGTCTTCCACCATCGCATCCGCAGCCATGCCGATCAGCCCCGCCGCGATACCAACACCCAGCGCCGCACCAGAGGAGTTGCTATTGTAGGCGGTAATCCCCGCACCCAACGCTGCGCCCATCGCGGCACCTTCATAACCCGTTTTCAGGAAGCCCTGAGCTTCACGCAGATCCATTTTGTCCGCTTTCAATACGTTCGCCTGTACCCAGTAATAAGCGCTGTCTGGTGAGCTGGTCACCTTATAACCTTTCGCGGACAGGTCATTTGCCAGCAGAGTTTGCAGGTTACTCATGTCTTTGTCAGAGGTATTTTTTACCTGAATGTAGACGGTCTTCTCGCTGGAAGGCTCCAGCCAGATGGTTTCACTCATCTGCGTTTTCACTTCAAGGTTACGTTTTTTAACGGCGGTGGTCATCGCGCCACAACCGGTCAGTGTCATTGTCGCGACAATCATGCCAACAACCGCGATTTTTTTTAAAGACATGTATTTTCCTTTTTTCGTGTAATAGAGAGTCCAGAGCCTCTTAACCGCGCGGCCAGTAGCCACACAATGGCGAAAAAAGTATCGGCAGTTGCGCAATTTTTTTTAGTGGAGATATCAATAAGATGACTACCAGAACTGGTAGCTTTCGGGAAAAAAAACGCCTCCGAAGAGGCGTTTTCACAAAAGCGGGAAGATTACTTTTTCTTCGCTTTCGGGTTCGGCAGGTCGGTGATGCTACCTTCGAACACTTCAGCTGCCAGACCAACGGACTCGTGCAGAGTCGGGTGAGCGTGGATGGTCAGCGCGATGTCTTCAGCGTCACAGCCCATTTCGATCGCCAGACCGATTTCACCCAGCAGCTCGCCGCCGTTGGTACCGACAATCGCACCACCGATCACACGGTGAGATTCTTTGTCGAAAATCAGTTTGGTCATACCGTCTGCGCAGTCAGAAGCGATAGCTCGGCCAGAAGCAGCCCACGGGAAGGTGGCGGTTTCGTAGCTGATGCCTTTTTCTTTCGCTTCTTTCTCAGTCAGGCCAACCCATGCAACTTCTGGTTCAGTGTACGCGATGGATGGAATAACTTTCGGATCGAAGTAGTGTTTCTTACCGGCGATAACTTCAGCGGCAACGTGACCTTCGTGAACACCTTTGTGCGCCAGCATCGGCTGACCGACGATATCGCCGATAGCAAAGATGTGCGGCACGTTGGTGCGCAACTGTTTGTCAACGCGGATGAAGCCACGGTCATCAACTTCAACGCCAGCTTTGCCCGCGTCGAGGTTTTTACCGTTCGGTACACGACCGATAGCTACCAGCACAGCATCGTAACGCTGAGCTTCGGCAGGGGCTTTTTTGCCTTCCATGGAAACGTAGATACCGTCTTCTTTCGCTTCAACGGCGGTCACTTTGGTTTCCAGCATCAGGTTGAATTTCTTGCTGATGCGCTTGGTGAAGACTTTAACCACGTCTTTGTCGGCAGCTGGGATAACCTGGTCGAACATTTCAACCACGTCGATCTCTGAACCCAGTGCATGGTACACGGTACCCATTTCCAGACCGATAATACCGCCGCCCATAACCAGCAGGCGCTTAGGAACAGTTTTCAGTTCCAGCGCGTCAGTGGAGTCCCACACGCGCGGATCTTCGTGCGGGATGAACGGCAGTTCGATCGGACGGGAACCCGCCGCGATGATCGCGTTGTCGAAGTTGATTACGGTTTTGCCGTTTTCGCCTTCAACTTCCAGGGTGTTCGCCCCGGTAAATTTACCCAGACCGTTAACCACTTTCACTTTACGGCCTTTGGCCATACCAGCCAGACCGCCAGTCAGTTGAGTGATAACTTTTTCTTTCCAGGTACGAATCTTGTCGATATCGGTTTTCGGCTCGCCAAAAACGATACCGTGTTCAGCCAGCGCTTTGGCTTCTTCGATAACTTTTGCTACGTGCAGCAGCGCTTTAGAAGGGATACAGCCGACGTTCAGACAAACACCACCGAGGGTGCTGTAACGTTCTACGATGACGGTCTCCAGACCTAAATCTGCGCAACGGAAGGCAGCAGAGTAACCTGCAGGGCCTGCCCCAAGTACCACGACCTGAGTTTTGATTTCAGTGCTCATCATGACCTCTTAATTTATACCCGTCGTCCACCGGGTCGTTCTATCCGCCCGTATTTTACAAAATTGTTAACAATTTTGAAACAACAAACGGCAACCGATTTGTCTTTCGCACAATAACCTCACTGACTTCATGAGATTACCAGAAAAAAGCCGGCCGTCGGGCCGGCTTTTTCGCTTACATCACCAGGCGGCGAATGTCAGACAGCATGTTGTTGATGATGGTGATAAAGCGCGCACCATCCGCACCGTCAATTACACGGTGGTCGAAGGAGAGCGAAATCGGCATCATCAGACGCGGCATAAACTCTTTACCGTTCCACACTGGCTCCATAGAGGACTTGGAGACACCGAGGATAGCCACTTCCGGCGCGTTCACAATCGGCGCGAAGTGGGTAGTACCCAGGCCACCGATGCTGGAGATGGTGAAGCAACCGCCCTGCATTTCGCCAGCAGTCAGCTTGCCATCACGCGCTTTCTTGGAGATCACGGTCAGTTCACGAGACAGCTCGGTAATGCTCTTCTTGTTCACGTCTTTGAAGACCGGAACAACCAGACCATTCGGAGTATCAACCGCTACACCGATGTTGATGTATTTCTTCAGGGTCAGGCGCTGACCGTCTTCAGACAGGGAGCTGTTGAAGCGCGGCATCTGTTCCAGAGCAGCGGCAACGGCTTTCATGATGAAGACTACTGGGGTGAATTTCACGTCCAGTTTACGTTTTTCAGCTTCGGCGTTCTGCTGTTTACGGAACGCTTCCAGATCGGTGATATCGGTCTTATCGAAGTGAGTAACGTGCGGGATCATCACCCAGTTACGGCTCAGGTTAGCACCAGAGATTTTCT
>OCAE01001172.1_pt1 | contig 12776 bp, 9 predicted proteins | sample 1495581 | NCBI WGS metagenome assembly OCAE01 (sample SAMEA2580278, study PRJEB22360) | human gut metagenome | biome: human gut; feature: human-associated habitat; material: faeces | place: Denmark | collected 2008/2010 | reverse complement strand
GGACGGGCGGGGCCTTGTTCTGCACGGAAGCTTCACACCGCGTATGCAGGGGTCATTCCGGCCGCAGCTCCACCACGGCGTTTTTCAGCCCGTGCGGCACCGTGACCTCCCACGCGCCGGGCGCGCGCTCGGTGCAGGGCAGCACTGTGCCGCCCAAAACGGCGCGCACGCGTGTGCCGGGGCACAGCGCCGCCAGCACCAGCGCATCCCGCGCACAATCCCGGGTGGAAAGTTCCAGCGTGCAGGCCGTACAGTTCTTTGTAAAGGATGCGCGCTCCAGCCACACGTCAAAACCGCAGTTCACCGTGCCGGGCTGGAAATACGCGCACGCCCACAGATACACCGGACACGACAGCCCGCCGAACTGGTGGAACCAGCCCCCGCGCCCCGTGGCGATGTTGATCATTTCAAAGGTGTCGTAGCTGTCGTCCACCTCCCGCTTCCATGCCTCCAGCGCCGTGCGCGCGATGTCCCATGCGAACGCGCCCTCGCCCAGGTCCAGCATGGTTTTCCAGAAAAACCACTGGTGCGAGAACCACACCGCGCCGTTCCAATAGCCGTCATCCCGGTAATAAGACGCGGACATGTCCACGGCTGTGAGCCCAACGGGTGAGAACAGCTCCTTCGTGCTTTTCAGATGTGCCAGCGCCGTGCTTTGCTGCCGTGCCGTACATGCGCCCGCCACCAGCGGATAAACACCGTCCAGCCCCTTGTTTGCGTTCTCGCCCGCGTCCGTGCGCAGAAAGCCCTGCGGCCTTCCTTCGTCATCGTGCAGCACATAGCTGAAGTAGCCGCATTCCCCGTCCCAGGCGCACTGCAGCGCGGCGGAAAGCCGCTCGATGTCCCGCCCGCAGCGCTCCTCGTCCTTCACGAGCCCCAGGCGCCGCGCGCTCTGGCGCAGGATCTTCGCCGCGCGGATGACATGGGCGGTGAACAGGACGGGTGCGGCGCGGCCCGAAAGGCCCTTCGCATGCATCAGCACCTGTGCCGCATAGTCGTCCATTCCGCTGGCGTTGTAGAAATAATCGTAATTCGTCAGCAGGCCGCTTGCAAAGCGCGCGGTCGTGGAGCCTTCGCCCCGTCCGGCCAAAAATTCGTAATACCGCCGCATCGCCGGATACAGCCGCAGCAGCCCGGCCTTATCCTGCGCGCGCGCCAGCAGGTCCTGGTACAGGTAAAACTGCACCGGAACCAGCGAGCCGTGGTGCACAAAGGCAAAATCGCTGTTTTCCGGGCCGGAAAGATACTGCTCCAGCACGCGGCGGCCCAGCTCTGCGTCCGCCTGTGCCAGGCCCAGGCCGATGAAGCCGGAGTCCCATGTGTAGAAAGAGTCCCACCGCTTTCCCGGCGTATAATGCGCCACCATTTCACCCCTGCGGTACAAAGGATAAACGACATTCGTCAGCGCGGCGGCGCGCAGGCACCGCACCTGTACCAGCGCCCCGCGGGCCCCGCCCCGCCAGCCGGTAACGCCTGCCCGCCGGGTTGAAGGCCGGCAGCTTTGCCCGGCGCTTGCCCGCGCGGAACACCTGCTCCAGTGCCTGCGGCGTGTCCGTCCGGGGCGTGGCCGAGAGCACGGCGTATTCTGTATGGCAGGCCCCGGGCTGCAGGAACAGCCCGCTCACCAGCAGGTTTTGATACCAGCCCGGGTCACTGTGCTTGCGCCGGAACGAACCGGAAAACGGGTTCAGCACATCGTCGAAGGTATGGTCCGGGTTGGACAGGCGGGAGATGAGCGCATCCTCCAGAGAGCCGGTCTCCAGCAGGCGCTCCCGCCGCCTTTCGCCGTATACGCGCACACAGAACGCCTCGTCCACGCCGGCATAGCGCAGGCGGTACTGCCCGTCCCTTTCCCGTTCCAATACGGGCCTGGCATCCGGCTCCTGTGTGCACACACCGACGGCAGCCGCCCGGGCGCGGGCCGTCACCGCAAAAAAATCCAGCTCCACGCCCGCGCCGCCGGTACCGCGCGCCGTCAGCGTGAGCGCAAGCTCCCCCGGCGGCACCGCGCCCAGCGGGAACGAAACAAACGCGGGCGCGCCGCTGGGCGGAAAGGACAGCGGACCGAACGCAGTATCGAACACCACCGGCTCCGCCGAAGCGCCCCTTTCCCCGTGCCCGCCCTGCGGCGGTACGGTACGGTACCGCACCGTGAGCGCGGCATCCTCAAACCCGGGAACGGCGACGCGGTAGCCCACAGCATCCCCGGCCTGCGCGCCAAAGGGACGCAGGCCCGCAAGGCGCGGCATGTGGGCGTGAGGCACGCGGTCGCCCAGGCCGTGGCCGTCTGTGAACGCCTCGTCGCGGAACTCACCTTTTTGGAGCGCGTCGGGCGCAAGGCCGTCCCACGGGCGCGGCTGCGCGTAAGTATAGGAAGCATAGTCCAGCGCATGCCAGCGGACCGCGCCCTCCGGCAGAACGGGCAGCGTCCGCCGCGCAGCCGGGTATTCCAGCGCGCAGAAATAGTTGAGCATACAATTTCGGGGCAGCTCTGTCCGGTTTTGGAACCGCGTGCGCACGCCCCACGCGTTTTCATCCAGGCGAAAAAACGCAATGCTCGCGTACAGCCTGTCCTTGGGCAGCAACTCGCAGCGGTAGCTGTAAAACGAGCCGTCCGGCGCGGCCTGCCACGGATGATACCCACAGGGAAACGTGGTGTTTGGAACGGGCACCGCACCGTTCACGCAGGTGGGGTGAACGACAAGGTCGAACCGCGCGCCCGGCACCTGCGCCCGCGGAACGATTTTGGAAAGGCCCAGATATTTTTTGGAATACGGCCCATACAGAGGGACGTTCGCGCCTGTTTCCATCACGCGTCCTCCCCGGTGTGGTACAGCGCCTCGGCCAGCATCAGGATGGCCATGGCCTGCCCGTATGTCATGGGACAGACGGGGATATCCTTATAAAACTGTGCGTCATTGCCCACAGGCGTGCCGTAGGAAACGCCGCCCACGATGCCCGCGGCATCCACGCGGGCCAGCACGGCCTGCACGGCGCGCAGGGCCGGCGCCTCATACTGCGCGGGCAAAAAGCCCAGACGGACGCCCTTGAGCATTCCGTAGGCAAACGCCGCCGTGGCCGAGCTTTCCTTATAAGACGCCGGGTCGTCCAAGATCGTATGCCACATGCCGTCCTCCGCCTGGCAGGCGCACAGCGCGTCCACCTGGGCGCGGAAGGTGTCGAGGAAATACTGCCGCAGCCCCGGCTCGATGGGGATAAGGCCGATCAGCTCCATGATGCCGCAGGTGTACCAGGAGTTTCCGCGTGCCCAATGCACACGGCCGTAGTTGTGGCGTCCCTTGAAGTCGTATCCATGGAAATACAGCCCGCAGCTTGTGTCATACAGATACTTGATGTGGACCAGGCACTGGCGCTTTGCTTCCTCCACATAGTCCTTGCGGCCGAACACCACGCCTGCTTTGGCCAGGAACAGCACCGTCATGAACAGTGTGTCGATAAGCATCTGGCTGTCGTTGGCGTCGCCGGTGATCATGTGCTGAAACGCGCCGTCGCCCGTGCGGATGAGCCCGTGCATCACCCACTCGGCCCAATCCCGGCACAGCGCGCCGTAGCGTTCGTCCTGTGTGTCCTCGTACACGCACAGCAGCGTGAGCATGGGGCAGGTCGTGTTGACGTTGCGCTCGGGCAGGCCCTCGGCCATGCGCGCGTCATACCAGCCGCACAGGAAATCGAACGTCCCGCGGTCTCCCGTCAGCTTATAATAATTGTAAAGGCCGTACAGGCCCACGCCCTGCGGCCATTCCCACAGGTTGATGTCGATGAGGCCAATGGGGTACTTTTCCTCAAAGCCCGTATTTTCCAGATGCATCATCGCGGCCGATACCTTTTTGAGCGCCGCGTGCAGGGTCTTCTGGTCCAGCATATTCTTTCCTCCTATGCCTGCGCATCCGCGGCAGGCTGTTGTTTTTCCCGCAGCTCCAGCACGCCGTACTGGTCGCTGCCGCCGTATTCCATTGCCGCGCCGTTCACCGAAAGGCGTTCGTTCCAGCCGCTGCGCAGCACTCCGTATACCGGGTCCTCAAAGCGGCAGGCAAGCCGCTGGGCGTCCACCTCCAGCGGCGCAGCCAGCATGGCCGTGATGAACGCCGCCGGAACACCCCCCAGCCACACGCAGCGGCGGCCGGGCGCAATGAACTCACGCTCGGCGTTCGGGCCGAAGCGCTGGGCCGTGAGCCCGGCCGAGCAATAGACCGCACAGTAGGCGTCTCCCTCCTGCGCAAACACCCAGGGACCCTGTACGCGGCACAGATAAAATTCCATTGTGGGCAGATACAGATGCGTGAAATCCACCGGGTGTTCCGGCGCGATATCATAAAACACCGTGGCGAAGCCTTTGTACTGGTTGACACGGGGCAGCGTGCCGTTGCCCGCCCAATAGGACGGACGCCCCTTGCCGTACAGCGCCCGCTCACCCGGATGGCTGATCCAGAGCTGCGCCGTGGGTGTGAATGTGAGCTGCAGCGGATTTTCCTGATAGCCCGGCTTTCCGGGCCGGAAATCCGCCGCGCTTGTCATCAGATAGCCCGACGTTTTATAGGTATAAAGATCTACGTGCTTCTGATAACCATGCGTGGAGCGGCACACAAGCTCAAAACCCGGCTCTACATTGAAATAGGCCGCATAGTCCCGCGGCGGCTCGTAATCCGACAGGCAAAGGGAAACCACGCCCTTGCCCGCGTGGCCCGGAGTGCCGCAGCCATAGCCGATCCAGCTCATGAACGATGTGCAGTTGGACCAGTTTCCGAACTGCTCCTTGAGGTACGTGCGTCCGGAGGACCCTGCGAAAAAGCCTTTGCGGCTGTGTACGGCCAGCAGATAAAACACATAGTCCATGCCCCGTTTTGCCAGTGCCCGCAGCTCTCCGTCCTGCGTCCAGGCATAGAGGCTGGCCAGGCCCAGCAGGTCGATGGGCAGGTAAGCGCTGGAGTTCCATTCCGTAAAGCCCTCGTTTAAAAATCCCCGGAACCATTCCAGCAGCAGGCCCTTCGCTTTCTGCTGCATCTGTAGGCCCGTCATGCCGCTGTTGGAAAAGGTCTCCGACGGATACAGCTCCCCGGCCAGCAGCTGACAGGTATGAAACATCAGCGCGTGGTTCTCACTGTAAAACCACATCACGTCGTCGCCCGGTTCATCCATCCAGTAACGGAAGTTCAGGATGCACGCCCGCATGGCGCGCTCCAGCTCCGGCGAGAGCAGGCCGGCGCCCTGTGCGCCCCAGGCCCGCAGGATATGCGGAAAATAAACGAGGTAAAAATCACTGCAGTCGCACCGGCGGTCTACAAAGCGCACCTGCGCGGCAATGAGGCGCTGCGCCTCGTCCGGGCTGCCGCCCGTTGCCAGCAGCGCCACGGCCCGGTTGGTGTTCTGCTCGCCGAAGTGCGCCAGGAATTCCAGCGCCTGCCGCTTGCGCCTGGCCACGGTGTCCGCCGCATGGGGCAGCAGAGCCGAGGCGTGCGTTTCCACGGTGATGGGGCGGGTGATGGCTATTCCCTCCACCACAGCGGTGGCCTGCAGCAGAAGAAATCCGAACGGGAACTCGGCGCAGTCCCCCAGGGACGCCCGTGTCTGCCCGGGGGCAAAATCCGCTGTGCGCGTGAACAGCACGCCCGCCTGCTCGTTTTCCTCCGTAGCGCCCTCCAGCGTTACATGCAGCGTCTGCTGGGCGAAAGGATTTTCACACCGCAGACTGACGGGGCCCGCCGCATAATGGTTGCGGCTGAAGCAAAGGCTGCGCATGGCCTGCTCGCCCTGCTCCAGCAGCGTAGGGTTCGCCGCGCCCACCGGCACGCGCTGCTCCGGCGGCGCATCCGTTCCCTGCCAGCACAAACGCAGCAGGAACGCCGCGTCCCGCTCGGCCAGGTCATCAAAAAACACCAGCACGCTGTTTCTGCCCTTGCGCAGCGTCAGCTCCAGCGGCGTATCCGCGGGGATGTTGCGGGTGAAGGGCGTAAATTCCAGCACCTTCTCGCCGTTCAGCCACACGGCTGCTCCGCCGCAGGTCGTAAAGAGGAACGGCGCGGGGCCGTCCTCGTCCGCCCAAAGCTCGGTATACGCCCAGGCGCGGATATGCGTGGGCGCGTCCCATCCGCCGGAGATGTCAAGGCTGATGTCGTCGAAGGGCCAGTACACGGCAAACGTCTGGGGCGACGCGCCGTCTCCAACGCGGCCGCCGGGCACCGGCTCGCATACAGCGGGCAGCGCGGCGGGGCGTGCCCGGCGCGCGCGTACGAATTCCGTCTTGCAGGGATTTTCATGAACGGAAAATCCCTTTTTCAGCCACAGGTTGATATCCCCGTGCAGCGTCACCGGTGTGAAATGCACGGGCGTCTGGGCAATGCCGCTGACGAGCCAGCGGTTGACGTATCGCCCCAGAAACAGCGGAAACTTTAAATATGCCACAGCCTATTCCTCCTCCAAAAGCGCATCCACTTCCATGCGCGTGATATGGGCCGCCATGCCGATGAGGCCGTCGTCCGCGCTGGCCGGACGGCGCACCCGCACCGGCGAGAGGCACAGCTCCTCCAGCCTGGCGTTCAGCGCGTCCAGAAGCGCGTCGCCCAGCAGCTCGGCTACCTCGCCGCCCAGCACCACGGTGCTGCAGTCCAGCACATGCGTCAGGTTGGCGATGCAAAGCGCCAGGGGCTTCGTCACCTGGGCCGCCATCTGCGCCAGAAGCGCGGGCGGGATCTGGCTGCGGCGGGAAAAACGGTCCAGGGCGAACTGCTGCTCCAGCACATGGTAACCGATGCGCTGCTCCAGGCAGCCCGCTGCGCGGGCCGTGCGCTTATAATCCTCGAAAAACACATTGTAGCCGATCTCGCCGCATTTGTTCGTTTCGCCCCGTCGCAGGCGGCCGTCCAGCATGACCCCCGCACCCACGCCCGTTCCCGCCGAAACATACACAAGGTCCCGCGCACGGCAAAGCTCATGCTCGCCCATGCACTGGGCGTTGGTGTCGTTTTCCACATAAACGGGCACGCCGAACTTCTGCGTCATCCCGTCCATCCACGGGCCGATCTCCACCGGCCCGAACACACCGATGGCGGGCGCGTAATCCAGCACGCGGCGCGCGGGGTCATACGTCCCGGGCAGCGTGACGCCCACGCCGATCAGCCGTGCAGGGTCTGCTCCGGCGGCGTGCAGCAGGCTGCTCACCAGCCCGTCGCGCACCTCGGCCAGAAACGCGCCGAAATCCTGCGCCGTGCGTGTTTTCTGCCTGTGGAGCACACGGCCGGAGATGTCCACCAGCCCCATGGAGAGAAACGAACCTTCCAGCGCGAACACCGCCGAAAATCGGCCCGGCCCGTTGATGGCCAGCAGCTGCGGCCGGCGTCCCACCGCCAGGAACCCTACGCCGGCCGAGCCGATGACCTCGCCGGCCTCCACCACAAGGCCCCGCTCCACAAGGTACGACACGATCTTGATGACGGTGGGCGGGCTGATGCCCGTTTCCTTGACGATCTGCGCTTTGGAAGTTGCTCCCCGTTCCCGGATAAAATCATATACGACATGGCGGTTCATGCCCTTCAGGTGCGCAGCGGTGTACTGCGGCTTTTCCATTCCGCATGTCTCCCTTCCCGTTTGCCGTGCGAAAACGCCCCGCCCATCCGGGCGGGGCGTTTTCAAACACGCTGCGGTATGACCGCTTCTTTTCTGCTTATTGGACCCAGCCGGATTTCTCGGCCAGAGCGGCGGCGAAATCATTGAGGGCTTCCTCAGCCGTCATGTCGCCGTTCACCGCCTGCTTCAGAGCATCGCGGTACTCATTGTCCAGATAGTTTCTCCACATGGAGGATTCGTCCACGCTGAACAGGGTAGTCGTCTGGCCGACTTCCGCCTGCAGGACCGTGTAGTCCGCGGCAGCCTTCTCGTCGGCGGGCTGGTACGTCACGCCCGTCAGAGAGGACAGGCCCTTGTCCAGATCGAGGTAGTAAGAGAAGTTTTCCTCCTCATAGAACCACTTGATGAAGGAGAGCGCCAGATCTTTGTTGGCGGAGTTCTCGGGCACGGCCAGACCGGAGCCGCCCAGAATCGCGGAACCGCTCACAGAGCCGACCGGAGAAGGCATAACGCCCCATTCAAAGCCGGTGATGTCCGTGGTGAATGCATTGTAGTTCCAGGAACCGGAGAAGTACATGCCCACGTCGCCGTTCTTGAAGTAATCGCCGGGGTTGTCGGTGGAGCCGCCGGCCCAGATGGCCTTGGGCATAATGCCCTCGTTGTTCTTGTCCACGAAGGTCTGCAGGGTGTCGATATTGGCCTGGCTGTTGATGGCGACCTTGAAGGAATCGCCGTCCTTTTCCACCATGGAGCCGCCGTTCATATACATCAGGTTGTCATAACGGGCGCGGGAGAAATCCACGGCCATGCCGTACTTCACGCCGCCGTCGGCCATCAGCTTCGCAGCGGCCTCGTACACTTCATCCATCGTCCAGCGGTCGTCCACAGTGGGAACCTCCAGGCCGGCGGCCTCGAAAGCGTCCTTGTTGTAGAACACGTTGGTGATGGTGAACTGCAGGGGCAGGCAGGAGAGCTTGTCGGAGTTATATTCCTGGCTGATGATCTCCAGTGCCATCGGCTCGAAGATCGAGGTGTCGACGACCTGGCCCAGGTCCACAAACTCATCCGGATACAGACGGCTCAGACGCGTGGTGGAAACGAGGTCGGGCAGGTCCTTGTTCTTGGCCATGAGGGGGAACTTGGTGAGCTGGTCGTCGTAGGGAATGACCATGAGCTCCACGCTGTTGCCGGTCTCCTCGGCCCATTTATTCAGTGTCGTGGTGAAGGAATCGCCGCTGCTGGGCTCCTCGGAAAGCATGACCTTCAGCGTCTGGCCCGTAGGCGCCTCGGCAGAGCCGGACGGCGCCGGGGGGAGTAGTTTGGAACCGGAAGCCGCAGGCGTGCTGCTGGAGCTGCCGCCGCATGCGACGAGCATGAGCGCCATGACGGCAACAAGAAGCAGGGAAAGTACCTTTTTCATACGTTAAACCTCCTAAAGATTACCGCTGCGCCCTGCGGGCGCAGGTTTCTTCCTCAAAACAGCGGGACGCGCATCTCCCGGGAAGCATGTGCCGCCGCCGTTTTTCTGTGCCTTAAGTATAGCATTCGCTCTTTCGCGGAAACTACTCCTATTTTGCTGTGTTGCTTCAGATTGTATTGCATTTTTTGCTTTGCATTTTTCATCTTAGGCAAAATGCATCAAGCATTTTGTTCAAAATTGGTAATAATCCCAATCAAAATCTATCAAATCTGTGTGCGTTTTGCAGCAAAGCGCCTGCCAAAGCCCGTTCCACGGGAAAAGGCAAAGAAAAAAATGCAATATCGCGTTGTCATAATTTCGTAACCTTTCTATGTCCCTACAGATAAAAGACGCAAAAGCGGAGCCGCGGCAGGCCCTCTTCTGCGTCTTTTGTGTTTTTTATATAAAGTAAGTTATATTATAAACAGAGATCCGCCTGCTCCCCGGCGCACCTGTCCGGATGCGGCATGGCGTGGCCGAACGCGCCGTAATGGCCGCAGCACTGAGCGGCAAATACGCTCGCCTTCTGCGCTGCGTCCGCCAGATCCCCGCCGCCCGCGTGGTATTCCGCAAGAAATGCCGCAATGAACGCATCGCCCGCGCCCAGCGCGTCCACCACGTCTGCACGCACACACTCCTGCCTGTGCTCACGCCCCTGCTCCAGCAGATAAGAACCGCGCACGCCCATCGTCACCACGACCGTGCGCGCTCCGGCGTCCAGCGCAGTGCGGGCCAGCGCCCGCACCTCTTCCTCGCTGGCGGCGCCGCCGGAAAAGAAAGCAAACCGCAGCAGCGGGCAGAGCTGGGCGATGTTCACCCGGTCGTACTCGCCGGAAAAGTCCAGAGAGAGCGGCACCCGGCGGCTGATGGCCGGGTGGTAGGCATCCAGCCAGCTGTGGATGCTGGTGTGCGCCAGGTCGTACTGCTCCATCATGGCGTAGTCGCCGGGCGTCAGGCACAGCAGCGCCTGGTACTGCGCGGTCTCCCGGCCGTTGTTGCCCACAAAGTGGCGGTCGCCCGCCTCGTCCAGCTCGATGTAATTGCGCGCGCTGACGCCGTGCATCACACGCACGCGGCTGATATCCACGCCTTCCTCCCGCAGGGCGGAGGCAAAATGCAGCCCCGCGCCGTCATCGGCCAGCACGCCGATATAGGCTGCTGTGCTTCCGTCGTAGCGGCGGGCCAGCACGGGCACATTGACGCTGTTGCCCCCCGGGTACAGCTCCTGCCGCCAGCGGTAATCGTCCAGCACGTTGTCTCCTATGCCAAGCAGCTTCATCAGTATTTTTCCACCCCCATGTACCGCCGCGAGGAAATAGGGTGTCCCATCGCATAGGACATCTCGTCGCAATATAGCGCGGCCAGACGGTTGAGCACCAGTGCGGAGACCGGCGCACGCAGCCAGCCGGGATAAGCCTCGAGATCCAGCGCGGCCGCGTCCAGCACCGTCAGCTTCCCGGTCTTGCGCTGTAAAAACTTCACCGCGCGTTCCTCCAGGGCCCGCGTTTTGCCCAGACCCAGCAGCGCAAACACCGCGGCCGTATCATCCACAGCCTCAAACGCACCGTGGAAAAACTCGCCCGCGTGCAGCGGCGAGGAGTGCTTCCACAGGGATTCCATCACCAGGCAGTTCGTCAGCACATAGCCTACGCAGGCGTCCAGGCCCGCCGCAATGGAATAGAGGATGGGTTCCCCAGCGTATTTTGCGCCGAACGCCCGCGCCGCGGGGCGGTAGGCCGCGCACGCTTCGTCGAAGGTATCCTGCAGGCGCAGCATGGCCGCGTTCACTTCCGGCAGGCGGCCCGTGCCGTTCCATACATCCAGCAGCGCGTAGGTCAGCTTGTATACCTCGGGAAAGATCGTCAGCACCGCGGGGTACGGGGACGCCGGGTCGTCGAAGTAATAAACGATATGGTCCGCCGCCTGCTCCAGAGCCGAACCGGGCGTGGTGGTGAACGCCGCCGTCAGCGCGCCGCGCCCGGTGGCCAGCCGTGCCGCCGCGGCGGTCTCCGGCGTGCCGCCGCTTTGGGAATTGAGCACCACCAGGCTCTTTTCGCCCAGGCGCGCGGGGGGATCGTTCAAAAACTCCGCCGCCGTATAGGCCCCGGTGCTCACCGCCGCCGTTTCGCGCTCAAGGATATACTTGCCCGGGTACAGCGTGGCCAGCGATCCGCCGCAGGCCACAAAATAGACGTTTTCCACAGCGCGGGCCGCCACAGCCTGCTGCACTGCTTTTACCTGGCCGTCCACCAGTGCGATCTTTTCTTCATGCATCGTTCCTCTGCTCCCTTGCTTTTTGATTTTGTCCGTATCTGCATTTGCACTTCAATTACTAAAGTTTATTTAGTAATTTGTTTTCACTATAGCATAACGCGGCCGGGAGCGCAAGCCCTCCTGCAAAAAAATTTATTCTCCACCCCGCGGCGGCCGCTTTCCCCTTTGACCGCCGGGCACAGGGATGGTATGATTATCATAACTTTTGGATATCTGTGCGCGCTGCAGCGCGCGGGAGGGCCGTATGGAACCATATCTTCCGAATTATCTCAAGGGAAAAAACCGCCGCCTCGTGTTCGACCTGCTGCGTGAGCGCGGCCAGATGAGCCGCGCGGAGATCACCCGGGACACGGGCATGAGCTTCCCCACCGCAATGAAGGTAGTGGACGCCTTTCTGGAAAAGGGCCTGCTGGTGGAGCTGGATGAAACCGGCCCCGCGGCCGGCGCCGGGCGGAAGGGGCGCCTGCTGCGCTTTGAGCCGGGAGCTTACCGCGCTGTGGGCGTAGAATGCGAGGGACGCTTTGCCCGCGTGGGGCTGGCGGATATGGCGGGCGGCGTGCAGGCGCGGGAAACCATCGAGCTGGGCGATTTCGCACGCACGCGGGACCTTTCCCCCCTTGCGGCGGCCATCCGGCGCATGTGCGCTGCGGCAAACGGCGCTCCTGTTCTGGGCGTGTGCATCGGCTTTCCCGCCAACCTGGACCCGGACGCGGCGGCCATCGTCAGCTACGCGGCCATGGACATCCAGCAGCCCACCTCCTTTGCGCAGGTATTCCCCGCGTTCTGGCGGGAAGTGGAGCTGCCCGTCTATCTGGAAAACGATGCGAACCTCGCCTGCGAGGGCGAGGCATTCCTGCGGCGCGGCGCGGGCGGAGCGGCCAATATGCTTTATCTGTCCATCGGCTCGGGCTGCGGCGGCGCGGTGCGCCTAGACGGAAAACTGCGCCGCGGCGCGCGCTGCCGCGCGGGCGAGGTAGGCGCGATGCTTCTGCAGCCGGCGCTGGGTGCGCCCGGGCGCAGCGCCGCGCGGGAAACGCTGGAGGACGCCGTGTGTCTGGCCGCGCTGGAGCGCCGCTTCGGCGCAGCGCTGCGGGACGGCGCACAGCCGGGCGAAGCCAGCGCACAGGCCATGCGGGACTATCTGTGCGGCCCGCTGAGCGGCGCTGTTTACAGCCTTGTGATGACGCTGGACGTGGAGCTGTGCGTGCTGGCGGGCATCGTGCCCGGCGCGCTGGGCATGCAGCTTTGTACTCAAGTGTCCGAAGCGCTGCGCGCCGCCCTGCCCGAGAGCACGCCCGTGCGCGTGGAGCCTTCGGTGAGCGCGGACGCGGGCGTCATCGGCGCGGCGGCCACGGTGTTCGAGCGCTCTCTGGACGCCCTGCTCGGCAGCGGCTGACGGCGGAGCGGCACGGCGCGGGCTTGCGCAGGGGTGCGCCGCAAAGCAACGAATGCAAGCTTGCCG
>OCAE01001164.1_pt1 | contig 12800 bp, 10 predicted proteins | sample 1495581 | NCBI WGS metagenome assembly OCAE01 (sample SAMEA2580278, study PRJEB22360) | human gut metagenome | biome: human gut; feature: human-associated habitat; material: faeces | place: Denmark | collected 2008/2010 | reverse complement strand
AAGCCAATAAAAATATTGCTGGAAATATCCGGTTCGGTACCCGAAGCCAACGCGTTCATAATCGCTTCTTCCGAACTGTTGGCGGCAGGAATAGTAGTAAATTGTACGGGGGTATGGGCAGGGTCTTTATTCCACTCCGTTACCATTTTATTCCAGAAGGCTTCTTCATTTTCGTTAGGTGCCACCCACATTTTTATCGCTGTTTTCGCCCCGGCCTGTTCATCTTTTTTCTCATCCGGTCCACAACCGGAAATATATAGACTAAGTAATATTGATGCCATCAATTTAGCAACCGCTGCAACTTTCACGATATATCTCCCTAACTCTCAATAAGTGTTATTGGCTTACCGCTACCCTGCTTTTGAATATTGCGTACGCTAACACCCCTTATTTATGTTTAACGTTAAACAAATCACAAAACTATTTTTGTTTAACGATAAACTCAGCCACCAATATCAGGAAAGAATAAATATAAACATCATGAATATTAAAAATAAAAACACACCATCAGACAAATATAATAAAAGGCAAACAGCAAAAATAACCATTAAATCATTAGCGAAGGAAATGGGAATATCCCATACCACAATCTCAAACGCATGGAATAACCCAGAAAAACTCTCCGTCGAACTGCGTGAACGTATTTTATGTTATGCCCGGGAAGTGGGCTTTCAGGGGCCGGACCGGTTGGCTCGCGCGCTGCGTACCGGCAAGTCAGACACCATTGGCGTCATCTTCAACGATTCGATGAGTTACGTGTTTATCGACCCGCACGATATCAAACTGATGCGCGGCATTGCCGTTCGCTGTGAAGAGCAAAATATTAATCTCGTGCTGGTCCCGTTGCAAAAAGGGGCCGCTAACGCAACGCCGTCGCTTACTACGCTGGTCGATGGTTATATTCTGAATGCCACCCACAATAGCGCCGCCATTATTCAGCAGACGCTGGCTCGCCATCTTCCGGTGGTCACCCTCGATTTCGAATTACCAGAATACAGCAGCGTATCGATTGATAACGCCAGCGCGATGCAGGATATCACCCGCTATTTGCTCGACAAAGGACACCGCCATTTCGGCATTATCGCCTTCTCCTCGCGTCCCGGCGCGCAAGGTATGCGCCATCTGGCACGCGCGGTTACTGGTGATAACACGCTGATGCTAACGCGCGTCAACGCCTGCCGCGCCGTCTTTCGTGAGCAGGGCATTCCGCTTTCTACCTGCTGGCTGTATGAAACGCAGCATGATGAACAGCACGGCGAACTGGCCGCCGAGGCGCTGCTGAGCGCCCATCCCGATATCAGCGCGCTCATTTGTTTATCCGATCGCTTCGCGCTGGGCGTCGTTAACTACTGCCAGCGCCAGCGTCTCGCGATTCCACAGCAGGTGGCGATCAGCGGTTTCGACAACATCATTCCCGACGCCAACGGTATTGGCCTTACCACCATTGATCAGAACGCGGAACGTAAAGGCGAAATCGCCGTGGAATTACTCCTCAACAGCGGGCCCGTCATCCATCACGCACTGGAATACCAGTTGATCGTGCGAGAGACGGCCTGAGTGCATTTTGCTTAACAGAAGAGTGGATTATGGATGAACTGACCTGTTTTAAAGCTTATGACATTCGTGGTGAAGTGGGCGTCTCTCTCACTCCGGATATCACCTTTCGCATTGGCCGCGCCTACGCCGCCTGGCTGCATCCCAGACGCGTGGTGGTCGGCGGTGATATCCGCCTGAGCTCCGAAACGTTGAAGGTGGCGTTGGCCGAAGGGCTAACCGCCAGCGGCGTCGACGTTATCGACATTGGGCTGTCGGGTACTGAGGAGGTCTACTTCGCCACCCGCGAGCTACGGGCTGATGGCGGTATCCAGGTCACCGCCAGTCATAACCCCGCGCAATACAACGGCATGAAGCTGGTGCGCGAAGAGGCGCGCCCTGTCAGCAACGACAACGGGTTGCTGGCAATCAAAGCGCTGGCTGAACAGAATATTTTTCCCCCTGTCGTGCATCGCGGTGTGGTGATCCGTTACGACAATCGTCCGGCCTGGGTTCACTGCCTGACGCACTTCCTTCATCGCCCTCCAGCTCGCCCGCTGCGGATCGTGACCAATGCCGGGCACGGTACCGCGGGCCCGGCGCTGGATGCGCTGGCGGAAGGTCTGGCGCAGGCAGGCGTGCAGGCAGATTTTATTCGTCTGCACCATCAGCCGGACGGTCATTTCCCGGCTGGCGTGCCGAACCCGATGCTGCCCGAAAATCGGCAGGCGACACGCCAGGCGGTGATTGCGCATCAGGCCGATTTCGGGATCGCCTGGGACGGTGATTTCGACCGCTGTTTTTTCTTTGATGAACAGGGGGAATTTATCGAGAGCTACTATCTGGTCGGGCTGTTCGCGCACCACTTCCTGCAGCGTTTTCCCACCAGTCCGGTGATCCTCGACCCGCGACTGACATGGAACACGCTGGAAATGGTGACCCGCTGCGGCGGCCATCCCATCATCAGTAAAAACGGTCATGCCTTTATCAAAGCGCGGATGCGCGAAGAGGACGCCATCTACGGCGGAGAAATGAGCGGGCACCACTACTTTCGCGAGTTTGGCTACTGCGATAGCGGAATGATCCCGCTGGTGCTGATGCTGCAAATTATCGGTAACAGCAGTCAACCGCTTTCCCGGTGGATTGCCGACGCCCGGTCGCGCTTCCCGGTCTCTGGCGAGATCAATCTGACCGTTGGCGATCCGGCGGCGATCCAGAAAGCGGTTATTGCACACTATCAATCCGCCGCCCCTGAAAGCGACGACTGCGATGGCATAAGCCTCGCCTTTGCCGACTGGCGTTTCAATTTACGCGCCTCCAATACAGAACCCCTGCTGCGGCTCAACGTGGAGACTCGGGGCGATACCGCCCTGCTCGCGCAAAAAACCGATGAAGTATTGACGTTGATTGCCGCCCAATCCGGCGCTAAGGAGACGCTATGACCGCCCTTTCCCTCAGGAATATTCATAAAAAATATGACAAGACCACCATCATTGAAAATCTCTCGCTGGAGATCGCCTCCGGGGAATTTATCGTTCTGGTCGGACCGTCAGGCTGCGGTAAATCCACGCTGCTGCGCATGATTGCCGGGCTAGAAACCCCCGACGGCGGCACGCTGATGATGGGTGATACCGACGTCACCCACCTGGCGGCAGGTAAACGCAACCTCTCAATGGTGTTTCAGTCTTACGCTCTTTATCCGCACATGACGGTGCGGGAAAATCTCTCCTTTGGCCTGCGAAATATCCGCACACCGGCGGATGAAATCGCCCGACGGATAGCGCATGCCGCCGCGATGCTCAAGCTAGACGAGATGCTGGACCGGCTTCCGCCGAATCTCTCCGGCGGCCGGCTCCCGCAGACTCCCTCCGGCGGCCAGCGCCAGCGCGTGGCGATTGGGCGCACCATCGTTCAGCAGCCGGAGCTGTTTCTGTTCGACGAACCACTGTCGAACCTGGACGCCGCGCTGCGCGTGGAAATGCGCCAGGAGATCCTGCAGCTCCACCACACGCTGAAAAACACCATGATCTACGTCACCCACGATCAGGTGGAGGCAATGACGCTTGCGGACCGCATCGTAGTGCTCTATAAGGGAAAAATTGAGCAGGTAGGGACGCCGCTCGAACTGTATAACACGCCGGCGAATCTCTTTGTCGCCGAATTTATCGGCACGCCTAAAATCAATATCCTGCCCGCCGTCTGGCGACAGGGCGCGCTGCATCTTGCCGATGATCTTCGCTTTCTGCTTTCGCGCCAGCCGGTAGGTGCACGCGACGGCGACAAGATGTTCGTGGCTATCCGCCCGGAGCATCTGCAGTACCAACAACCGGGCGACTTTAGCCTTAACGGGCGAACCCGTCTTTGCGAACTGCAGGGTGACTCTACGCTGGTATGGCTGGAGGTGGCAGGGCAATCGCTATGTCTGAAATCCTTCCAGCAGTTGAGTTTCCCGGCGCAAACCGCATTAACCCTGACCATGCAGGAGCAACATCTTCATCTTTTTGATTCGATTGGTAAACGCGTGGCTTTCGTCTGATGAGCGCCCCCTGTAACCGGGGGCTTTTTTTGAATCCCATCACAATCATTGCATTCCCCTTTTCCCTTTTACCCGTCGACGGCTAAATTAGTAACTCATCCGACCACATAACAATAATTTTACATACTGGACAATCTTATGAGCTATCCGTCGCTGTTCGCCCCGCTTGATCTCGGCTTTACTCAGCTTAAAAACCGCGTGCTGATGGGCTCAATGCACACCGGGCTGGAAGAGTATCCTGATGGTGCTGAACGACTGGCGGCCTTCTATGCCGAACGCGCCCGGCATGGCGTCGCGCTGATTGTCACCGGCGGTATTGCGCCTGCACCGTCTGGCGTCACGATGGAGGGCGGCGCTACGCTCAACGATGCCCGGCAGGTGCCACACCACCGCATCATTACCGATGCCGTTCACAATGAAGGCGGGAAAATCGCGCTACAGATCCTGCACACCGGGCGCTACAGCTATCAGCCGCAACTGGTGGCCCCGTCAGCGATTCAGGCCCCCATCAACCGGTTTACTCCGCACGCCCTGAGCCACGAAGAAATTCTGCAACTGATTGAGGACTTCGCCCACTGCGCTCAACTGGCGCGGGAAGCCGGTTACGACGGCGTCGAAATCATGGGTTCAGAAGGCTATTTGATTAACGAGTTTCTCACCCTGCGCACCAATCAGCGCGACGACGATTGGGGTGGCGATTACACCAACCGCATGCGCTTTGCCGTTGAGGTGGTACGCGCAGTCCGCCAGCGGGTGGGGAATGACTTTATTATTATCTACCGCCTGTCGATGCTCGACCTGGTGGAAAACGGCGGCACCTTTGCAGAAACTGTGCAACTGGCGCAGGCCGTCGAAGCCGCAGGCGCGACCCTTATCAACACCGGAATTGGCTGGCATGAAGCGCGCATTCCCACCATCGCTACGCCGGTGCCGCGCGGCGCCTTTAGCTGGGCCACTCGCAAACTGAAAGGCCACGTTTCGCTGCCGCTGGTCACCACCAATCGCATTAACGATCCGCAGGTTGCCGATGAGATTCTGGCGCGCGGTGATGCCGACATGGTGTCAATGGCGCGCCCGTTCCTCGCGGATGCCGAGCTGTTATCGAAAGCCCAATCGGGGCGTGCCGATGAGATTAATACCTGCATCGGCTGTAATCAGGCGTGTCTGGATCAGATCTTCGTCGGTAAAGTGACCTCATGCCTGGTGAATCCACGCGCCTGTCACGAAACCAAAATGCCCATTGTTGCAGCCACCGCGCTTAAAAATCTGGCCGTCGTCGGTGCGGGTCCGGCGGGCCTCGCCTTTGCCATCAATGCGGCGGCACGTGGCCATCACGTCACCCTTTTTGATGCGCAGGGCGAGATCGGCGGACAGTTCAATATCGCCAAACAGATCCCCGGTAAAGAGGAGTTTTATGAAACGCTCCGCTATTACCGCCGGATGATCGACGTCACTGGCGTAACCCTGAAACTGAATCATTATGCGGTGGCAGACGATCTGCTGGCATTCGATGAGGTGATCCTCGCCAGCGGGATCGAGCCACGCAAGCCACCGATAGACGGCATTGATCATCCGAAAGTCTTAACCTATCTCGACGTGTTGCGCGACAAAACCCCGGTGGGGAGTCGGGTAGCCATCGTTGGCTGCGGAGGGATCGGCTTTGATACCGCGATGTACCTGAGCCAGCCCGGTGAACCGACCAGTCAGAGCATTGCCGATTTCTGTGTGGAATGGGGCATCGACACCAGCCTGCAACAGGCCGGTGGATTACGTCCGGAAGGCCCGCATCTGGCTCGCAGCCCGCGTCAGATAGTGATGCTCCAGCGTAAGGCCAGCAAACCCGGAGAGGGACTGGGGAAAACCACCGGCTGGATCCATCGCACTACGCTGCTTTCACGCGGCGTGAAGATGATCCCGGCAGTCAGCTATCAGAAGATCGACGACGCCGGTCTGCACGTGTTGATCGGTAACGAAGCACGAACGCTGGAGGTCGATAACGTCATTATTTGTGCCGGTCAGGAGCCACGCCGCGAACTGGCCGAACCGCTGCATGCGGCGGGAAAAACCGTGCACGTCATCGGCGGCTGTGATGTGGCGATGGAACTGGATGCTCGTCGGGCCACTGCCCAGGGCACCCGTCTGGCGCTGGGAATTTAATGTGCCTGATGGCGCTACGCTTATCAGGCCTACGCAATAGTAATATGTTGTAGGCCGGATAAGGCACAGCCGCCATCCGGCAATACGTTAGCGACGGCGGCCGACTTTCACCGCTTTGAGCACCACAAACTTATTGTTGGTGGCGACGGTGGTGCAGTTGCCGAAGATCTTCTTCAGCTTGTGGAAGTAGTCGAGATGACGGTTGGCGACGATATACAGCTCGCCATTGATCTTCAGGCAACGACGGGCGTGGTGGAACATTTCCCAGGCAATGTTATCCGTCAGCGCATGCTTCTGATGGAACGGTGGATTGCACAGTACGGCAGTAAAGCGGAAAGGCTCAACCCCGGACAGCGCGTTGTTAATCATAAACTCGCAGCGATCGATGGCCTCAGGGAGGTTGGTTTCCACATTCAGACGGCTGGAAGCGACCGCCATCGGAGATTCATCGACAAAGACCACGTTAGCCTGTGGATTTTTTTCCAACAGTGTCAGGCCAATCACCCCGTTGCCGCAGCCGAGATCGACAATCTCCCCTTCCAGATTCTCTGGCAGGTTCTGCATAAAGAAGCGCGCACCAATATCCAGCCCGGTGCGGGAGAAAACGTTGGCATGGTTGTGGATGGTCCAGTCGGTGCCTTCCAGTTTCCAGCTTAGTGTCTCCGGTGCTTCGGCCAGCGCCGGTTCGTTGAAGGTGCAGTTGATGAGACGCGCCTTTTTCCACGCCAGCGTGGTGGTCGTTGGACCGAGCACTTTCTCAAATAACTCCAGCGTGGAGTTATGGATGTCACGCGCCTTCGCGCCAGCAATGATGCGGGTTTGCGGGGTCACCACTTTTCGCAGCGCACGCAGCTGTTGCTCAAGCAGCGCCAGCGTTTTTGGCACTTTGATGAGTCCCACGCCCGGCGCCTGCGGATACTCCGCCGTGCTGTCGAGAAATTTGACGCTGGACTCCGCGATATCGTTATGGCGCAAATTTTCCCGCGTCGCCAGTTCGCTTAAATAAGAATCACCAATGCTGTATGGCGACTGCTCCGCCAGCGCACAGCTCAGCGCACCAAAGGTATCGTTCAGGATCAGCACCGGGCCGCGAATCTCCGTATCGTCCAACTGTTGCAGCAGATACTCATCCGCCGCTTCCCACGCCAGCAGTGGGTTAACGTCGTCCGTTTCCGGGAAACGTTTTAGTGTCAGTGAACGGAAACCGTTGTCTGTGTGGCTCATCGGCCCTCCTGAATGGTAAAATTTCGGCGTATCCCTTAAAAGGGTGCGTGAGTATACAACAATTTTGTTAATTGGCGTGGACTGAGATGAACGAACTGAACTACCTCCAGGGCTACCCGGAGAACCTGCTTTCACAGGTGCGCACGCTGATTGCCGAGCAGCGGCTGGGCACGGTGCTGGAAAAGCGCTATCCGGGAACGCATGATTTCGCGACGGATAAAGCGCTGTGGCAATACACCCAGGATCTGAAAAGTCAGTTTCTGCGTAATGCCCCGCCGATCAACAAAGTGATGTATGACAATAAGATCCACGTACTGAAAAATGCGCTTGGTCTGCACACGGCAGTCTCTCGCGTGCAGGGCGGCAAGCTAAAAGCGAAAGCCGAGATCCGCGTCGCCACCGTGTTTCGCAACGCGCCGGAACCCTTTTTACGGATGATCGTCGTACACGAACTGGCACATCTGAAGGAAAAAGAGCACAACAAAGCGTTTTATCAGCTTTGCTGCCACATGGAACCACAGTATCACCAGTTGGAATTTGATACGCGCCTCTGGTTGACGCAGTTGTCGTTAAAGGAAACTGCGCAGTAGCGCACTGGCTTTGTCATAAAGGCGTGCTAAATTGACGAAAGAATCCCTTTATGGAGCCTGAAGGCATTTATGATACGTTTCGCAGTGATTGGCACAAACTGGATCACCCGTCAGTTTGTGGATGCCGCCCATGAGACCGGCAAATATAAATTAACCGCAGTTTATTCCCGCAGCCTCGAACAGGCGCAAACTTTCGCTAATGATTACCTCGTCGAGCATCTGTTTACCTCGCTGGATGCAATGGCGCAGAGCGATGCGATTGATGCGGTGTACATTGCCAGTCCGAACTCGCTGCACTTTCCCCAGACCCAACTGTTTCTGAGCCATAAAAAGCATGTGATCTGCGAAAAACCGCTGGCGTCGAATCTGACCGAAGTGGAAGCCGCTATCGCCTGTGCGCGGGAAAATCAGGTGGTGCTCTATGAAGCCTTTAAAACCGCCAGTTTGCCTAATTTCCTGCTACTACAGCAGTCGCTGCCGAAAGTCGGTAAGGTACGCAAAGCGTTCCTCAATTACTGCCAGTACTCTTCGCGCTATCAGCGCTATCTCGACGGCGAAAACCCGAACACCTTTAACCCTGCCTTCTCCAACGGATCGATCATGGACATCGGTTTCTACTGTCTGGCCTCCGCCGTGGCGCTGTGGGGAGAACCGCACAGCGTACAGGCCTGCGCCAGTTTGTTGGAAAGCGGCGTCGATGCCCATGGCGTCGTGGTGATGGACTACGGTGATTTCAGCGTCGCTCTCCAGCATTCCAAAGTGAGCGACTCCATTATCGACAGCGAAATCCAGGGCGAAGCCGGATCGCTGGTGATCGAAAAAATCTCCGAATGCCAGAAGGTCTGCTTTGTTCCACGCGGCGGGAAAACCCAGGACCTTACCCAACCACAGCACATCAATACTATGCTGTATGAGGCACAGGCGTTTGCAGAACTGGTGGACGCCAATGAAGTGAATCATCCTGGATTGTCGAACAGTCGCACCACGGCAAAACTGCTGACCGAGATTCGTCGCCAGACCGGCGTCATCTTCCCGGCAGATGACGTCAGCCGTGCGGCCTCTGCGTAAAACATTGTAAAACAGATGTTACAGGCCATTGACGGAATGCGTGGCCTGTCATATTTTGTTACCTGCAAAGGGGAGTAACTTCATTGTCGGTCGATCGTCATTACGATGTGTGAGAAACCACATCCGGTCACCGGGCAACGAAAAAGGAATGCGTTAACGCATTCTTTTTTCGTTGTAAGTGAGACCTTGCCGGAAGGCGAGGTCTATGCATAAAAAAGCAGCGGCTGACGTCTTCCGACGTTGGCCTTTTTTATGCGTAAGGAATATTTATGAATACTGTCGGCACACCGTTGTTATGGGGCGGATTCGCTGTTGTTGTGGTGATTATGCTGGCTATCGACCTCTTTTTGCAGGGGCGTCGTGGCGTACATACGATGACCATGAAACAAGCGGCCGCCTGGTCCCTGGTCTGGGTTACGCTCTCGCTGTTGTTCAACGCGGCGTTCTGGTGGTACCTGGTACAAACCGAAGGCCGCGCCGTCGCCGATCCGCAGGCGCTGGCGTTCCTCACCGGTTATCTGATTGAAAAATCTCTCGCCGTCGATAACGTCTTCGTCTGGCTGATGCTGTTCAGCTACTTCTCGGTGCCGCCTGCACTGCAGCGTCGGGTACTGGTGTACGGCGTGTTGGGTGCAATTATCCTGCGTACGGTCATGATTTTTGCGGGTACGTGGCTTATCACCCAGTTCGACTGGATCCTGTACCTGTTTGGCGTGTTCCTCCTGTTTACCGGGGTGAAGATGGCGCTGGCGAAAGAGGACGATTCCGGAATCGGCGACAAACCGCTGGTACGCTGGCTGCGCGGACATCTGCGTATGACCGATACCATCGAAAACGAACATTTCTTCGTGCGTAAAAATGGTCTGCTGTATGTCACGCCGCTGATGCTGGTGCTGATTCTGGTGGAACTGAGCGACGTTATTTTTGCGGTCGACAGTATTCCCGCCATCTTCGCCGTCACCACCGACCCGTTCATCGTGCTGACCTCAAACCTGTTCGCGATCCTCGGTCTGCGTGCAATGTACTTCCTGCTGTCAGGGGTTGCAGAGCGGTTCTCAATGCTGAAATACGGTCTGGCGGTGATCCTGGTATTTATCGGCATTAAGATGCTGATCGTCGACTTCTACCATATCCCGATTGCGATTTCGCTGGGCGTGGTATTTGGCATCCTGGTCGTGACGTTACTGATCAATGCCTGGGTCAACTATCAGCATGATAAGAAACAGCAGGCGTAATTCTGTCGAGCCGGGCGGCGCTAGCGCGTCCCCGGCCAATAGACAATCCGCTGTCTACATTTTGCAGAACATGTCACATCATTGTTAATGTTAAGTTATAAAATACGATCGCAGCATAAAATCCAGCATATTTCGCTTCCAGAAGCTTTATCTTTCCTTATACTCAACCAGGCAAACACTTTGTTACATCCGGAAAGAGGCGTCCATAGAACGCGCAAAGGATGAGCAACAACACAATGAAAGGATGATGAAATGACTACGCAACGTTCTCCGGGGCTGCTGCAGCGTTTGGCTCAAGGAAGCCTGGTAAAACAAATTTTGGTCGGTCTCGTACTGGGGATCCTACTGGCATGGATTTCAAAACCGGCGGCTATTGCCGTGGGTTTGCTCGGCACACTGTTCGTCGGCGCGTTAAAAGCCGTTGCCCCGGTGCTGGTTCTGATGCTGGTAATGGCGTCTATCGCTAACCATCAGCACGGGCAAAAAACCAGCATTCGCCCGATTCTGTTTCTCTATCTGCTGGGGACATTTTCTGCCGCGCTTGCCGCGGTGGTCTTCAGTTTTGCCTTCCCTTCAACGCTGCATCTGACCACCAGCGCAAATGATATCGTGCCGCCGTCGGGCATCGTGGAAGTCCTGCGCGGTCTGCTGATGAGCATGGTCTCCAACCCTATTGATGCACTGCTGAATGCCAACTATATCGGCATCCTGGTGTGGGCGGTCGGCCTCGGTTTTGCCCTGCGTCACGGCAACGACACCACCAAAAATCTGGTCAATGACATGTCGGATACCGTCACCTTTATGGTGAAACTGGTGATCCGTTTTGCACCGATCGGTATTTTTGGCCTGGTCTCTTCCACGCTGGCGACCACCGGTTTCGCTACGCTGTGGGGCTATGCGCAACTGCTGGTCGTGCTGGTAGGCTGTATGGCTCTGGTTGCGCTGGTCATCAACCCGCTGCTAGTGTTCTGGAAAATTCGTCGCAACCCGTATCCGCTGGTCTTTGCCTGCCTGCGTGAAAGCGGCGTCTACGCCTTCTTCACCCGCAGTTCTGCGGCGAATATTCCGGTGAATATGGCGCTGTGTGAAAAACTGAATCTGGATCGCGATACCTATTCCGTATCTATCCCGCTGGGCGCAACCATCAATATGGCGGGCGCGGCGATCACCATTACGGTGTTAACACTGGCGGCGGTGAATACGTTGGGGATCCCGGTGGATCTGCCCACCGCGCTGCTGCTGAGCGTCGTCGCCTCTCTGTGTGCCTGTGGCGCATCGGGCGTCGCGGGCGGTTCGCTGCTGCTGATACCGCTGGCGTGTAATATGTTTGGTATCCCTAATGATATCGCCATGCAGGTTGTTGCCGTTGGCTTTATCATCGGCGTGTTGCAGGATTCCTGTGAAACCGCGCTGAACTCGTCAACTGACGTCCTGTTTACCGCTGCGGCCTGTCAGGCTGAAGACGAACGTCTGGCGAATAATCCTCTGCGCAGCTAAGCGCCTGCCCCTTCCGTCATCTGGCGGAAGGGGTCTCTTCCTGCACGCTTTTCTCAATTTTGAACGGATCGATTCCCCGGCGTTTCATGCGCCAGAAGCGGATAATGTTCAGCCCGTTCATCACCAGAAAACTGCCTTCAATCAGCGTACCGCCAATCGATCCCAGCCAGAAGTTATGCACCACCCAGCAGGCTGTCGCACACCACATCACGCAGCGCACCGTTAATCCCTTACAGCGGAACAGCGCCCAGGTACTGGCGAGCGTACCGATGATGGGCAGAATTTCCATCGCGTGCTGTAGCTTCGCCAGCCCAAGCACCAGTGTGAGGATAATAAACAGCGCCATCACCCACAGTTTACGGGTGCGCATGGACACCAGGGTACGCACGGTGTTGAGTTCTGCGCTCATCCCGGCGGGCCAGGCGCCCATCAGAAAGAAGTGTACGCCTATTGTGGCGCTATAGACGGCAAGCTGGAGTCGGAAACGGCGCTCATCGCGGTTGAAAAACGTGGTAATGCCAATCAGAAACGCGAGTACACCTACGCCCTGAGCCAGCCAATACGCGGTCATGGGGGATCCTTGTCAGGAAATACAAAAACAAACGACGCTTCATCATATGAAACGTCGTTTTTAAAATCCAGACTCACGTGATTACCCGAAAGATTCCGTGCCACAGCAAGGCAAGACGGCCAGTTCGATCATTCCCGCTGCGATGCGAAAGATAATGGGTAATTACAATGTTACGCCGCTTTTAAAGATAGCCAGTTCGCGGAAATCATTGCGTTCGTTGCAGGTCTGCTTGCCGTTGGCAAAATCGACGATGGTATCAACGAACTCATTCAACAGTTGCGGCATCGCTTTGCCGTGGATCAGTTGGCCAGCATCAAAGTCGATCCAGTGCTTTTTCTTCGCGGCCAGTTCGCTGTTGGTGGCGATTTTCACCGTCGGCACAAACCCGC
>OCAE01001158.1_pt1 | contig 12842 bp, 8 predicted proteins | sample 1495581 | NCBI WGS metagenome assembly OCAE01 (sample SAMEA2580278, study PRJEB22360) | human gut metagenome | biome: human gut; feature: human-associated habitat; material: faeces | place: Denmark | collected 2008/2010 | reverse complement strand
TCATCGATGATCTTCCATCCCTTGGTTCTGACTGGAATAAGGACCTGCAGAAGATGTATGAACAACCGGATATGTTAAAAGATAAAGCTATATTTTTAAATAGCAAGTAAAAACATGTAGTGATCTATAAGAATTAGTATAACAAACTATGGGAAGAAGCTAACAAAGCTATGAGGAATTTCATATACCTACGAAATACAATTACTATTTCAAAGGACTGGTACAATTCGAATGTGGAGAATGGATGATAACAAAATCTACAGTAAAAAAAGAAGAAAGAAGTTTATCAGTATTATTTTTGCAATGTCTGTAAGAAAAAAATAAAAGGCTGATGTCAAAGAAGAAACGGGTATTTAATACTATGGATTCTTATTCCAGGCGTAATCTTATTCAAAATTCAATAAAAATAATACGCATTTCTAAAGCAGATAAATATGGTGAAAGAAAGGTTACAATAGAGTATATAAAAGACATTTCCTAAACGAATCAAAAAATTTACACAAAATGTATTGTAATCAGTTTTTTTCAAATGACAAAATCAAAACAGTATTTCTAAGCAAAATCAATTTTACAGGAGGACAATAGAAATGCTAAAAGAACAAGATATTAAACAATATCTTAATGAAAAAAAATATTGCATTTAAGGAGAATTCATCTATTATCAGCGTTATATTCCCGAATAAATTCACTTATGCTCTTATTGGTATTGCTATTATCGGCTTAAATAACACAACGGGAAAATAGAAAATGAAGCATTTCTTTTTGTTCCAAGGGAAGAAATAACAAGTGTTAAACTCAAAAAAAGTTAATGTCTTATGAATTAGAAATTATTACATCGCAAGGAACATTAGCATTTAAAGTGAACAAAACATTGATTGGTGCTTCATGGCATAAAGAAAATTTAGCAATGATTTTAAAAAATTTAGATTAAAGATAAATGATACAAATCGTATCTTTTATCATTTGTACATGAGTATATATTTATTTTTACTACAAATGTATTGTAAGGGTATACACCGGGAGTGTTTCTTTTCCTGAACATATACTTAATACTTAAAAGGTCAAGTGTTATTTTGCATCTTCCAACTATAGAGAAAAGGGGCTGTAACGAATAGTCATGAAAATTGGGCTACAGAACGTTACAGCTCTTTTTTTCGTGTGTTTGCAGATGTATTCATAAGATTTATGTTTCATCTCAGTGCTATCACATATTCTAATGATTTTCGTGTACATTAAAACTATTCAACTGATTATGTGATAAATTTGCCTTCTGCTCATGCCTTTGGTAATTTTTCTTCTTTTTTACGCTGCTTGTGATTATGGTATTTTCTGATATTATATCCGATTGCTGCCAGATATATCCCCTCTTTTACAACGCTTTCTCCTCTTCGATGTAATCTTGTATATCCATAGTCCTGTTTCAGATCCACAAACACTCCCTCTGCCTGGATGCTTCTCTGCATCATAATCTTCTTTCCTTCCTCGCTTTCGAGATTCTTGCGAACCTCTTTATGATATTTTTCCATATCCCGGCTTCTGTTCAGTGTCCTGCCTTTCCTGGCTTTTGTACATCTCGATCTCAAAGGGCAGTCTCCGCAATGCTCATTCACATATTTCTGATTTGTCATTGGATACATACTTCTATGATCCAGCCTTGATGATACCAACGTAAAAGCATGCCCAGCTGGACATATGATCTCACCGTTCTCATTCTCTTTCATTTGAAAGCTTTTGAACTGATTCTTTTTCGTTTTCTTCTCTTTTTCTTTCTCATATCCAGGATATTTCAAATACTGCTCAATGTGGTGGTGGATACTGTTATAACCGTAATTATTATAGCAGCCATATCCAGCATCTGCATCTACGATCTTCGGATATGTTTTATATGCATCATAATATCCATCCATGAAAGGTATATATGTCTTCATATCATTTGCATATGCACTGATATAGATATGCCGGATATATTCGCTGCTTACTCCCATCTGCACATTATATCCCGGTTTGAATACAACGGTATTGTTATAATAATCATATTTCATATGCATAAATGTTGCATCTGGATCTGTCTTAGAGAAACTGTTGCGTTATGCAAGTATATCTATATGAAGCATATATTTATACATCTTCAGCGCATATTCCTTTAATTCATCATAGTATCTCTGGATTTTATGCTTTCTTTGCCCCTTACCATGTTTGAACTCTATCCCGTGTCCATTCATGTATCGTTCGATCCAGTCACAGACATCCATCAGATAATCAAGTCTGATTTCATGATAGATTGAAAAAATCATTGATAATTCAAGGTCATTTTTAATATAACGGTTTAGACTCTTAATGCATTTCATTGTCTTTTCCCAAATCTGGCTCTATATTTCGTTGTGGCCTTCTTCCACACAAAGGTCATTTTGTTTGCATTCGCTTCAAATTTAGTGCCGTCAAGATACAGTACAGATGTATCTACAGTATCCTGCTGTTCAATGTATTTGTTGATCTCAGTGAATATCTTATCTATCGGCATTTTCAGATCATCATGGATGAAGCGGTGGAAAGCCTGATGGCTGGGTCTGTAATTGTTCATAAGAAACATGAAACGGATATCAGTCCGGCACAGTTCCTCAAGTTTTCTAGTGGAAGCATAACCGAACAGAGCCCATGCGAGGATAACCGTATTGAACATATAGATGCCATTATAGCCATGAGTATTTCTGTTAGTGAAATCAATATACTTATTTAAATTTATACCTCCTGTGATTTCAAGAACAGTGCGCGAAATATCATCATGTGCTATGTCATTTTGGAAAGAAGATTGAATTTTAATGGCAGGATCGCTTGATATGTGCTATAATCTTTCTTAGGTAATATATTTAACATAAGCAATTAAATTTTACCAAAGAAAAAGCACTTTTTCCAGTGTCTGGATGAGTGCTTTTTCGATTTTTATGTCTGCTTACTCGTTACAGCCTCGTTAATTTTTTATGGTACAATCTACCGGTTCCTTCCCTATACATTATAAACTCAAGCTGCGACACTCGTGTTACTCTCATAGGGAGTTTGCGCAATATCACAGTTCCAGACAAGATGTACGCTCAATTTCTGCCTTACAACTCATCGTTTTAAAAGATAGACTTGTTTGTAGTCCAAACACTTATGAACTTCGCCATATTACTTGATCCTTACAATAACCGCAATCCAGGCAGCGCTTATACATGAGTTCGTATCTGCTCTGGTCTTTTTGATATCTGCAATAATGTGTTACGCCATATCTTTTTGAATCATGACTTATCCCAGCTAAGCTGCAGTAAACCCAAAGATTCAAGTACTAGAAAAAATTCAATAGATACAGTGTTTTAGGATATAATCGGAATTTAGCACAAACGCAATTCCGTAAATCGCTTATCTAATTTGAAAAATCTGTAATATGGAAAATCTCTGTTATAAACCCTTATAAACGAAACGAGAACTCCCGCTGCAATAAGCATAATCATTTAGCATGATAGCAAGAACTTACTATATGCAATACAGTATTTCTTCCTATGTGCTATGCATTTAATGAAAGCAGATTATGATTGGCTATATGATATATCTGTTTTCATAATTAAAAGTAGAGAGTTTCTTTCCTTCTTTAAGGTTTCTGCAGTTCTTTTTTTACCATTTCTTTAATATCATGAAGACTTCCCAGTTCTTCAACTGTGGTTGTCTGTTCATTACTTGATTGTTTTAAATTTTTAGTATTACCGGACTTCATCAAGAGCGCGATTCCATACATCGTACAGGCGTAAGCCAAGCAGGGAACCACAGCAGCCAAACCTACCTGCAAACAATATGTCCATTCCTTCAGCATGGTGGTACTGTAGGTCTTGCAATATGTCTCCAGGGTAAAGTAGGTTGTAATAGCTGAGTAAAGTAAATACATAAGAAACAAAACACTCATGACATAAAAGAATATATAGGATCTATCATTTTCACGTTTATTCATTGGATTCCTCTTTTCGGTCTAGTTGGTATTCCTGTACCCATTCATCTAACAATGATTCATCAATTTCTCCATCTTTTGGTTTCAGATGGCTTTTTTCAACACCTTTTTCTACATAAAAGATACCGGGGGTTGATACAAAGTCCGGGAAAACAGGTCTGATCAATTCCAGATTTTCCTGTGGAGTTGCTTCCTCCTCATCAAGGATTACATTATACATGGTAATATCATGATCCTTCAGATATGCAGTCAACATTTCTTCAAAATCCTGACAATAACCACAGTAAGTTTGTGTTAGCATGACTGCAAATGTATCCTTTCTCTGTACTTTGTCTAGCATGGCAGCAAGGGAAATCTTATAGATTTCTCCTCGCTCTGTACTCCGTTTGTAAGAAGAAGAGGCACAGCCGCAAAGGATAAGTGATAAACTCAACGCTGCTAATATCCATCTTTTCATTGCTTTTGCCCCCTTTCCTTGACTGTTATTTTTTTAACTTTGTGCGTTTTTTATTTGTGAACCATGCTGCAGCGCCACCTAATCCGATAATAGCAAGCCATCCTGCATTGTTGGTTGAATCAGAGGTATCTACCGGTGTGCTTGGATTTGCAATAACCGGTTTTTTATCTTGTCCTACAGGTTTTTGTGGTGTCCCACCCGGAACTGCCGGTTGATCCGGTTTCGTTTGACCGTCTGGTTTCTCTGTTCCATCATCTGGTTTTTGTGGTGCTATTGGTTTTAGTGTCAATAATGAATTCAACTGTTCGATCACCTTTTCAGCATCCGCTTCACTCAGATTTTTATTCTCCATTGCAGTTTTCGCAGCAGCTAAGACATCTGCTATCTTCTTTTGATCTGCTTTACTATATTGCGATTTATCTAGCTTCGATAATACGTCAAATTGCTTTTTGATTGTTGCAATCTGCTCTTTGGAAGCCCTTCTAGTCAATGCCTTCATCGCATTACTCAAACGATCGATCGTTTCCATGATCTGTTGATTGGTTTTCGGCTGCAATGTCTTCGCTTCGTGCAATGCGCCTATAAAAGCCTTGCGTTCAGCATTATCTACGTAATTGTCCATATTCAACTTTTCTGCGTAAACGACCGCTTCCTGCAATCTATCAAGATGTAAGGCAACCAGATTGCCGTATACTTCGTCCAGTTGCTTCTTCGCTGCAGCCAGCGCATCTTTGTTTTGGACAGGGTCCTTAGCAAGAGCTAAAGAATCTTGTACCAGGCTCTTATATGTCTCTGCTGCAGCTCCTGCCTCATATTTGCTAAGATCTACAGCTGCATATGCTTTTATAGCAGTAACATCCTGATCAATCAGATCTGCTTCTGACATGGCTGCTGCCAGTGCCTGATATGCAGCCTTTATTTCATCTTTATCACCATTCAGATGAGTTTCTGCCTCTGTAATTGCATCCTGCAAATACTTCTCAATATCTGCATTATCATAACCCTCAGCTTGTGTTTTCGCCTCCTGAATCAAAGATGTCAGTAAATCCTTATCCTCTGCTCTCACACTGACAGAGATTTCTGCCTTAACATTTTCATTTGCCTGTACGGTGATGGTAGCTGTACCACTACCAACAGCTGTTACAAGTCCACTGCCATCCACTATCGCAACTTTTTCATTACTGCTCGTCCATGTCAGTAAATCTGTACTATCAGCAGGTGTCAGGGTTGCATGTATCTGCTGACTCATTCCCGTTTCCATATCTTTCAGTTCCGTGACATCAAGTTGTATACCGGTAGCGGGCTTCAAATCACTTACTTCAATTCCATAAACCTGAATTTCAGCTGCGGATGCATATGCATTTGGAATATCACCAAGACCTGACAAAGCAATAAACTTCACGTAGCGTCCCATAGTTCTTTGGAATTTCACTTTATTAAAACTGTCTTTTTGCAGTAATTCTGTATCGTTATGTGCGAAGCTCCCCTGAACAACCGGCTTGTAGTTTTGACCATCTTCACTTATTTCGATACGATACTCAGTGATATCCCCATTCTTACTGCCATCCTGTCTCGGAAGGTAATCCAGTTGCTCGATTGCATAATTTCCACCCAAATCTAGTGTGACAGCTTGTGGAAGTCTATTTGCACCGGAGTAATCAGAATGCCAGAAGGTATTCTGTTGACCATCAATCAAATTGGTTACAGGACTTTCTCCTGCAGAAGAAGTGGCAGTTGGCTTTATAGTAGTATGTGGAATCAATGCTTGACTGTCCGGCTGCAATTCATCAGATCCTTTGTATTCGAGTTTGACCATCGCGTTGTGTAGGTCTATGACGGTATTATCCACAGCACTTTGTGATTTCTTATCTGCCATTGCTTTTTCTGCATTCGCTATTGCATCCTGTAGTTTTGTCAAACTTTCCTTTGTGTATAGCTGTTCTTCTGCTATCGTATCTTTGGCATCCTGTAGCATCTTCTGCAGGTCATCAAGATAAACACCATCTACGACGGTGATACTTACTTTCTTCATCACTTTTTTTCCTGCATCGTTCACACCTTGGCTACTGACAGTTATATCCGCCGTGCCTGCTTTATTACCTTTAAGTGCAAATGCATAACCATCCGGTGTTATCGTTTTGATTATTGATATAACACTTGGATCACTGCTCGTTACCTCATAGAAAGGATTTGAAGCATTACCTGGTGTTACACTTGCTTTAAAGTCGACAATGCGGTTTACATTTATCTGTGTTGGATTATTTTTATCCAATACGATATCTTTCACATTCTGTGTGGAGTCTTCGATAAATTGTATTTCACGCAGTGTCAGCATACGGTTTTCTTTACCACCTTCAGGAACTGTGTTCGGATCATTGTTTGCGATGGCCTGCCCATTACTTGTCAGTGGTGTAATCGTGATAGAAGTGATCTTACCAGCATCCTTGGGAATATTAAATTCATAAATATTTTTCGCCTCGGATATAGTACCCAAGTCGACTTTCTGTCCGGCTTCCGTGTGTGCGACCGCTTTTATGGATGTCATCCTTCCATTACCACTCTCCCTGTTATAAACCTTAAATGATGTAATGCCTCTTGCTTTGTCGAAGGTGAACTTCATATCTGTAGGAAGTTTCACATCAGGTGTTAAATCACTGGCACTTCCATAATAATATTTGAATTCGGCATTGTTGCTCAAATTACCATCAAATAATATCTTTTTCCAATCATCTTGCTGCCACAGGTTTGTTGCCGGCACATTGTTGTTCACATCATTGCTAAATGTTACTGATGGCACTTCATTTTCTGTCAAAATACGTTTTGTATTCGGAAGGGAGGGATCTTGTGGTGTTTTCAGCGGATTTATTTCCTTCAAACCACTGCTGACATACGTAACCTTTGCCTCTGAATAGAATGCATCTGTGATATTCATATCTTTCATAGCAATGAATTCAAAGGTACACAGATCCTGTGTTCCACTGATCATAGTCTGGTTACCGATATCAGAAAATACGACATTCAAATTAAAATCATTTACAGAATCTGCTTCCTTCTCCACTTTTTTGCGTGAGAATGCGAACTGTTTCATATTGATCGTAGCAAGAGACGGCTTCGTAGTAATATAATTCAGATCACTGCTATTGAATGGTAATTGAAATCCTAAGGCGTATACATTTTTCATATTTATGCCATATGCCTTGATACTGAGCTTTTCTCCTTTTTTCACATCGGCTTTATCCGCAACGAACTGAATGTTCCCTTCAGGGATACCTGCTGGCTTAGCGATTCCGCCATTCAACTGTGTTGTTGTATATGCTACGTCTAGCGCATCGATATAGCCGTTATTATTCCAGTCCATATCCTTTACCTGACCCCATGCTGCATCGCCTTTTTCCAAACCAACATAGTTATCGATCTGCGTCAGGTCATTATCATCGACAACACCGTCTTTATTTGTATCTCCTGGGAGAATGCCTTCTGTTCCATCTATTTTATATGGCTGCATTTCAGCAGCTGAGAAGAATCCACCTTTTGATTTACGTGGGACAAGCTTCAGATATCTTGCGCGTACACCTTTCAAATCCACAGTCTTCGTATCACGAACGCTCATATCATTTGAGTATGTCCATTCATCTTGCACCCCTTCATGAACCAGTGAGTAATCCGTACCGTCTATACTTGCGTAAATATCCATCTGTTGAACAGCTCCGTTTCCCTTATTGTCCTGACGTGGGGTATATTCGAATCGATCCATATCATATACTTTCTTCATATCCATTATGAAGTCTTTATTAATTGCATTGTCTGTGGAATGGAACATGTTACCATAATCAAAATCCAGAGCATTCTTTACTGCACCCCATTGATCGCCATACGGCCATTTCAATTCGATATCCTTTGGTACATTGCGGTATGGATCTAATGCGCTTTGAGCTTCTAACGGAGCACTCCATGCAGAGAATCCGTCTTCATTGATTGCACGGATACGATATGTATGCTTGGAATGGTATTCCAGATCTTCATGGGTATAGCTTGTAGAGGCGATACCCCCCTGTATCACACCATCTGTTTCCACTTCATAACCGGTTGCGCCACTTACAGCACTCCAAGTTAGAGGAATCGAGGTAGGTGTCACATTGTCTTCATCCACAGTGAGATTCTGCGGTACACCAAGATTTTTATTCAACTCATATTTATTCAGTTTTCCATCATTGACGAAATCCTTCACCTGCAGCTGTACTGCTTTGTTATTAACATTCATTTTCGCAAATTTAACATACAGTTTCGGTGTTGTAGTTATTTCTTTTGAGGCAAAATCACTGTCAGCGGTAGCATACTTATTCAGATTCGGTTTTGCATTATAGAAATATGTATTTCCTTTAGCTTTATCAAACTCCTCTTGTGAAGTAACCACAGTGAAGTCTGCTTTATTCAGTGTCTGATCTCCAACTTTAGCAGTGATATCACTAGGCTCTTTGGACACATTAACAACAAAGGTGGTTTCCCGATTAGCATTGTAGCCGCCATAGCTTCCTGTACTCTTTTCAGCTGTCAGTGTTGCTGTACCATTATCGACTTTGCTTGTAAAGTGTGTTGTTACCACATCGCCATACGTAGGCTGATCCTTGTTCGTATTATCGATAGATTTACCATCATCTTCATATAATGTATAGTTCGTGCTTTTTTTTGTTGCATCAGGATAAAATTCTACGATTCGCTTTGACTTATCCAATCCTTTTGTATTTGTATCAGAAATCGGTTCAGCATTATTATTTTCTGTAAACATAGGTAATATTGCTCCGTTTTTCACAAATAATGGAAGTTTCCAGATCGGTGCGTCGAAATTATTAAGAGTCTGATTTCCACGATATTGTTTTCCTGTAAAATAATCGATCCATACCTGATTTTCATCCGGCAGATAAATGCCATTACGGATATCATCACCATTATCTTTCATCGCAGTATCTTGATATATTGGAGCAACAAGCAGATTTTGCCCCATCATGAACTGATACTGCACATTGGTGCCATAAGTGTTAGGATCATCTGGATATTCTAGAAACATCGCACGTACCTGCGGCTTTCCTTTTTCACTGCCCTCACCTAGATTTGCAGATGTATAAGCCGTAGAATAAATATAAGGCATCAGTTCTGCACGCAACTTGAGATACATACGATTGATGGAGGTCGTATCCTCACCAAAAATATAAGGTTTTTTAGGGAAACTTCCCCAGCCATCCATATCCAACATCATCGTGGTAAACGATTTCCACTGGATATCTCTTGTTTGAATTAGTGAACTTCCTCCAAAGATTCCATCAATGTCACTGGATACGTTTGGATTACCGCTTAAACTTTGTCCGATATATGTAGGAATATGGAAACGTATATATTCCCAGTTGCCACCAGTTTGATCGCCTGTCCAGATGCCGCCATACCGCTGTGTGCCTGCCCAGCCATCAAGTGTTACAATCGTAGGACGATCTTTTGTTGCAGCTACGATATCGTATGCATGGCTAATTCCGTTCAATCCGAATGAATATCCCTGACCTACCCAGGCCACATCAGTCTTCAAGGTCCGGATACCACCCTCTTTGACTTCTTTTTCAAAATCTCTTTGCAAATGAATTGGTTCTTTCGGATTCGGTGTCAGGTCTGATTGCGTCCATAATCCGGTACCAATACCGTATTGCGCGGCATATTGCGTGAAATTTTTCAAATTTGCGATATTATCATCCAGTGATGTATCACTTTGACCATAACCACAGCCATACCCATCATTGGGGATAAACCAGCCAAACGGCATATCATTATCAACATGCCCGTCAATAACTGCGCGCGCAGAAAACTTATATGCTGAATCATTTTTATCGCTCTTACCGTTTAGCGTTTCAAGCGTCCAACCGGATTCGGCAACACCGGCGTTGTTTTTTTCCTGATAACGCTTTCCATCCTCAAGAAGAGAACCACTATTTCCAGATGCTGCCTTCCATTCATCACGGTTATAACAGTTCAAATGACCAAGATAGAAGGATTTCATCGGCATCAGTGCAGGGTCTCCTGTAAGTTTGAAATAGCTGTTCAGAATATCCGTAGGTTTATCACCCACAAAGAAATAGGCATCAAAGCGGTTCTCATTATGCGTTGTAGTAACCTTTCCTTCTGTTGTTTTGCCAAAATCATATTTACCGGGTTTGAACGTATTCCTTACGACCCCATATCCGTTTGTTGACCAATAAAAAGGGTTCGGGCTGGAAACTTTTCCATCTGTCCATCCGTTTTCATTGACGATATTGATTGCTTGTCCAGTATGTACAAATCTACCGTTCTGTGTACCGCCTCCGTAGAAATTCTCATTACCTTGTTTTTTCAGTGTTTGAATCGTACTTCCGGATTTATATTGTATTGGTGCACTTTCTTCCCAAATGACTGCCTTTGTTTTTGCATTTAGAAGTTTCATCATAGACGTGGCCTTATCTATCTCTAGGCGTACGCTATCTGTTGAAATCGTTATGTGTCCATCTGTTTCCTCTACCGTAGGTGATGGTTTGTTGTATTCTGAGGAATCATCTTTCTGCTGTATGATCCTACCTGTCTCTTCAGAGTTATTTGGCGTGGCGTAGTCTTTGAAACTATCACTCTTGCCATCCGGCTCCATATCAAAACGGAAAAGATTGTTTTCAAGAAATATAATTTGAGCTTTTTCACCGTTTTCATACGTAACCGTTACAATGTTATCCTGCTTTGCGGCACTTGCAACGGAACTCAGGTATGTATAGCCTGACTTCGGCTTTAGAATATTTACAGCTGTCTGATCTTTTATTGTATCCTTTTTTACGGATGTAGCGGTGACGGAATCAGCCAAAACTCCAATAGTTGTGCTTCCTGCTGCCATAGCAGCTGTGGTACTCAATACGATTGCCTTATTCACTGTTTTTCTTTTCAAGTTCTTACCCTCCCTTTAACTATAACAATACCAAAAACAAAACAGTAGCACGTGCACCTCCTATCCGAATATACCATCTCCTCATCTAGATGGCTCATCTCAAGAATATGTCTTTGTGCATTTGTTTCATAAAGTATATATTTATGTATAGCTTGTTTTTTAGGCAATATGGTCGTATAATGCACAAAAAAACAGCAAAAGCTGCTGTTTTGTACGTATTTCATAAAGTATACCTTTATAAACAATTCAATTCGCACCAAGACTTACTTGTAACCGATTTCATTTTACTGTAACTTACGTTCGCAGTAAACCCTTATAGTTTGTGTTTTTCAACAATAATTTTGTACTTTTTATTTATTAGCATTCATATAATATATTATAAAGAAACATCAGGATACACATAGAATGTTTTCCAAGTTCGATTGTATCCATAACATTTGAATAAGTGAACATATCGGAAAAGCTGTTTCGCTTTCCATTATCTATAAAAGTGGATGAAGGATATTTTTGATAAAAATGCTAATCAATAGTAGATAACATTGCAATTTTTGCTAAAAAATAGGAATGATAGAGTCAAAACTTTATGTAATTTCATATGATTGATAAGAAATGCTTGAAAACTGATATATCAAGAGACATTGAAGAATAGTCTATTATTTATAATTAGCATACGAATCTATACCTCTATCAGAAATGCTATAGTAGATTTAGTACAAATTATATATGTCTTTTTGACTATCTTTTTATATCTTCTTAAATGTCCGCAAAGCCTTATTTTATAGGCTCTACGGGCATTTTGCTTTTGTGGTAAACCTCACATATCTAGGTCTATCTTCTTATATTTTCGCTATCAAGCGTGGTTAAAATCGTGGTAAATACTTCTTATGCGATTAGACGCTGAACCTCTGATTTTGCGGTATCTATGGACGCATGAGCATACCAGTTCATTGTGATACTGATATTTGAATGTCCCATGATATACTGTAAATCTTTTGGGTTCATGTTCTTACTTGCCAATCTTGTGCAGAATGTATGGCGTAGCGTATGCGGTGTGATATGTGGCAAGGGATTGTCCTTGTGGTGCTTGTTGTATTTCTTTACCATACGGACAAATAAGGCGTTGTAATCAATCGCAACTTTTGGCTTGCCCTTATGATTGACAAATAGGAAATTGCCCCGTCCGTCTATCACAAATGGTTCTGCCTTTGGGCGTTTCTTCATAACCCGTTGAAATGCTTGTATCGTTTCTCTGCTTAATGGCACTTGCCTTGTTCCACTTTTGGTCTTAGGCGTTTCAATATAATAGCCTTGTTCCTTGCTTTTTAATAACTGGTGGTCGATAACCACAACCTCATGGATAAAATCAACGTCCATGATTGTCAGTCCGCACAGTTCCGAGATACGAAGTCCTGTCTTTAACAGTATCAGCACATCATCATAATACTTGTGATACACATTGTCCG
>OCAE01001157.1_pt1 | contig 12862 bp, 9 predicted proteins | sample 1495581 | NCBI WGS metagenome assembly OCAE01 (sample SAMEA2580278, study PRJEB22360) | human gut metagenome | biome: human gut; feature: human-associated habitat; material: faeces | place: Denmark | collected 2008/2010 | reverse complement strand
ATATCGCGACTATCGGCGAAATGTGCCGTGCGCGCGGCATCATCTATCACGTTGATGCGACCCAGAGTGTGGGCAAACTGCCTATCGATCTGAGCCAACTGAAAGTTGATCTGATGTCCTTCTCCGGCCACAAAATCTATGGTCCTAAAGGTATCGGTGCGCTGTACGTGCGTCGTAAACCGCGTATTCGTATTGAAGCGCAGATGCACGGCGGCGGTCACGAGCGCGGTATGCGTTCCGGTACGCTGCCTGTGCACCAGATCGTCGGCATGGGTGAAGCTTACCGTATCGCTAAAGAAGAGATGGAAACCGAGATGGCGCGCCTGCGCAGTCTGCGTAACCGTCTGTGGGACGGCGTGAAAGATATGGAAGAAGTGTATCTTAACGGCGATCTCGAGCAGGGCGCACCGAACATTCTCAACGTTAGCTTCAACTATGTTGAAGGCGAATCGCTGATTATGGCGCTGAAAGATCTGGCTGTATCCTCCGGTTCTGCATGTACTTCTGCAAGCCTGGAGCCATCCTACGTGCTGCGCGCGCTGGGGATGACCGACGAGCTGGCACACAGCTCAATTCGTTTCTCTTTAGGTCGTTTCACTACCGAAGAAGAGATTGACTACGCCATTAATCTGGTTCGCAACTCCATCGGCCGCCTGCGTGACCTTTCTCCGCTGTGGGAAATGTACAAACAGGGCGTGGATCTGAACAGCATTGAATGGTCACATCACTAATCGGTACCGATAAGGAGAATTCAGCATGGCTTACAGCGAAAAAGTAATCGATCATTATGAGAATCCACGTAACGTGGGTTCTTTTGACAACAGCGACGAGAACGTGGGCAGCGGCATGGTGGGTGCACCAGCCTGTGGCGACGTGATGAAGTTGCAGATTAAAGTCAACAATGAAGGTATCATTGAAGACGCGCGTTTCAAGACTTACGGCTGCGGTTCCGCTATTGCTTCCAGCTCTCTGGTTACCGAATGGGTAAAAGGGAAATCTCTGGACGAAGCACAGGCGATTAAAAACACCGATATCGCCGACGAGCTTGAACTGCCACCGGTGAAAATTCACTGCTCTATTCTGGCTGAAGACGCGATTAAAGCCGCGATTGCGGATTACAAAAGCAAACGTGAAGCAAAATAATTAAGAGTTGAGGTTTTATTATGTCGATTACCTTAAGCGACAGTGCAGCAGCGCGTGTAAATACCTTCCTGGCAAACCGCGGTAAAGGGTTTGGTCTGCGTCTGGGCGTGAGAACCTCCGGCTGCTCAGGTATGGCCTATGTACTGGAATTTGTTGACGAGCCGGCGGCTGAAGATACCGTGTTTGAAGACAAAGGCGTTAAAGTTGTGGTCGACGGTAAGAGCCTGCAATTCCTCGACGGTACGCAGTTAGACTTCGTCAAAGAAGGTCTGAACGAAGGGTTTAAGTTTACTAACCCGAACGTGAAAGACGAATGTGGATGCGGCGAAAGCTTCCACGTGTAACGCGCTTACCGATAACCCCACCGTGGTCGCCTGCGCGTGGGGTTTGTTTTACCTGACTCTCTGGTTTTGCTCCCGTGAACAACAGAGAATCGATGCCCTGAGAATGTTATGGACTACTTCACCCTCTTTGGCTTGCCGGCCCGTTATCAGCTCGATACTCAGGCGCTGAGCCTACGTTTTCAGGATCTACAACGTCAGTATCATCCTGATAAATTTGCCAGCGGTTCCCAGGCGGAACAACTTGCTGCGGTTTCGCAGTCCGCCACGATCAACCAGGCCTGGCAAACGCTGCGTCATCCTTTGATGCGCGCCGAATACTTATTGTCTTTACACGGCTTTGATATCCGCAGCGAGCAGCACACGGTGCGCGATACCGCGTTCCTGATGGAACAACTGGAGCTGCGGGAAGAGCTGGACGAAATTGAACAGGCAAAAGACAGTCAACGTTTAGATGCGTTTATGCAGCGCGTCAGCGAAATGTATAACGTTCGTCATCAACTGATGGTGGAACAGCTGGATAGCGAGACGTGGGACGCAGCGGCAGATACCGTGCGTAAGCTGCGTTTTCTCGATAAACTGCGAAGCAGTGCAGAACAACTCGAAGAAAAACTGCTCGATTTTTAATTTCCGGAAGCGAAAATGGCCTTATTACAAATTAGTGAGCCTGGTCTGAGCGCCGCGCCGCACCAGCGTCGTCTGGCGGTAGGTATCGATTTAGGCACCACCAACTCCCTGGTTGCGACCGTACGCAGCGGCCAGGCCGAAACGTTGGCAGACCATGAAGGTCGCCACCTGTTGCCGTCAGTGGTTCACTATCAGCAGCAGGGTTATTCTGTCGGTTACGATGCCCGCGCCAATGCTGCGCTGGATACGGCAAACACCGTCAGTTCGGTAAAACGCATGATGGGCCGCTCTCTGGCGGATATCCAGGCGCGTTACCCGCATCTGCCATATACGTTCCAGGCAAGCGAAAACGGCTTGCCGATGATTGAAACCGCTGCCGGATTGCTTAATCCGGTGCGCGTCTCCGCGGATATTCTGAAAGCGCTGGCCGCGCGGGCAACCGAATCACTGTCCGGCGAACTGGATGGCGTGGTAATCACCGTTCCGGCTTACTTTGACGATGCACAGCGTCAGGGGACCAAAGACGCCGCGCGTCTGGCGGGCCTTCACGTATTGCGTCTGTTGAACGAACCGACCGCAGCTGCGATTGCCTATGGTCTGGACTCCGGTCAGGAAGGCGTGATTGCGGTCTACGATCTTGGCGGCGGTACTTTTGATATTTCTATTCTGCGCCTGAGCCGCGGCGTGTTTGAAGTGCTGGCGACCGGCGGTGATTCCGCGCTCGGCGGCGACGATTTTGACCATCTGCTGGCCGATTATATTCGCGAGCAGGCTGGCGTGGCCGACCGTAGCGATAACCGCGTACAGCGCGAACTGCTGGATGCCGCTATTGCAGCGAAAATCGCGCTTAGCGACGCTGATTCTGTAACGGTTAACGTGGCGGGATGGCAGGGTGAAATCACCCGTGAAACCTTTAATGAACTCATTTCCGCACTGGTCAAGCGTACGCTGCTGGCCTGCCGTCGCGCGCTGAAAGATGCGGGCGTGGAGCCGCAGGATGTGCTGGAAGTGGTGATGGTCGGTGGTTCAACTCGCGTGCCATTGGTGCGTGAACGCGTCGGTGAATTTTTTGGCCGTACGCCGCTGACTTCTATCGACCCGGACAAAGTGGTCGCTATTGGTGCGGCAATCCAGGCAGATATTCTGGTCGGAAATAAACCGGACAGCGAAATGCTGCTGCTGGACGTTATCCCGCTGTCCCTGGGACTGGAAACCATGGGCGGTCTGGTGGAAAAAGTGATCCCACGTAACACCACTATCCCGGTGGCGCGCGCGCAGGACTTTACCACCTTTAAAGATGGCCAAACCGCGATGTCCATTCACGTGATGCAAGGCGAGCGTGAGCTGGTGCAGGACTGCCGTTCACTGGCGCGTTTTGCGCTGCGCGGCATCCCGGCATTGCCGGCGGGTGGGGCGCATATCCGCGTGACCTTCCAGGTGGACGCCGATGGTCTGCTGAGCGTGACCGCGATGGAAAAATCTACCGGCGTGGAATCTTCCATTCAGGTCAAGCCGTCCTACGGTCTGACCGACAGTGAAATCGCCTCCATGATTCAGGATTCGATGAGTTTTGCCGAGCAGGACGTTAAAGCCCGTATGCTGGCAGAACAGAAAGTCGAAGCGGCACGCGTACTGGAAAGTTTATCCGGTGCGTTGAACGCTGATGCCGCGCTGTTAAGCGCCGCAGAACGTCAGGCTATCGACACCGCCGCCGCGCATTTGAGCGAGGTTGCACTGGGTGACGATGTTGACGCGATAGAACAAGCCATTAAAAACGTAGACAAACAAACCCAGGAATTCGCCGCTCGCCGCATGGACAAATCCGTCCGTAGCGCGCTGAAAGGCCATTCCGTGGACGAGGTTTAATATGCCAAAGATTGTTATTTTGCCTCATCAGGATCTCTGTCCCGATGGCGCAGTTCTGGAAGCTGAGACCGGCGAAACCATTCTTGACGTTGCCCTGCGTAACGGTATCGAGATTGAACACGCCTGTGAAAAATCCTGTGCCTGCACAACCTGCCACTGCATCGTACGTGAAGGTTTTGATTCTTTGCCGGAAAGCACAGAAGAAGAAGACGACATGCTGGATAAAGCCTGGGGACTGGAGCCGGAGAGCCGTTTAAGCTGTCAGGCACGTGTCACCGAGGACGATTTAGTGGTCGAAATCCCACGTTACACAATCAATCATGCACGTGAGCATTAACAGAGGGTAGTATGGGACTGAAGTGGACCGATAGCCGTGAAATCGGCGAGGCGCTGTACGACGCGTTCCCCGATCTCGACCCCAAGACCGTTCGTTTCACCGATCTGCACCAGTGGATCTGTGACCTGGAAGAGTTCGATGATGATCCACAGGCATCGAACGAAAAAATCCTTGAGGCCATTTTGCTGGTCTGGCTGGACGAAGCCGAATAAGTCAACGGGCTGCCCACGGGTGGCCCGTTTTCCTGTATGCGCGAAAATAAGGATAAATAAAATGACAGAAGCCATGAAAATTACGCTTTCCACGCAACCCGCTGATGCCCGCTGGGGTGAAAAGGCGACATACAGCATTAATAATGATGGCATTACCCTGCACCTGAACGGAAAAGATGACCTCGGCCTTATCCAGCGCGCCGCCCGTAAAATTGACGGCCTGGGTATTAAACATGTCCAACTGGACGGTGAAGGCTGGGATACCGAACGTAGCTGGGCGTTCTGGCAGGGCTACAAAGGGCCAAAAGGCACCCGCAAAGTTGAGTGGGCCGCTCTGGATGAGGCGCAGCGCAAAGAGCTGGATAACCGCCTGAAAATTATTGACTGGGTGCGCGATACCATTAACGCCCCGGCAGAAGAGCTGGGCCCGGAACAGCTGGCGCAACGCGCAGTAGACCTGCTGTGCTCTGTTGCCTGCGATAACGTTTCTTACCGCATCACTAAAGGCGAAGATCTGCGCGAGCAGAACTACATGGGATTGCATACCGTAGGTCGTGGCTCCGAACGTCCTCCGGTGCTGCTGGCGCTGGATTACAATCCAACTGGCGATAAAGAAGCCCCGGTTTATGCCTGCCTGGTGGGTAAGGGAATTACCTTTGACTCCGGCGGATACAGCATCAAGCAAAGCGCATTTATGGACTCGATGAAGTCTGATATGGGCGGCGCGGCAACGGTGACCGGCGCGCTGGCGTTCGCCATCACCCGTGGTCTGAACAAGCGCGTGAAGCTGTATCTGTGCTGCGCGGATAACCTGATCAGCGGCAACGCCTTTAAGCTCGGCGATATTATTCACTATCGCAATGGTAAAAAAGTTGAAGTGATGAATACCGATGCCGAAGGGCGTCTGGTACTGGCCGATGGACTGATTGACGCCAGCGCGCAAAAACCAGAATTGATCATTGATGCTGCGACGCTAACTGGCGCGGCGAAAACTGCGCTGGGCAACGATTACCATGCGCTGTTTAGCTTTGACGATCAACTGGCTGCCCGTCTGCTGGCAAGTGCGGCGCAAGAAAACGAGCCGTTCTGGCGTCTGCCGTTGGCAGAGTTCCACCGTAGCCAGCTGCCGTCTAACTTTGCCGAGCTGAATAATACCGGCAGTGCGGCCTATCCGGCGGGTGCTAGCACCGCGGCGGGTTTCCTGTCCCATTTCGTGGAAAACTATCAGCAAGGCTGGCTGCACATCGACTGCTCTGCAACCTATCGCAAAGCGCCAGTCGAGCAGTGGTCTGCGGGCGCAACTGGTCTGGGTGTGCGCACGATTGCAAATCTGCTGATTGCCTGAACGGTGTTTTTGTAGGCCGGGTAAGCGAAGTGCCACCCGGCATTTTGCCTGATGGCGACGCCGTGCGTTTTATCAGGCCTACAACCCATATACATAATTTGTGATCTCTATGTCCGAAATGAAAAACGAATTAGAAACCCTGCTGGAGCAAGCGGCGACAGAGCCTGCGCATCGTCCGGCATTTTTCCGTACTTTACTGGAGTCTACCGTCTGGGTGCCGGGTACAGCCGCAGAAGGCGAGGCGGTGGTTGAAGACAGCGCCCTCGATCTTCAGCACTGGGAAAAAGAAGACGGCACGACCGTGATCCCGTTCTTCACCTCCCTGGAAGCTCTTCAGCAGGCGGTTGAAGATGAGCAGGCATTTGTCGTCATGCCGGTGCGTACATTGTTTGAAATGACGCTCGGCGAAACGCTGTTTCTCAACGCGAAACTGCCGACCGGCAAAGAATTTATGCCGCGTGAAATCAGCCTGCTGATGGGGGAAGAAGGGAATCCGCTCAGCACCCAGGAAGTACTGGAAGGCGGTGAATCGCTGCTCCTCTCTGAAGTCGCTGAACCTCCGGCGCAGATGATTGACTCGCTGACTACGCTGTTTAAAACCATTAAGCCGGTAAAACGCGCGTTTCTCTGCTCGATCAAAGAAAGTCCGGATGCCCAACCCAACCTGCTGATTGGCATTGAAGCGGATGGCGATATTGAAGAGATTATTCATGCCACGGGGAGTGTTGCAACGGATACGTTACCGGGTGATGAACCGATTGATATTTGCCAGGTGAGGAAAGGTGAGAAGGGCGTGAGCCACTTTATCACTGAGCACATCGCACCGTTCTATGAACGTCGCTGGGGCGGTTTCCTGCGCGACTTTAAACAGAATCGGATTATCTAAATTGTAAGCCGGATAAGCGAAGCGCTATCCGGCATTTCCAGCTTTATAATACCGGTTCTACCGGTAAATCGTTGCGAGCACCCCATTCGCTCCATGCGCCGTCATACAATGCGACGTTAGAAACGCCCAGCGTGGCAAGCGCCAGCACCACCACGGCAGCCGTTACGCCGGAGCCGCAGCTGGCGATAATCGGGCGGTCAAAGCTCACGCCGTGGCTGAAGAAAATAGCATCCAGTTCGTCGGTAGTTTTCAGCTCGCCGTCACGAACCAATTCTGTCCACGGTACATTAAGCGCACCGGGCACATGACCACGCTTCAGGCCCGGGCGAGGTTCGTCAACTTCTGCGTTAAAACGCGCAGCCGGTCGCGCATCGACAATCTGTGCGGTTTTTTCATGACTGGCCAGCAGTACATCGGTAACACGCACAACAGCGCCAGGCGTAAAGGCCACGTTAAATTCACCTTCAGGTAAATCCTCATCGCCTTCCTTGAGCATTAGATCATCGCGCTTCCAGCCTGCCAGACCGCCCGCCAGAATGGAGACATTTTCGACGCCAAATGTCCGCAGCATCCACCATGCGCGTGGCGCGGAAAACAGATTACCGTCATCGTAGATAACCAGATGCTTATCTTGATCAACGCCCAGTTCGCGCATCGCAACGGCAAAAGCTTCCGGGCGCGGCATCATATGCGGTAGCGGTGAGGTATGATCGGAAAGCGCTTCAATATCAAAAAAGACTGCGCCAGGAATATGGCCCGCACGATACTCCTCGCCAACGTCGCGATCTTCCTGTCCTGGAGGTGCCATTCGGGCATCAAGAATTTGTATTTCCGGGTCGTCAATGTGTTCGGCAAGCCAGTCGGCAGCGACAAAGAAGGCGGTGGTCATAGGCATCTCCATTTTTACCAGGTTTTGGCAAATTGTCGGATGTTTACCGTAAAGCGACAAGTAAAACAGGCTGATTTGTCAGGTGAATCCACATTAATCACTAAAATTAAGACAACGTTGTTCAGTTACTGACTTCCACCGCCGGAAATCTGACGCATAATAGTTGTTCTACGTAGCTAACGGGCCACTACGGCCAGGGATGAAAAATGAAACATTTACGCGTAGCGGCCTGCATGCTGATGCTGGCACTGGTCGGGTGCGATAATAATAACGAAAAATCACCGACGGCTGCGAAGCCTGATGCGCCTGCGCCACAGACAGCGCCAGCAAAAGATAAGGCTCAATTACAAAAACTGATGCAGCAAAGCCAGGGCAAGTCGCTGACGCTGCTGGATGCCTCAGAGGTCCAGCTCGACGGTGCGGCAACGCTCGTGTTGACCTTCTCCATTCCCCTCGATCCGGATCAAGATTTTTCCCGCGTCGTGCACGTTGTTGATAAAAAAAGCGGCAAAGTGGATGGTGCCTGGGAGCTGGCGCCAAATCTGAAAGAGCTACGCTTACGCCATCTGGAACCTAACCGGGAACTGGTCGTTACCATTGAGCGTGATTTGCTGGCGCTGAATAAAGCGACGTTCGCTATTGATTATGAAAAAAACATTACTACTCGCGACGTCCAGCCAAGCGTAGGGTTTGCCAGTCGCGGCTCGCTGCTGCCGGGAAAAGTGATTGAAGGGCTGCCGGTGATGGCCCTTAACGTTAATAGCGTAGATGTGAACTTCTTCCGCGTGAAGCCTGAGTCGCTCGGTGCGTTTGTCAGCCAGTGGGAATACCGCAATTCGTTGACTAACTGGGAATCTGACAATCTGCTGAAAATGGCGGAACTGGTGTATACCGGACGCTTTGACCTCAATCCTGCGCGCAACACCCGTGAGAAGCTGCTGTTGCCGCTGAGCGATATCAAGCCGTTGCAGCAAGCAGGTGTTTACATCGCGGTGATGAATCAGGCTGGACAATACAACTACAGTAATGCCGCTACGCTGTTCACGCTCAGCGATATTGGTGTGTCTGTACACCGTTACCATAATCAACTGGATGTCTTTACGCAGAGTCTGGAAAACGGCGCCGCGCAGCAGGGGATTGAGGTCACGTTACTCAATGAAAAAGGACAGACGTTGGCGCAGGCTACCAGCGACGCTCAGGGTCATGTCAAACTGGAGACTGATAAAGACGCGGCTTTATTGCTGGCCCGCAAAGACGGGCAAACCACGCTGCTGGATCTGAAGCTCCCGGCGTTGGATCTGGCTGAATTTGATATTGCCGGTGCGCCGGGATACAGCAAGCAGTTCTTTATGTTCGGCCCACGCGATCTCTATCGTCCTGGCGAAACGGTGATCCTCAACGGATTACTGCGTGACAGCGATGGCAAAACGTTGCCCGACCAGCCGGTGAAGCTGGAGGTCGTGAAGCCCGACGGACAAGTGTTACGCTCGGTGGTTAGCCAACCGGAAAACGGCTTGTACCGCTTTAGCTGGCCGCTGGACACCAACGCGCCAACGGGCATGTGGCATATTCGGGCTAATACGGGCGACAACCAGTCACGGATGTGGGATTTCCACGTCGAAGACTTTATGCCGGAGCGAATGGCGCTCAATCTCACCGCCAATAAGATCCCGGTGGCACCAACTGATGACGTGAAGTTTTCGGTAGTGGGCTACTACCTGTACGGTGCGCCCGCTAACGGCAATGCTCTGCAAGGGCAGCTTTTCCTGCGCCCGCTGCGCGAAGCGGTGCAGGCATTGCCGGGGTTCCAGTTTGGTAATATTGCCGAAGAAAATCTTTCCCGCAGCCTCGATGAAGTTCAGCTCATGCTGGATGACCACGGACGCGGCGAAGTGACCACCAACAGCCAGTGGCAGGAGACGGCTTCCCCCGTACAGGGGGGTTCACCTGCAAAGGAGACGCATTCCCCGTTACAGGTGGTTTTGCAAGCCAGTCTGCTGGAGTCGGGGGGCCGCCCGGTGACGCGTCGGGTTGAGCAAGCCATCTGGCCTGCGGATAAGCTGCCGGGCATTCGTCCGCAGTTTGCAGCGAAAGCCGTCTATGACTACCGCACCGATACCACCGTGAATCAGCCTATCGTTGATGAAAACAGCAACGCCGCTTTCGACATTGTGTATGCCGATGCGCAAGGCGAGAAAAAAGCGGTGTCCGGTTTGCAGGTGCGTTTGATCCGCGAGCGACGAGATTATTACTGGAACTGGTCTGAAGGCGAGGGCTGGCAATCACAGTTCGATCAAAAGGATCTGGTTGAAGGTGAGCAGACTCTGGATCTTAAGGCCGATGAAACCGGTAAAGTCAGCTTCCCGGTTGAGTGGGGCGCCTATCGTCTGGAAGTGAAAGCTCCGAATGATGCGGTGAGCAGCGTACGCTTCTGGGCCGGTTATAGCTGGCAGGATAACAGCGACGGCAGTGGGGCTGTGCGTCCCGATCGCGTGACTCTGAAACTGGACAAACCCAGCTATCGTCCCGGTGATACCATGAAGCTGCACGTTGCCGCTCCCGCTGCTGGCAAAGGTTATGCGATGGTGGAATCCAGCGAAGGCCCGCTGTGGTGGCAAGAAATAGACGTACCGGCGGATGGTCTCGATATCTCCATCCCAATCGATAAAACCTGGAATCGCCACGATTTGTATCTTAGTGCGCTGGTGGTTCGTCCTGGCGACAAGTCCCGTTCGGCAACGCCAAAACGGGCGGTCGGTTTACTGCATTTGCCGTTAGGTGACGAAAACCGTCGTCTGGCGCTGGCGCTGGAAAACCCGGCGAAAATACGTCCAAACCAGCCGTTGACCGTCAAGATTAAAGCCAGCGTCAAAAATGGCGACGTACCAAAACAGGTTAACGTGCTGGTCTCTGCCGTTGATAGCGGGGTGCTAAACATTACCGATTACGCCACGCCGGATCCGTGGCAGGCGTTTTTCGGGCAAAAACGCTATGGCGCAGATATTTATGATATTTACGGCCAGGTGATCGAAGGGCAAGGACGCCTGGCGGCGCTGCGCTTTGGTGGTGATGGCGATGAATTAAAACGCGGCGGTAAGCCACCGGTTAATCACGTCAATATTGTGGCGCAACAGGCGCTGCCGGTCACGCTTAACGATCAGGGCGAAGGTACGGTGACGTTACCTATCGGTGATTTCAACGGCGAGCTGCGGGTAATGGCGCAGGCCTGGACGACGGAGGACTTTGGCAGCAGCGAAAGCAAAGTGATTGTCGCCGCGCCAGTAATTGCTGAGCTGAATATGCCGCGCTTTCTGGCGGGGGGAGATACGTCGCGCCTGACGCTGGACGTGACTAACCTGACTGACAAACCGCAAACGCTGAATATTAAGCTCGCGGCCAATGGTTTACTGGAGCTGATGGGGCAAGATCCCGCACCGGTAAATCTGGCGCCAGGCGTAAGGACTACGCTGTTTATTCCGGTGCGCGCGCGGGAGGGTTTTGGCGATGGCGAAATTCAGGCAGAAATTAGCGGTCTGACTTTACCGGGTGAAACGCTGCCTGTTCAGCATAAACAGTGGAAGATTGGCGTGCGTCCGGCGTTCCCGGCGCAAACCGTTAATAACGGTGTCGCACTTCAGCCGGGCGCGACCTGGCAGCTTCCGGGCGAAGAACTGATCAATTTCTCCCCTGTGACGATGCAGGGGCAACTGCTGTTCAGCGGTAAGCCGCCGCTAAACCTGGCGCGCTATATCCGCGAACTGAAAGCGTACCCTTACGGTTGTCTGGAGCAAACGGCGAGCGGGTTGTTCCCATCCTTATACACCAACGCTGCGCAATTGAAGGCGTTAGGTATTGTGGGCGACAGCGATGAAAAACGTCGCGCGGCAGTTGATATTGGGATTTCCCGTTTAGTGCAGATGCAGCGTGATAACGGCGGTTTTGCGCTGTGGGATAAAAACGGGTCGGAAGAGTACTGGCTGACCGCGTATGTCATGGATTTCCTCGTCCGGGCAAATGAACAGGGCTACAGTGTCCCGGTAGAGGTGATTAACCGGGGCAACGAGCGGCTACTGCGCTATTTGCAGGATCCGGGCATGATGTCGATTCGCTATACCGACGACTCTTCAGCAAGCCGGTTTGCCGTACAAGCCTACGCCGCGTTGGTTCTGGCACATCAGCAAAAAGCTCCGCTCGGCGCATTGCGTGAGATCTGGGAGCGTCGTGCGCAAGCAGCCTCTGGTTTACCGCTGTTACAACTGGGGATCGCGCTGAAAAATATGGGCGATGCCAACCGCAGTGAACAGGCGTTGACGCTAGCTCTGAATACACCGCGCCGCGATACGCAACAGTGGATGGCGGATTACGGCAGTGCCTTACGGGATAACGCGTTGATGCTGGCCTTGCTCGAAGAGAACAAGATCAAACCTGACGTGCAGAATACGCTGCTGAACACGTTGTCAGAACAGGCCTTTGGACAGCGCTGGCTCTCGACGCAGGAAAATAATGCGTTGTTCCTTGCCGCGCGTACGTTACAGGATTTGCCTGGTACGTGGCAGGCGCAAACGTCACTCTCGGAACAACCATTAGCAGGGGATAAATCGCTAACCCGCAATCTGGATGCCGATGCGCTGTCTACGCTGAGCGTCACCAATACCGGTAATCTACCGCTGTGGTTGCGTCTGGATGTGAGTGGTTATCCACAAACCGCACCGACGCCTGCCAGCAACGTTCTGCATATTGAGCGGCAAATCCTGGGAATTGACGGAAATAGCAAATCGCTGGATTCGCTGCGTAGCGGCGAACTGGTGCTGGTCTGGCTGGAGATAAAAGCCAGCCAGAACGTGCCGGATGCGCTGGTGGTCGATTTACTGCCAGCAGGACTGGAACTGGAAAACCAGAATCTGGCCAACGGCAGCGCCAGCCTGCAGGATAGCGGCAGCGAAGTGGCGAATCTGCTCAATCAGATGCAGCAGGCAGATATCCAGCACGTTGAGTTCCGTGACGATCGCTTTGTCGCCGCGGTGGCGGTCAACGAAGGACAACCGGTTACGCTGGTGTATCTGGCGCGGGCGGTAACGCCGGGGACCTACCAGGTTCCTGTCCCGCAGGTGGAATCAATGTATGTTCCGCAGTGGCGCGCGACCGGTGCGACAGAGGGACTTTTGATTGTCAGACCGTAAATGATACGCGGGTTGGGTAAACGCGGCTGCTGGCTC
>OCAE01001150.1_pt1 | contig 12902 bp, 8 predicted proteins | sample 1495581 | NCBI WGS metagenome assembly OCAE01 (sample SAMEA2580278, study PRJEB22360) | human gut metagenome | biome: human gut; feature: human-associated habitat; material: faeces | place: Denmark | collected 2008/2010 | reverse complement strand
TTTAGTCAACTGTTCGAACCCGGCGGGCAGGGGGACATCCACCACCGGATACATCCAGTTGCCGGTCGGGATTGCAGTCTGAAACGCGGGCGAGACCATGAATTTGAGAAACTTTTCCGCCAGTTCAGGTTGCTTACTGGCCGCGGTACGCGCGGCAACTTCCACCTGCAGGTAATGGCCCTCGCTAAAGTTGGCCGCCGCGTAGTTCTCTTTTTTCTCTTCAATGATGTGATACGCCGGAGAGGTGGTATAGCTCAGCACCAGATCGCTTTCCCCTTTCAGGAACAGGCCATAGGCTTCGCTCCAGCCTTTGGTGACGGTGACAGTTTTTGCCGCCAGTTTCTGCCATGCCTGCGGTGTGTTATCGCCATACACTTTCTGCATCCACAGCATCAGCCCAAGTCCTGGCGTACTGGTGCGCGGATCCTGATAAATCACTCGCCATTTCTGATCGCTCTCGACCAGTTCCTTCAGGCTCTTCGGTGGGTTTTTGAGTTTGTTTTTGTCATACACGAAAGCGAAGTAGCCGTAATCAAACGGAACGAAGGTGTCATTCTTCCAGCCGCCAGGGACATTGACCGCCTCGCTGGCGACACCGCTTTTCGCGAACAACTGGGTTTGCGTCGCCGCTTCCAGCAGGTTGTTATCCAGCCCAAGCACCACGTCGGCTTTGCTGTTTTTCCCTTCCATCCGCAGACGGTTGAGGAGTGAAACGCCATCTTCCAGCGCCACCAGTTTCAGCTCGCAGTTGCAGTCGGCTTCAAAGGCTTTTTTCACCGCCGGGCCAGGGCCCCAGTCAGCGGCGAACGAGTCGTAGGTATAGACGGTCAGGACCGGTTTTGCGAAGGCAGGCGCTGCGCACAGCACCAGTAAAGGAAGACATTTTTTTAACACTTTGCACCTCAATAGAAGAGTGGCAAAGGATTTTGAGCGGTAGCCTCAAATCCCTTCGCCGGCATTATCCGGATCAGGTTCGACGGGTATTTTCTCAGCCCACGCCTCTGGCGCAGCACCCCGTTGAGAACGCCACATTGTAATGATTACGTGAAGAGATCAAAAGGACTAAGGATCTGGCGGGGCAAACCACGCGGATTTAAAGTCGAACCAGCCGAGGGGGTTCATGCGCAAGCCACGCATACTGCGCTGCCCCTGAATAATCAGCCAGTGGTGAATAAGCGGGACAATCGCTTTGCTGGCGAGCAGTTGCTGGCACCACGCGGCCAGATTCATCTCGCCGGTGCGCCAGCGTGCGGCGTCGGCTTCCCAGTCCAGCGGAATGCAGTGCTGCAACAGCGGGACTTCGCACAGATGCGCGAACAAAGAGAAGTCGAGCGGCAGGGTGAAGTTGGCGCTGTTAAGCCAGATGTCGCTCTCAATTTCCCCGGCATGCCACTGATCGTAGTCGATCTCCTGAATTTCCAGCGTCACCTGATGTTCAGCCAGCAGCTGACTCATGATCTGCGCAATCACCTGGTGTTCGATGTGTTCGTGATAATAGGTCAGCGTGAGCGTTTCCAGCCCGGCGGGTTTCTCGCCGTGGCCCGGTCGAGCGTGATGCCAGCGGGGCAGCAAACCGTAGGCCGGGAACCAGTGGCGCTGATACTGTTCATCGGCGTAGTAAAGCAGGTTGCTCGGTGACAGTACGCGACTGACCCACTCTCTGACCTCCTGATTGGCGCCGCGATGGGTACGGGCGTCGAACAGCAGGTAATAGCACCCTTCTTCCAGGCGGCTTTCGATGGCCTTCTCATCTTCTGTGGGACCTTTCAACGTCAGACCGCCGTTCGGCTCGTCACCAATATCCGGCAGTACCCAGACGTTCACTTCATCAATCAGTGCCCGAAAACCGAAGAAATCGTCAAAGGCGTGGATTTTCAGCTGATTACGTGTATTTCGTATCACGGCGTAAGGGCCGGTGCCAATCGGATGGCTGGAGAAATTGCTCAGGGTTTCCCATTCGCGTGGCAGGATCATCGCCGGGACCTGGCCCAGCAACCACGGCAGCCAGCGATCGGGCTGAGACAGGTGAATGTCCAGCGTCCAGGATGTTGGCGAGACGATCTCGCTGATATGGGAATAGAGCGGTAAGACGTTAATGCGCGTCAGGGACGACACCACATCGTCCATTTCCAGTTCACGACCGTGATGAAAATGGATCCCCGGACGCAGAAAAAAGCGCCAGTGCAGGGGAGAAATTTGTTGCCAGTGGTGGGCGATATCCGCTTCCAGTTCCCCATTTTCCTCATTTACGCGGGTCAGGGCGCTGAAGATTTGGCGGGCAATATGGGTTTCTGAGCGTCGCAGCGCGCTGCCCGGCAGCAGATTTTGCATCGGGCGGTAGTAAAGAACACGAAGAATATGACGGCCCTGACGGAAACTGCGGCCCAGATGGGAGACCAGCATCTGCCGTACGGCCGTTTTGTCACCGACCAGTTGCACCAGTTGATCGATGCGATCCTGCTCCAGTAGATCTTCCGCGCGCTGCTGCTGGAGCGCCAGTCCGGTATACAGGAAAGTTAAGCGTGAACGTTTTCCGCGTCCAACCTCTGCTTCCCACGTCAGCCAACCGCGTTCCTGCATAGTATTGAGCAGCGTACGCATATGGCGACGGGAGCAGCTCAGGAGATCCGCCAGTTCGTTAAGCGTGGTGTCCTGCGTTTTGCCGTCGCAGCATTGCCACAAGCGGATGAACTGTTGTTGCAGACGGCCAGAAGACATAAAAGGGGAACTCCTGCGGAAAACTCAGCAATTTTATTATCCCTATATTAGGCCAATAATACATTCCGATGAAGCACTATGAAGGGGTCATCTATGCGCCAGTTTTATCAGAAGTACTTTGCCGCGACAGAAGGGTTGTCCTGGTTGGCTTGCCTGAGCGCGCCGCAGCGCTTAAAGATGCTGGAAGAACTGATGCAGTGGGAGGTGACAGCCTGACCCTGGAGTAGCAGACATCATGTGTGACTGAGTATTGGTGTTAATCACCGCGCCAGCAGGTATTATCTGCTGGCTTTTTTCGTTTTGACTTCGTTTATATACGAAATCATTCAGGCCAGACGGCAAGTGAGTGAATCCCCAGAAGTATGTGACTGGGGGGGAGCGCGCGTAATCAACGCAGAGGCAGCCTGAAGGATGACGTGTGTATTAAGGGATAAATATGCTCTGGTTGATCACGATGGGACGACGTCTCAACGGTGTGTACGCGGCGTTTATGCTGGTCGCATTTATGATGGGCGTGGCAGGGGCGCTACAGGCCCCGACGCTGAGCCTGTTTCTCAGTCGCGAGGTCGGGGCGCAGCCGTTCTGGGTGGGGCTGTTCTATACCGTTAACGCCATCGCCGGGATTGGCGTGAGTCTTGCGCTGGCAAAACGCTCCGACAGCCAGGGAGACCGCCGCAAGCTGATTCTGTTCTGTTGTCTGATGGCAGTCGGTAATGCGCTGTTGTTTGCCTTTAATCGTCACTATCTGACGTTGATTACCTGCGGCGTACTGCTGGCGTCGCTGGCAAATACCGCGATGCCGCAACTGTTCGCCCTGGCACGGGAATATGCCGACAGCTCGGCGCGTGAAGTGGTGATGTTCAGTTCGGTGATGCGTGCACAGCTTTCACTGGCGTGGGTGATTGGCCCGCCGCTGGCATTCATGTTGGCGCTGAATTATGGCTTCATGATGATGTTTTCGATTGCCGCCACGATTTTTGCGCTCAGTTTCATCCTGATTGCCTTTATGCTGCCATCCGTCGCCCGCGTTGAACAACCTGCGGATGTGCCGGTCAGCCAGGCCGGTGGCTGGCAGGATAAAAACGTCCGCATGCTGTTTGTTGCCTCCACGCTGATGTGGACCTGCAACACCATGTACATCATCGATATGCCGTTATGGATTAGCGCAGAGCTTGGGCTGCCGGATAAGCTTGCCGGGATCCTGATGGGGACCGCTGCAGGGCTGGAAATCCCGATCATGATCCTTGCCGGCTTCTACGTCAAACGTTTCGGTAAGCGCCGGATGATGCTTATTGCTGTCACCGCGGGCGTGCTGTTTTATCTCGGACTGATTTTCTTCCACAGCCATCAGGCGCTGCTGATGTTGCAACTGTTTAATGCGGCGTTTATCGGGATTATTGCCGGTATTGGAATGCTCTGGTTTCAGGATCTGATGCCGGGTAGGGCCGGATCGGCGACAACATTATTTACCAACAGCATTTCGACTGGCGTCATTCTGGCAGGGGTTATCCAGGGGGCTGTCGCGCAGAGCTACGGTCACTTCGCGGTGTACTGGGTGATTGCGGCGATTTCGCTGGTGACGCTGGTGATGACCAGGCGGGTGAAAGACGTTTGATTTATGGATTGCCGGATGGCGGCTAACGCCTTATCCGACCTACAGAAATTCGTAGGCCGGATAAGCGCAGCGCATCCGGCATGGCGGACTTAGCGCATAAACGCGGGCTGTTTCTCTTCGTAGGTGGCGATCGCATCTTCGTGCTGCAGCGTCAACCCTATGCTGTCCAGACCGTTCAACATGCAGTGGCGGCGGAAGTCGTCGATCTTAAAGCTGTAAGACTTATCGCCTGCTTTCACTACCTGCGCGACCAGGTCCACTTCAAATGTAATCCCCGGATTGGCTTTGACCAGGTTGAACAGCTCATCCACCTCATCGTCGCTCAGCTTCACAGGCAACAGCTGATTGTTAAAGCTGTTGCCATAGAAGATGTCCGCGAAGCTCGGCGCAATCACTACTTTGAAGCCATAGTCCGTCAGCGCCCACGGCGCGTGCTCACGGGAAGAGCCGCAGCCAACAGAATCGAGGCCCCTTGATACTCCGGGAAATTCAGGACGAACTCCGGATTCGGCTGTTGGCCGTTCTCATCCAGAAAACGCCAGTCATTGAACAGGTGCGCGCCAAAACCGGTGCGGGTAACCTTCTGCAAGAACTGCTTAGGAATGATGGCGTCGGTATCGACGTTGGCGGCATCCAGTGGGACAACCAGGCCTTGATGTTGGGTAAATTTCTCTGCCATGGGAGTCTCCTTATTTGATGCTGCGAATATCGGCAAAATGACCGGTAACGGCAGCGGCAGCGGCCATCGCCGGGCTGACCAGATGGGTACGCCCACCGCGACCCTGACGACCTTCAAAGTTACGGTTGCTGGTCGACGCGCAGCGCTCACCTGGATTCAGGCGGTCATTGTTCATTGCCAGACACATGGAGCAACCCGGCAGACGCCACTCGAAACCGGCTTCGATAAAGATCTTATCCAGCCCTTCTGCTTCTGCCTGCGCCTTCACCGGACCGGAGCCTGGAACCACCAGAGCCTGGACGCCCGGCGCGACTTTACGGCCTCTGGCGACTTCCGCGGCGGCGCGCAAATCTTCAATACGCGAGTTGGTGCACGAGCCGATGAACACTTTATCAATCGCCACTTCCGTTAACGGTACGCCCGACTTCAGGCCCATATAGGCCAGCGCTTTCTCGGCACTGGCGCGTTCAACCGGATCGGTAAACGACGCCGGATCGGGAATGTTGTCGGTAACGGCGATGACCTGGCCCGGGTTGGTTCCCCAGGTTACCTGCGGGGCAATCTCTTCTGCCTGTAAGGTCACAACCGTATCAAAGCTTGCATCAGCGTCGGTTTGCAGTGTTTTCCAGTACGCGACTGCGTCATCAAAATCGTTGCCTTTCGGCGCGTGCAGACGACCTTTGACGTAATTGAAGGTGGTTTCATCCGGGGCAACTAATCCGGCTTTGGCACCCATTTCGATAGCCATGTTGCACAGGGTCATACGGCCTTCCATGCTCAGGGCTCGGATGGCATCACCGCAAAACTCAACGACGTGACCGGTCCCACCGGCGCTACCGGTTTTACCGATAATCGCCAACACGATATCTTTCGCAGTGATCCCCGGCGCGGCGGTGCCGTTGACTTCAATCTTCATGGTTTTGGCGCGGCCCTGTTTCAGGGTCTGGGTCGCCAGGACGTGCTCTACTTCGGAGGTGCCAATACCGAACGCCAGTGCACCGAAGGCACCGTGGGTTGCGGTATGCGAGTCGCCACAAACGATGGTCATTCCCGGCAGGGTCACGCCTTGTTCCGGCCCCATCACGTGAACGATACCCTGATACGGGTGGTTCAGATCGTACAATTCAACGCCAAACTCGTTGCAGTTCTTAATCAACTCCTGCATCTGGATACGCGCCATTTCACCGGACGCATTGATATCTTTGGTCTGCGTAGAGACGTTGTGATCCATCGTGGCAAAGGTTTTGCCCGGCTGACGAACCGGACGACCATGCGCACGCAGGCCGTCGAACGCCTGCGGAGAGGTCACTTCATGCACCAGATGTCGGTCGATATACAGCAGCGGGGTTTCGTTGTGCGCTTCATAGACTACGTGCGCATCAAACAATTTTTCGTATAACGTTTTAGCCATGATTACACCCCTTGTGCGACGTAGCGAGCAATGATGTCGCCCATCTCATCAGTACCGACGGCCGCCGCGCCACGGGCTAAATCACCGGTGCGGATACCTTCTTCTAATGCGCGGTTAACCGCACGTTCAATGGCGGATGCTGCGTCATCGGCATCCAGGCTGTAGCGCAGCAGCAGCGCCAGCGACAAAATTTGCGCAATCGGATTAGCGATATTCTTGCCGGCAATATCCGGCGCGGAGCCGCCCGCGGGTTCATACAAACCAAAGCCCTGCTCGTTCAGACTGGCGGAGGGTAACATGCCCATTGAGCCGGTGATCATTGCACATTCGTCAGACAAAATGTCGCCAAACAGGTTAGAGCACAGCAGCACATCGAACTGTGACGGGTCTTTAATCAACTGCATGGTGGCGTTGTCGATATACATATGCGCCAGCTCAACGTCCGGATACTCTTTGGCGATTTCATTGACGATTTCACGCCACAAAATAGAGGTTTGCAGAACGTTCGCTTTGTCGATAGAAGTCACCTTACGGCGGCGTTTACGCGCGGATTCAAACGCGATGCGCGCGATACGTTCAATTTCAAAGCGGTGATAGACTTCGGTATCAAACGCTTTTTCATGCTGGCCGCTACCTTCGCGACCTTTTGGCTGACCGAAGTAGATGCCACCGGTCAGCTCGCGGACGCACAGAATGTCGAAGCCATTTGCGGCGATGTCGGCGCGCAGTGGGCAGAAGGCTTCCAGCCCCTGATACAGTTTTGCCGGACGCAGGTTGCTGAACAGTTTGAAGTGTTTACGCAGCGGCAGCAGCGCGCCGCGCTCCGGCTGACTGTCAGGCGGCAGATGTTCCCATTTCGGGCCGCCTACGGAGCCAAACAGAACGGCGTCGGCCTGTTCGCACCCTTCCACCGTCGCCTTCGGCAGCGGTTGACCGTGGTTGTCGATCGCCGCGCCGCCGACGTCATAACGACTGGTGGTAATGCGCATCTCAAATCGATGGCGAACCGCTTCCAGGACTTTCAGGGCTTGCGCCATCACTTCCGGACCAATACCGTCGCCCGGCAAAACAGCAATATGATAATTCTTCGACATCACACGGTTTCCTTGTTGTTCTCGTTGTTCTGAGCTTTACGTTGCAACTCTTTTTCGACTTCTGCCGCACGCCAGATGTTGTTCAGCACGTGCACCATCGCTTTCGCGGAAGATTCAACAATGTCTGTCGCCAGACCGACGCCGTGGAAGCGACGTCCGTTATAGTTCGCGACGATATCCACCTGACCCAGAGCGTCTTTACCGTGCCCTTTGGCAGACAGGCTGTATTTCACCAGCTCAATGTCGTAATCGGTAATACGGTTGATCGCCTGGTAAATCGCATCGACTGGACCGTTACCGTTAGCCGCTTCGGCTTTTACGTCACTGCCGCAGGCCAGCCTGACGGAGGCGGTGGCAATATCGTTAGAACCGGACTGGACGCTGAAATAATCCAGGCGGAAGTGCTCGGGTTCTTCCTGTTGCTTGCCAATAAACGCCAGCGCTTCCAGATCGTAATCGAACACCTGACCTTTCTTATCGGCCAGCTTCAGGAAGGCGTCGTACAGATTGTCCAGGCTGTATTCACTCTCTTTATAGCCCATCTCATCCATACGGTGTTTCACCGCCGCGCGCCCGGAACGGGAGGTCAGGTTCAGTTGCACCTGATTCAGACCGATGGATTCCGGCGTCATGATTTCGTAGTTTTCTCGGTTCTTCAGCACGCCATCCTGGTGGATCCCGGAGGAGTGGGCAAACGCGCCGCTACCGACAATGGCTTTGTTCGCCGGGATCGGCATGTTGCAGATCTGGCTGACTAACTGGCTGGTACGCCAGATCTCCTGATGGTTAATGCGGGTGTTGACGTTCAGGATGTCCTGACGAACTTTAATCGCCATGATCACCTCTTCCAGCGAGCAGTTGCCCGCACGCTCACCAATCCCGTTCATCGCGCCTTCAACCTGACGCGCACCCGCGTGGACCGCAGCCAGAGCGTTGCCGACACCCAGACCTAAGTCGTCATGGGTATGGACAGAGATGATCGCTTTATCGATGTTTGGCACGCGCTCATACAGGCCAGAGATAATACCGGCGAACTCGAAGGGCATGGTGTAGCCGACGGTGTCAGGAATATTGATCGTTTTTGCGCCAGCATTGATGGCGGCTCCCCCGACGCGAGCCAGATCGGCAATAGGCGTACGGCCAGCATCCTCACACGAGAATTCGACGTCGTCAGTATAATTACGTGCGCGTTTCACCATATAGACAGCACGCTCAATCACTTCATCCAGCGTGCTGCGCAGTTTGGTGGCGATATGCATCGGTGAGGTGGCAATAAAGGTATGAATACGGAAAGCTTCTGCGACCTTCAGCGACTCAGCCGCGACGTCGATATCTTTTTCCACGCAGCGGGCTAATGCACAAACCCGACTGTTCTTGACCTGGCGGGCGATGGTTTGTACGGATTCGAAGTCGCCGGGAGACGAGACCGGGAAACCGACTTCCATGACGTCAACACCCATACGCTCAAGGGCCAGCGCAATCTGCAGCTTCTCTTTCACACTCAGGCTTGCCTGTAACGCCTGTTCACCGTCGCGTAAAGTGGTATCGAAAATAATGACTTGCTGGCTCATGTTTTAGGTCCTTAGTCTTTAGGGCGCCTTGCTTCGAGCATAAAAAAACCCGCGCAACGGCGCGGGTTTTTTATCTTACTGGATACGACTTAATGCTGAATGCCGCTCACCAGTCTACCGCGCAACGAAGATGCGTTTAGTAGTAGTAGACCGTTAAAGCGAGCGATACGAATCATTAAATCAACTCCAGGCGAATGCGATATGCTTTTAGTGGTACTGGATACGCTGGCTGATGTCAACCCCGCAGCGCGAAAACACCCTCAAGGGAAGAAAGAAACGGACAGAGAGCTTTAGCTAATTGTGCTGAACTTTTTCCATAACTCCCTATTAAAAAACGGTGGCGTATTCACACTTTTCATCATTTGACATAATTGAGCATGATTTTTTTCAATTAACATAACGAAAGCTTGTCCGCAGAGCACTGTGATTTATTTTTTATCTGCATGATTTTAATGGTTTTATTGATGCTGTTAATCAAATGATATCTGCTTGAAGAATATTATTGATAAGCTAATGTTAAACGTTAATGCGTGAGTAATATAAATAGTCAATTAAAACTTACGCTTTTATTCATTAAACGCATGATTGTTTGTTGGTGTTTCTTATGCTTATATTGCATTCGTCATTAAAAATTTATGATTTATCGTGCTGTGAATAATACCACATCACGCAGGCACCCATTTCTTCCGCATTTTTCCGGTGCCTTTATGTTTTCCTAATTTCAATCTTTACTCTTTTTCTTATTTTATATGCATGGTAAATCATATTTTCCGAGATTATTTCTCTGCATTCCGGCAAGAAAAGGGAGTTAAGCGTGACAGTGGAGTTAACTATGCCAGAAGTAACCGTTGATAAACCCAATCCCCATCATTTAGAGATGGATAAACCGCAACTTCGTATGGTTGATCTTAATCTATTGACTGTATTTGATGCGGTAATGCAGGAGCAGAATATTACCCGTGCCGCGCATGCCCTCGGGATGTCGCAGCCAGCCGTAAGTAACGCCGTGGCGCGTCTTAAAGTGATGTTCAATGATGAGCTTTTTGTGCGCTACGGTCGTGGGATCCAACCTACCGCGCGGGCTTTCCAGCTTTTTGGTTCCGTCCGCCAGGCTCTGCAATTAGTGCAGAACGAATTACCCGGATCCGGCTTTGAACCTGGCAGCAGTGAACGCATTTTTCACCTTTGCGTTTGCAGTCCGCTGGATAATATCCTGACCTCATTAATTTATAATCGTGTTGAAAAAATTGCGCCTAATATTCATGTTGTATTTAAGTCATCCTTAAATAAGGACACTGAACACCAATTACGTTATCAGGAAACTGAGTTCGTTATTAGCTATGAAGAATTTCGTCGTCCTGAATTTACGAGTATTCCGTTGTTTAATGACGAAATGGTGCTGGTCTCCAGCCGTAAACATCCGCGCATTAACGGACCCCTGTTGGAAAGCGATATCTATAATGAACAACATGCTGTTGTTTCACTGGATCGTTTTGACTCGTTTAGTCAACCCTGGTACGACACGGTTGACGCACAAGCGTGTGTGGCCTATCAGGGGATGGCATTAATCAGTGTTCTTAATGTTGTTTCGCAAACGCATCTGGTGGCTATTGCCCCACGTTGGTTAGCTGAAGAGTTCACCACCTCTTTGGATCTACAGATATTACCGCTACCTTTAAAACTGAATAGCAGAACCTGTTATCTTTCATGGCATGAAGCTGCCGGTCGGGACAAAGGACATCAATGGATGGAAGAGTTGTTAGCTTCTGTCTGCAAGCGTTAGACGCGAATGAGATAAACCGGGTGTAAACATCCGGTTTGTCCTGTCTCTGTTTCATTAACTGGTATTTTATCCTGAATTTTGTTGGTCATTCTTTTTTCTGTCCGCGAAAAAATTGATGATTCGCTGTATGTGTCCATTTTCAGCCGATTAATTATCAATACCTGAGTTAAATTTAGTTTTATTCGCCGGTTCTCCGTCATTTTCCTCTCATTTATGCTTATTTCACGGCGTCTTCGCCCCTTTCTCTGAATTGCCTGCATCCTGGGGAGCGGTTAAGGTGTTTTACACATCATTAATCGTCATTCAGTGAGGCAAGCCATGGAGATGTTATCTGGAGCCGAAATGGTCGTCCGATCGCTTATTGATCAGGGCGTTAAGCAGGTATTCGGTTATCCCGGGGGCGCAGTCCTCGATATTTATGATGCGTTGCATACGGTCGGTGGGATCGATCACGTGCTCGTTCGTCATGAACAGGCGGCCGTGCATATGGCCGATGGCCTGGCGCGGGCAACGGGGGAAGTTGGTGTAGTACTGGTGACTTCGGGTCCTGGGGCCACTAATGCGATTACAGGGATCGCGACGGCGTATATGGATTCTATTCCGTTAGTGATTCTTTCCGGTCAGGTCGCGACCTCGCTGATTGGCTATGACGCCTTTCAGGAGTGCGACATGGTGGGGATATCCCGCCCGGTCGTGAAACACAGTTTTCTGGTTAAGCAGACGGAAGATATTCCGCAGGTGCTGAAAAAAGCCTTCTGGCTGGCGGCGAGCGGCCGTCCGGGACCCGTGGTCGTGGATTTGCCGAAGGATATTCTCAATCCCGGCAAAAAACTGCCTTATTCCTGGCCTGAGTCGGTCAGCATGCGATCGTATAACCCGACCACTGCGGGCCATAAAGGGCAGATTAAGCGCGCCCTGCAAACGCTGGTGACGGCCAAAAAACCGGTTGTCTATGTTGGCGGCGGGGCCGTGACGTCAGGTTGTCATGAACAACTGCGCCAGACCATCGAAACGCTCAACCTGCCGGTGGTCTCTTCGCTGATGGGGCTAGGGGCATTTCCCGCTACGCACCGTCAGTCGCTCGGGATGCTGGGCATGCATGGTACTTATGAAGCCAACATGACGATGCATAACGCCGACGTGATTTTTGCCGTCGGGGTACGTTTCGACGATCGCACGACGAATAATCTGGCCAAGTATTGCCCGAATGCGACGGTGCTGCACATTGATATCGACCCGACTTCAATCTCTAAAACGGTGACGGCGGATATCCCTATTGTTGGTGATGCGCGTCAGGTGCTGGAACAGTTACTGGAGTTATTGCCGCAGGAATCCGCCCACCAACCGCTGGATGATATTCGTGACTGGTGGCAACAGATTGAACGCTGGCGCGCTCGTCAGTGCCTGAAATATGACACGCACAGTGAGAGTATCAAACCACAGGCGGTCATTGAGGCTATCTGGCGTCTGACCCACGGCGATGCTTATGTGACCTCCGATGTGGGGCAGCATCAGATGTTTGCCGCTCTTTATTACCCCTTCGATAAACCGCGCCGTTGGATCAACTCTGGCGGTCTTGGCACGATGGGCTTTGGCCTGCCTGCAGCCCTGGGAGTGAAAATGGCGCTGCCCGAGGAAACGGTGGTTTGTGTGACAGGTGACGGTAGCATTCAGATGAACATTCAGGAGTTGTCGACCGCGCTGCAGTATAAACTGCCGGTGCTGGTGCTAAACCTGAACAATCGTTATCTGGGGATGGTGAAGCAGTGGCAGGACATGATCTACTCGGGTCGTCACTCTCAATCGTATATGCAGTCGCTGCCTGATTTTGTTCGCCTGGCGGAAGCCTACGGACATGTCGGCATTCAGATTTCCCGTCCTGATGAGCTGGAAAGTCAATTAAGTGAAGCGCTGGCGCAGGTGAAAAACGGTCATCTGGTGTTTGTCGATGTCACCGTTGATGGCAGCGAACACGTCTACCCGATGCAGATTCGCGGCGGTGGGATGGATGAAATGTGGTTAAGCAAAACG
>OCAE01001147.1_pt1 | contig 12916 bp, 13 predicted proteins | sample 1495581 | NCBI WGS metagenome assembly OCAE01 (sample SAMEA2580278, study PRJEB22360) | human gut metagenome | biome: human gut; feature: human-associated habitat; material: faeces | place: Denmark | collected 2008/2010 | reverse complement strand
AATAAGTCTGTAAGCTGTTTTTCTTGCTTACAAACTTATTATACGAGGAGGATAAGTATGAGAGTAATAAAGGACGCCGATGTGCGGAAAAATGAGATATTGGATGCGGCTACGATTCTATTTGCCGAAAAAGGAGCCGATCATACAAGCGTTGCTGATATTATGACGGCTGTAGGTATCGCGAAAGGAACGCTGTACCATCATTTTAAGTCAAAAGAGGAAATAATGGATGCGCTGATTGAGCGTCAGACCTTCGTTCTGCTTAAAAAAGCTAAAATGGCAGCCGGAGATCAAAGCATGCCGGTAAATGAGAGAATGCTCCGCACTGTCCTGGCCCTTCACATGGACACGGAACAGACGGAGGGGAGGGAAATGATACGGCATCTGCACGAGCCTCAAAATGCACTCATGCACGAGAAGACAAAGCGGATTATCTTCAGACAGGTGCCTGCCATAATGGCCGGCATTGTCGAGGACGGAATCGCGCAAGGCATTTTTGATGCACCGTATCCTCTGGAATCCATGGAGATGGCACTGTGCTATCTGGATGTGATGCTGGATGACAATATATTAAAACTCGGTAAGACACAGCGTTCGGAAAAAATCAGGGCTTTCCTCTGTCTGCTGGAACGCCTTCTCGGGGCTGAATCAGGGGAGCTTACGGAGCTTGAAGCAGCATTTCAGGCAAGTGAAAGCAAAAGCAGCATATGAGCCGTTTAAAGCGTATAAGCCATAAGAATGCGGTATGCTGCAGAAAGATCCGGAAGAACCTCTCAGGAAATCAGGCGGTTTCACTTATTACGATGCTTTTTATCGCTGCCGCCTCCATGCTGCTTTCGCTTTCGGCTCTTCTCACGGCAAACCTGGCCGGAGCGGTGGAACAGCTTATGATGGATGCCCAGACGCCCCATTTTATGCAGATGCATACCGGCGATCCGGGCATAACAAAGCTGGAAGCCTTTGCAAAAGATAATGCCAATGTGGCGGATTTTCAGGTTCTGAATTTTTTGAATCTCAATAACGCTCATATAAGCATCGGAGGAAATTCCCTTGCCGGCAGCGTACAGGATAATGGTGTCTGCGTCCAGAGCGGCCGGTTCGATTTCCTTCTCGGCCCGGATAACCAGCCGGTGAGACCGGGAAGGGGTGAAATCTATGTTCCTGTCTGTTATTACAAGGATGGGGTGGCAAAGGCGGGCGATAAAGCCGTCCTGTCCGGCCATATTTTTACCGTAGCCGGATTCGTGAGGGATTCCCAGATGAATTCTTCCCTTGCATCCTCTAAACGCTTTGTTGTGAGCGAAGCGGATTACTCCCTGTTAGAACCCCTTGGCACCGTCGAATACCTGATTGAATTCCGTCTGAAGGACTTATCAGGCCTCGGCACTTTTGAGGCGGCTTACAGTGCCGCCGGGCTTGCATCCAACGGGCCTGCGCTCACCTGGCCCCTGTTTCGGATGATAAGCGCCGTTTCAGACGGTATTATGATTGCTGTTATTGTATTGGTGGGCATTCTTGTCATCTTTATTGCACTGCTTTGCGTCCGTTTTACGCTTCTGGCCAAAATCGAGGACGATTACCGGGAGATTGGAGTTATGAAGGCAGTCGGAATGCGGGTAACCGACATCAGGAGGATTTACCTGGCGGTTTATGGGTTCCTTGCCGCCGCCGGAAGCGCTGCCGGATTCCTGCTTTCAATTTTGCTGCTGAAACCGCTGCGTGAGGGCATCCGGCTGAATCTTGGCGACGGAGGAGGCGGGGCGTCCTCTCTGCTGGCCGGATTGGCCGGTGCGGCGCTTGTATTTCTGTTAATTCTTCTGTATGTTAACTGGAACCTGCGGCGTTTCCATCAGATTTCTGCCGTACAGGCAATCAGGTTTGGCTGCAGAACCGGTGCGTCGGACGGCTTCAGAGTGGTTAGGCTGTCAAATAAAAGCAGATGTTCGGTGAACTTTCTGCTTGCGATAAATGATGTCCTTGCCAGAAAACGGCTTTATGCCACGATGCTGTTTGTTATTATGCTGTCAAGCTTTATCATGATTGTGCCCCAGAATCTGTACCATACTATTTCTGGAGAAGATTTTGTCACATATATTGGAGTTGGGGATTGTGACCTCAGGCTCGATATCCGGCAGACCGGCCAAATCGAAGATAAGACGGCGGAAGTAGGAGCGTTTATGAGAGAGGACCCGGAAATTGCAGACTATGCCCTCTTTGTCTCAAAGACTTACCAGATCAGGACGGAGGATGGAGCGGCCGAAAACCTGAAGGTAGAACTTGGAGATCATACCGCATTCCCCCTCCGGTACGCGTCCGGCACAATGCCGGCTAAGGAGAGCGATATCGCCTTATCGGCGCTCAACGCGAAAGAGCTGGGGAAAAATATCGGCGATACAATTATCCTGCTGTCGCCTGACGGGGAACGCAGCCTTACAGTCTGCGGTATCTATTCGGACATCACAAACGGCGGAAAGACCGCAAAGGCCGCTTTCGCGGATCGTTCAAAGGAAGCAGAGTGGAGCATCGTCTGCGCCAATCTGGCCGATAAGAGCATGCTGTCCCGCATTAACCTGAAGTACTCAAAGAAATTTCCTTATGCGAAAATTTCGGGAATAGATGAATATATGGCACAGACCTTCGGCCAGACACTCCGTTCCGTGCGCTCAGCCTCTCTGTCTGCCGGCCTGTCGGCGGCGGTAATCACCCTGCTGGTGACCCTGCTGTTTATGAAGCTTTTAGTGGCAAAAGACCGGTATTCCATTTCCGTACTGCGGGCCATAGGCTATACCCGATCCGATATCGGCCTCCAGTATGCGTGGCGCGCGGTATCTGTTCTGAGCATAGGGATTATCTTGGGAGCCGTGCTGGCCAGAACTCTTGGGGAAAAGCTGGCTGCCGCCGCGATATCCTCATTCGGAGCAGAAACCTTCCGGTTTACAGTCGATCCGTTATCCACTTATTTTCTTTCCCCGTTGATTCTGCTTCTCACCGCTCTGTTAGCGGTGGTACTGGGCACATCCCGTGCGGGCGACGTCAAATTATTTGAATCCATAAAGGAGTAGATATGAACCAATTGTTAGCCGGCATTGAAATCATCAAATCCCTGGGAAACGGAGCTGAAAAGCGAAGCGTGCTTAACAGGGTATCCATTGAGATCGGAGAGGGAGAGTTTGTATCGGTTATGGGCCCCTCTGGTTCCGGAAAATCCACGCTGCTTTATACTCTGAGCGGCATGGAACCTATAGACAGCGGGAAAGTAATCTTTGAGAATCAGAAGCTGTCGGAATTGTCCGATGACGAGCTTTCTGATTTGCGCAGAAACAGAATGGGCTTTGTCTTCCAGCAGCCAACCCTGTTAAAAAATCTGAGTATATTGGACAATATCCTTTTGCCGCAGATGCGGGACAACCGCAGAAATATAAAAAAACTTACGGAGAAAGCCGAAATGCTGATGAAACAGATGGGTATCAGTGAGCTTAAGGACAGGGAGATTACTCAGGCCTCCGGCGGCCAGCTCCAGCGAGCGGGCATCTGCCGCGCTCTGTTGGGCGGCCCGGGAATCATATTTGGAGATGAACCGACCGGAGCTTTAAATACAAAGGCGGCCCGTGAAATTATGGAGCTTTTTACCCGGATTAATAAGGACGGCACCGCAATTCTGCTGGTCACACATGATCCCGGTATTGCGGCCAGAACAGAACGGGTCCTGTTCCTGTGCGACGGCGCAATCGCAAGTGAATGCAGGCTGTCTAAGTTTTCCGGTAAAAACCTGGAGGAACGGACACGTACGGTCACACAGCTTATGCAGCGGATCGGTATTTAATCCGGCTATGAAAGCTGCCGGGAGGGAGCAGCAACGAAAGGATTCTTTAGATACCACAAGAGGGCACTGCGGCGGTAGGGCATTATGTCGCTGAAGCGACCCGCCGCAGGCGGAGGGGCTGTAAAAAAAACAGCCCTAAAGAAAAATCGCTGAGGTCGTGAGACTTCAGCGATTTTTTGGTATAATTAATTATGCGACTAACTAATAAAACCAATGTTAATTATACACCACGTCAGTTGAAATTACCATTGGAAATCGAAAAATTAATTGATATTTCTGATCCGGTATACACTTTCTGGGAAGTGATGGATCACATTGACCTATCATCAGAGGTCGGATCCCAACGTCCTTGTGACGGGCCACTGCAATGTCACGCAGGACCGGATAATACAGATCAGCGACCAGACAGGCGCAGGCCTTCTGGAGGCCTTCGGCGCCGTGCGCGAGGATTTTTTCATCGGTTTGTCAACTCTGGTGGAAGATGAGCAGGACGTCAAAACGGCTATGGAGGCGGGGATGGATGCTCATATCGCAAAGCCCATTGATGTAAACATCCTGTATGAAACGCTCACTCAGGTAATGGGGAGAGAAGCATGAAAAAAAGGACAGTAACCGCCATGTTTTTTTCACTTATGCTGCTGTCGGTTCTTATCATAGCGCTGCTGGCAAGAGCAGAAAAGAAGAGAAACATTCAGCAGGCGGAATACGTAATGCTCAGCGAGATCAGTAAAATCCAATACGCGATTGATTCCCGGCTGTTAAGCACGGAAATTTTTGAAATGATTATCGTCAATAACTATGGCATGATTACGGAATTTGAAATGACGGCAGAGCGTTTATATGAAAATGATCCCGCAATCCGCAGTTTACAGCTTGCGCCGGATGGGATTGTAACCTACGTTTATCCGTTGGAGGGCAACGAAAATGCATTCGGCAGTCTTTTTGACCACCCGGAGAGAAGGGCGGAGGCTGAATATGCCAGAGACACCGGAAAGATGACGCTGTCAGGACCATATGAGCTTTCCCAGGGAGGTCTGGGGCTGGTGGCCAGAAAACCGATTTATTTAGACAATGAAGGGCGGGAACATACTTTTTGGGGCTTCAGCGTGGCCGTTCTGAACGTACCGGAAATCTTTCACAGAGCAGAACTTAAAAATCTTTCCAACCGGGGTTATGCCTATCAGATATATAAGATAACGCCGGAAGATGAAATTCAAATCATATCCGCCAATACAGAATACGATATGTCGGGAGCGATTGAAGGCAGCATATCGGTTCCCAATGGAACGTGGTTTTTTAAAATGATGCCGAAAACAGGGTGGGTTTCATGTAAAAATATTATGTTGGAAAGTATTGCGGCGGTGCTAATCGATGTGCTGCTCATCCTGCTGGTGTATGGGGGATGGACCATCCTCCGTCAGAAACGAAAGATGACCGAACTGGCGAACACGGATCCGCTCACCGGTTTATACAATGTCCGCCGGTTCATGTCAATCATGAAACAACTTCATGAAAATAAGCAGCCGTTCGGCGTGCTTTATCTGGATTTGAACAAGTTTAAAGAGGTGAATGATCAATACGGACACGATACCGGAGATAAGCTTTTAGTGGAAGTGTCCTCCCGAATCAGGGAGTGCCTTAGAAACGAAGATTTTTTATTTCGGATCGGAGGGGATGAATTTTCGATTGTCATACCGGAACAGAAATCCTGTGAATTTTATAATGCCCTGACAGAACAGATTACTGCGGATATTGCCAGGCCCTGTCTGGTATCGGGCATTAAATTGTATCCGGGCGTCAGCTGCGGCTTTTCGAGATATCCGGATGAACAGTCGGAAATTGAACATTTACTCCGGGAGGCAGACAGAAAGATGTATGAAATGAAATACCGGCAGTCTTAAAATGAAGAGCATAAGTCTTATAGAGCCACTATTTTATGATGGGCCTGAAGGCGTGCGGAATGGAGATTAGAATGGAAAAGTTGATGTATGTGATGCTGATTGAGAAAAGCAAGACCTATAATAAATTAACAAAGAAGGCAGTTACAGAACATGTTGAAAATATAAGGAAGCTGGACGATGAAGGAAAACTGGAAATCTGTGGTGTGTTTAAAGGCTATCCAGGAATGGCAGGTATGTATATTCTGAAAACAGATAGCCGTGAAGAAGCAGAAGAACTTTGCAAAATGGAGCCTTTGGTTATTGGCGGATATGCAACATATAAATTAGTTACTTTGCAAGTTGCGAATCGGGAAAATAACTACCTGCTGTAAAATGAGAGGTTGAAATGATAAAGATTAGAAATGAAAAAGAAAGCGATTACAAGGCTGTAGAAAAAATTACGAGGAAGGCCTTTTATAATCTCTATGTTCCGGGGGGTGTAGAGCATTATCTGGTTCACACCATGCGCGGACATGAGGATTTCATACCAGAACTGGATTTTGTAATCGAACTGGACGATCAGGTGATTGGTAATATAATGTATACAAAAGCCCGGCTGGTTGATGAAGCCGGAACAGAAAAAGAAATCTTAACCTTTGGTCCGGTCAGCATTACGCCTGAATATCAGAGAATGGGTTATGGAAAGATGCTTATCGAGCATTCCTTTGAACAGGCCGTGCTGCTTGGATATGATGTAATTGTTATCCTGGGAAGCCCGATGAACTATGTGGGCCATGGCTTTAAAAGCTGTAAGAAATTGAATGTCTGCATGGAAGATGGGAGATATCCGGCTGCCATGATGGTGAAGGAATTGGCACCCAATCGGTTAGACGGCAGAAAATGGTTCTATTATGACAGCCCTGTTATGGCAATTTCCGAGGAAGAGGCCCGGAAGTATGACGATACATTAGAGAAAATGGAAAAGAAACATCAACCGAGTCAGGAAGAGTTTTATATTTTGAGCCATGCTTTTATTGATGACGGTGACCTGTAAGCGGAGCGTGCAGGTTATCGTTGAGTAAGACATGCTGCGCCAAATAAAGTATACAATGGCAGCAGGCAGGGCAGTCCCCAGAGTCTGACATGAGGTTTGATTTATTGGAGATAAAAGATGAAAGAATATATAATAAAGGACGATCGGACATGTATGTGTAAGAGTCTGATTTGTAACGGAATTGAATTTGCATACCGATATATCCAGGAAATCATATGAGCGGGTTAAAAATCAAAGGTAACCTTTATGGACGACGGCCACACGCAGCAGTATTTTTATCTGACCTAGGACACGGAAACCGGGGAATGGACGATCAGCGACAATACATCGCCGGATACAAGCGCGGCCCCCATTCAGTATGGAACATTTATGAAACACTAAAAAGCTGAAAAAGTAGAAAAAACATGAAAGGAGGCTGCCTATGAACTGGGAGCCGTGGACTGGCTGTTACCAAATAAGTGACGGCTGCGCAAACTGTTACTTTTACGGGCCGTATGCAAAACGATACGGCCAGAATACAATCTTGAAAACGGATAAATTCGACTGGCCTGTCAGGAGAAATAAAAAGGGCGAATACAATATCAAGGGGGATAAGATCCTCGCCACCTGCTTTGCCACCGACTTTTTCCTGCCCGAAGCGGATGAATGGCGGGGAGAAGTCTGGGCCATGATCCGGGAACGGACGGACATTGATTTTTTGATTCTAACCAAGCGGATTGACCGATTTCCGGCATCCCTTCCCTCTGACTGGGGCGAGGGCTACGACAATGTGAACATCGGCTGTACGGTGGAAAACCAGGCGCTGGCTGATACCCGGCTCCCCCTGTTTTTATCTTATCCGATGAAGCGCCGTTTCATTGCCTGCGCTCCGCTTCTGGAAGCAATCGACCTCACCCCCTATCTTCATGGTGTGGCTCACGTTACCGTTGGCGGCGAAACAGGGCGGGCAGCGCGTGAGTGCGATTATGAGTGGGTGATGAACATCCGGGAGCAATGCGTGAGTGCGGGGGTGACGTTCTGGTTTAAGAACACAGGCTCTCTTTTCCGGCATGACGGCATTGTGGAAAAAATCAATCCATATAAGCAGACCGGTATGGCAAAAGAACTTGGTATCGATATTTCAGACGGGAAAAGGCTGTTTTAATGACTTTGGCAGGTGATTTCGGCGTCAATGTTCAGCCGGATGGCTTGAGGGGTACACCTGGCGGTAATCTGGTATGAATAGTCTGCGCTTACCGGTTTATAGGATGATCAGTTGTTATAGCGTGAAATTATTGAATGTGGTGTTCGACGAATCGAACTGGAGGGCAAATGGATATTACAAGATATGAAAATTTGATCAGACGTGCATGGAAGGATTTCCGAATGAAATTAATAACATATTGAAAATGGCAAGAGGAAAGAAACGCTGCGCTATTGGGTGTATCACCACCGATGATTTCTATGGATGCTGCCTCTCATGGGATTATAGCTGTGAAATCGAAGAGTATTATGACTGGGAGCATGGGGTAAATCCTGATTTTTTGTATCAACCCTTAGTGGACATTGTGGAGACGTGCAAGGAAATTGATTTTTGAAAACCATCGGACGAAAAGTGGGAGTTTACGCTTACGTTCCGCCCCGACTCCCGCCATGGGGGTGTAGACGCAAGGCTGAATTGTGGGACTTCTATGATATTATCAGAGAGAAAAACTGGGCCGCTGTGGGGCGTGATCAGTTTCAAGACTTCTACGATTTTTCGCTGTTTCATGCGGATACGACGGTATTCCGCTTGCGGCTGCAGATTCGTTACAGCTTCGGCTAATTAAAATCGCTGCGCGATGAGGCGACTGCCTGCAGCCACTATCTTTTCGCACGGTCAGCGCAGCAAATGCGCAGACCTGTCTGAACTGTTACGAGTGCTTGCTTTTGATAACATCTATAGGCAAATCTTAATTTGACACATACTGGTATTGGTGTTATACTTAGTTATCAGCGGTCACGGTGATAGAGTGCTGACGAAAAATTAAACAGAATCCTTGCAGAAGTCACTTTTTTAAGTGGCTTTTTATTTTTTTAAGGAAAAGAAAGAAGAGGTGAAACATTATGGGAGACAAAAATCCGAAAAAGGGAAAGAAACCGAAGAAAGACAGGAATGTGCCGGTAACAAACCCGGCAGAGAAACAGGAACCGGAATTAATTTCCAGGAAGAAAAAGCCGTTATAGAACCATAACGGAAAGGAGACATATGTTGTTGAAAAGAATACTGGTTGGCAGTCCGATTTGCCAAAAACCCGATATATTAAAGGCATTTCTGGAGTCATTATCAAATTTAGAACATAAGGAGTTCCTGATGGATTATATTTTTGTAGACGACAATCAGGACATGGATTCCAGCGAAATTCTAAATCAGTTCAGCCAAAAAGGCTCAGTAGTATCTGTGCTTTCAGCGGCTCCGCCGGGAGATTATCTGTGTGATGAGGGCACCCATTACTGGAGCAATGCGTTAATGTTCCGGGTAGCGAAGTGGAAAAACAGGATCATTAAGTATGCGCTCGATCAGGAATATGACGGCCTGTTTCTCGTGGATTCAGATCTGATTTTAAACCCGGAGCTGCTGGAGCATTTAGAGAAGGCAGAAAAAGATGTAATTTCCGAAATCTTCTGGACTCGCTGGCATCCGGGACAGAGGCTGGAACCGAATGTATGGCTTTTCGATGAATATGATCTCGCCTATAGAAATCCGGGGGAGGAGATAAATGAAGAGACAAAAGAGGAAAGAAGCAGTCAGTTCCTGAAACAGCTGAAGGTACCTGGGATATATGAGGTGGGAGGTTTAGGCGCCTGTACACTGATTAGCAGAAAAGCCCTGCTTAAGGGGGTAGATTTTTCTTATATTCCGAATCTTACAATCCGCGGCGAGGACAGATTCTTCTGCATCCGTGCGTCGGTTTTGGGAATCGGGCTCTTTGTGGATACCTACTATCCAGCTTACCATATCTATCGCGCCAGCGACTTAAAAACAGTTCCAAAACATACAAAAGAAAAAGACAGCGCGGTTTCGGATTCAGACACCGTCAAACATCAGAAACAACAGATTGTGCTATCCATGACAGTGAGGAACGAGGAAGGCCGATATCTGGAGAGGGTTCTTGATGAAATCGGCCGTTATGTTGATGAAGCAGTCATTCTCGACGATGCAAGCAGCGACCGGACATCAGAACTTTGCGAAGCTTTGCTTGCGGATACTCCGCACCGGATCATCCACAATGAAACTTCGATGTTTTCCAATGAGGTGCTGCTGCGCAGGAAGCTGTGGGAGGAGACCATGAAGTCCAATCCCGACTGGATTCTCTGTCTGGATGCAGATGAAGTACCGGAAGAGGGATTCTGGACGCATTTAAGAGAGATGACGGAAGACCCAAAGTACGATGCATACGGATTCCGCCTCTATGATATGTGGAACGAGAATGAGTACCGCGAGGATACATACTGGAATGCCCACGAGAGCAGCCGCATCTTTCTGTTGCGCTGCCGGCCCGGTTTTCACTATGAATGGAAAGAGACACCTCAGCACTGCGGCAGATTCCCCGCTAATCTGGAAGATTTCAGGCGATGTGATTCCAGATTCCGGGTGAAGCACTTCGGCTGGGCCAGACTGGAAGAACGGAAAGAAAAGTATGACCGTTACAGGCGTCTGGACCCGGAAGCGATATACGGAATTCGGAGACAGTATGACTCGATCCTGGATTCATACCCGAAACTGAAGCAGTGGAAAGAAGGAGATTGCGATTAAAAATAAAAAAATAAATATTGGGATTGGCTTTGTAACAGGAAGAAAGAATTTTCTCAGTGTCGTGCGTACATACCTGTATAACTGGAGCTGTTCGGAGGAAAATGACGCAAAAAAATATGCCCTGCATCTGTTTGTGGCCTATGACCTTAAATTTACCAACACCGAGCTAAGCGACTATCAGATTACGGACGAGGAGATTCTGGGTATGGTAGATTCGGTACATTATTTGGGGCCTTTGGCTGTCGCCAATGAGGCGGGAGTCCTGGTTAAGAAGAAGGTGATAAGTTCTAAAGAGGCCAGAATCATATTCGGAGAAGGGTATGCCAGAAAGAGAAATGCGGTGCTGTATTTTGCCATGCTGAATAAGATGGATGCTTTGATCTTTTTTGATGATGACGAGTATCCGGTCGCGAATGTGCGCATGGATGGAAGGCTGGCCTGGAAAGGTCAGCCAGTTCTGGCAGCCCATATCCATACAATTTTTCAGACGGATATGACTACCGGATATCACTGCGGCTATATCTCGCCGATTCCGGACATGGTGTTTAACGAAAAATTGGGAGAAGAGGATTTTAAAATTCTGATGAAGGCGGTAAGCAATGACATTGTGAGCTGGGAATCCGTGAAAGAAAAAATGAAGGACGGCGGAATTACCTATGGAGAAGAAAGCATAATCGTTCAAGGGACGCCAAAAGAGGTTCCTGCTGTCAATGGGATGAAGTTTATTTCGGGAGCTAACCTTGGTATGAATCTGAAAAATTCAAATAAAATATATCCATTCTATAATCCGCCGGGGGCCAGAGGTGAGGATACTTTTTTAAGTACCTGCATCTGTGGCAATGAGGTGGTGCGGATTCCTGTTTATACATTCCACGATGGATTTTCCGCCTACGGCGGCCTTCTGGCGGGGGCGCTCCCCAATTCACTGAAAACAATGACCTCCGGATCGCCTGTGATAACGAAGCGATTTTACAGGGCGCTCGTCGGCTGGATCCGCTATAAGCCGCTGCTGCTTTACATCACGCAGAATGACCAGTATGAAGCCAGGATGGAGGAGATGGAACGCCAGCTTAAGGAGGTAATCCCCAAACTCTGTGATTATTACGGCAATCCGGAATTTTCTGTGCTTTTGCAGGAATTTTCCTTTTACCGGTCTCACGTAATGGAACATCATGAGGAATTTATGACAGCAAAAAGAGCCTGGATTAAAATGATGAAAGCATGGTAAGGACAGTGATGCTAATCTTTGGTACGAGGCCGGAGGCGGTTAAGATGTGTCCGCTGGTAAAAGAATTGGAGAATCGAAGCAGCCTCCGTACTATAGTCTGTGTGACAGGCCAGCACAGAGAGATGCTGACCTCTGTTTTAAAGGTGTTTGAGGTAAAGCCGGATTATGACTTATGCGTGATGAAGGAACACCAGACGCTTGGTGAGATCACCTCCCAGGTTCTGACGCGCCTGTATCCCGTTCTGGATAAAGAACGGCCGGATCTCGTGCTGGTGCACGGAGACACAAACTCTTCTTTCGCAGCCGCTCTGTCCTGCTACTATTTGAAAATCCCGGTAGGACATGTGGAGGCAGGCCTGCGCACGTACGATATCCGGTCGCCTTATCCGGAAGAATTCAACCGGCAGGCTGTGGGAATCCTGGCAGAGTACCATTTTGCACCGACTTCTGCCGCTGCGGACAATCTGCTGCGGGAGGGGAAGGAGCGGGAACATATATTTGTGACCGGGAACACGGGGATCGATGCAATGAAGACGACGATCCGTAAGGACTACAGTAACAGGGAACTGACCTGGGCCAAAGGAAGCCGTTTGATCATTCTGACGGCCCACCGGAGAGAAAATCTGGGCGAACCGCTGGTCCGCATGCTTGGAGCCATCAGGAGAGTAGTGGATGAAAACACTGACATCAAAGTGATTTACCCAGTCCATCCTAGTCCGCAGGTGATGGAGACGGCAGAAAAGGTTCTTGGCGGCCATGAGCGGATTCATTTGATCGGGCCTTTGGATGTGCTGGACTTTCATAATTTTCTGAATCAGTCCTATCTGATACTGACGGACAGCGGCGGAATTCAGGAAGAGGCTCCGGGGCTGGGGAAACCGGTATTAGTGATGCGAGATACGACGGAGCGGCCGGAAGGTGTGGAAGCCGGAACTTTGCGGCTTACCGGGACGAAGGAAGAGGCTGTCTATCAGGCGTTTGGCCTCCTTCTTCATAATCGCTTAGAGTATGACAGGATGAGCCGGGCCTCCAACCCATATGGAGACGGATATGCCTGCCCGAGAATAGCAGACATCATAGAGTGTCTGAGATAGAGGCATTACATGATACCAGGGTCAAAAGGTTGGAAATCTGATGCAAGCTTGCTTGCATGAAG
>OCAE01001145.1_pt1 | contig 12931 bp, 8 predicted proteins | sample 1495581 | NCBI WGS metagenome assembly OCAE01 (sample SAMEA2580278, study PRJEB22360) | human gut metagenome | biome: human gut; feature: human-associated habitat; material: faeces | place: Denmark | collected 2008/2010 | reverse complement strand
GGAAGACTCAGGCGGAGGGTTTCGCACACCGGACAAGGGCCGCCCTCCGCACTTAACGCGTGAGACAATCAGCGGCCGCAGGCCAGCGGCGGCGTCCTCACCTGCTTAACTAAATGACACAACCGTGTGAACAGTAACTTAGCAGACGCTCATCATGCAGAGAAATATCTGAGAAAATTTCTCCTTCCCCTTGTAAAAATCAGTCAATGCGATACAATTAAATTGACTGATTTAGTGTAACAGTTCAGCCATGATGTATTCCGCGAAGTGTTTTCGCTGTTTTTTTAGCCGAAGGCTGAACTGTAACGATTTAGTCAATTTCCCTAACGGTCTAATGAAGAATTGCCCACATGGATTACCGATGTGTATATCCATGACAGTCAGAGAAGGGGAAAGCCGCTTGTTTGGAGGATATGATGCGAAACTTTTACATATGGGAAAGGTGGTTTAAGCAGATTGCTTATAAAAAAGAATAGCAGTGATGGTGAACCGTGCGGGGAAGTGATTCTGAATGCCGAAAAGCTCTCCATGCGTTACGAGACGGGGGATGTAATCGTGAACGCCCTGAAAAATGTTTCCTTTCAAATCAGGCGCGGAGAATTTATCGTGGTGCTGGGGCCTTCCGGTTCCGGTAAATCCACACTTCTGAATATAGTCGGAGGTATGGACCGCCCAACCTCCGGAGCGATGTGGTACGGTGATCAGAATGTGACGGATAAGACGCTGGATCAGCTTGCGCTTTACCGGCGTGATGTGGTCGGCTTTGTATTTCAGTTCTTTAATCTGATTCCGTCGCTTACGGCCAGGGAGAATGTGGAACTGGCGGCGTCACTTGTGAAAAGTGCGATGAAGGCGGATGAGGCGCTCGCCATGGTCGGTCTGGAGGAGCGGGCAGGTCACTTTCCGTCTCAGCTTTCCGGTGGGGAACAGCAGCGTGTTTCTGTTGCAAGGGCGGTTGTCAAAAGACCGGATTTGCTTCTCTGCGATGAGCCGACGGGCGCTCTGGACAGTAAAAACAGCATTGCGGTTGTAAAGCTGCTTTTAGACGTCAGGAAGCGGCTTAACTGTCCTGTGATGACAATCACGCATAATCCCGAGATGGCCCGTGTGGCTGACCGTATATTTCATATGAAAGACGGAGAACTGATACGAATAGAGGACAATGAAGCGCCATGCACGGCGGAGGAACTCGACTGGTAAGCGCCGTCTTTTTATGCCGGCGGTGCGGGCAGGAACAGGCGGCCTGGCGGAGCCGGGCGGTTTAAGAGGGAGGGACGGATATGGCAGTTATTTTATTCAAAAAAATGCTCCGTGATATCCGGACCTCCCTGTCTGCCTACATACTTTGTATCCTGATTGTAGCAATCGGTCTGTGCGGATACAGTGTTCTGGGACTTTGCTATGATAACATGGTGCTGTCCAGGGATACATTTTTCAGGAATACGGATTACTGTGACGGTTTTGCAGATACGGCAGATACGGATCTCCAGGCGGCGTCCAGGCTGGAAGGGCTGGACGGAGTTTCCGCTGCAGAAGGGCGTCTCGTGCAGAATGTGGAATTGGCCGATGTGGAGGGCGAGGCTGAGCTGCACCTTGTCTCGTGGTCGGAGGGCCAGATGAACCGGCCCCTGCTCACAAGAGGAATGATGCCTGGGGAGGGAAAGCAGGAGCTGATACTGGGGGAAAGCATGGCGAATGCCAGAGGCCTGAAACCGGGAGACACCATTAAGATTGTGGTTGCTGGAAAAAAGGTCCCGATGAAGATAACCGGAATCGGCACAACACCTGAAAATATCTATATGATCCGCGACAGGAATGAATTGTTACCAAGCCCGGAGACTTATGATGCTGCATTTGCCTCCTACCGGACCATTGCCCGGCTTCTGGGGAAGGAAAACAGGGCGAACAGCTTTCTGATACGCTTGGAAAGCGGAGTGGAATGGGAGCGTGTGGAAGATGCGGTGGAACAGCTTCTGGAGGCCTACGGACTGATTTCGGTTTATGAGGGAGCGGATCAGACCGGCGCCGCCATGGTCGGTGAGGAAATCAAACAGCTTGAAAAAATGTCCGGCGTGATTCCCTTCCTCTTTCTTTCGGTGGCGGCTGTCGTTTTATATATTACACTGAGCCGTATGACGGAGCAGCAGAGGACACAGATCGGTACGATGATGGCCCTGGGAATTTCGAAATGGCAGATTCGGTTCCACTACCTTTTATATGGAGCCGTTATCGGCGCGGCAGGAGGCATTCTCGGAACGGCGCTCGGATATATACTGGCGGATCCGATGGCAGATTATTACCGGGTGTATTTCAAGCTGCCGTCCGTCACAGCGCCTCTGTCGGCCGCATATATGCTGACGGGAACATTTGGCGCTGCCGTCTTTTGCGCGTCTGTCTCATGGATTAGCGCAGGCGCCATGTGGAAGACGGAGCCTGCCAGGGCGCTGCGTCCGGCTGCCCCCGGCGCTGTGAGAAATTCTTTTCTGGAAAAAATTCCCGGTGTTGTAAAGATACTTACAATACCGGGACTGATGGGACTCAGAAGTCTGGCCAGAAATCCCAGGAGAACCTGTTTTTCCCTGGCGGGTATGGCAGCCGCGTATATGATTACGGCGACTCTCGTATCGATGAATGCGTTGTTTGATGTTTTTATCATTGATTACTGGGAAAAGACACAAAAGCAGGACATTATGGTATATTTCAGCCATCCGGTCAGCCGTCTCGACGCGTTGGAAGCGGTCCGGGATCCCGGAATCCTGATTTCTGAGGGAATCATTGAGTTTCCGGTTACATTGGCAGGCCCGCAGGGAAAAGTTGACTGTACCCTCCAGGGAATTGATATGGATACGGAGCTGATTCATCTGTACCGTCCGGACGGACAGCGTGTAAAAGTAAAAGAAGAAGGAATCGTCCTTTCGGAACATATGGCAGGAAAGCTGGGAGTCAAACGGGGAGGTTCCGTAGAGATACGCACTGCTTACCCGGAAAAGAAAGAGACAGAAGCAGTTGTCACTGATATTATAGCGCAGTATATGGGCAGCTATGCCTACGCATCTTATCAGGGGGCGGCGGCCGTGAGCGCTTATAAAGACGGTTTTACCGGCGTTTACCTAAAAGCCTCCCGCGGTGTTCTTAAAAACCTTCGGCAGCAACTGCAGGGAAAAGGAGCTGTCTCCCTGATTCAGAGCAGGCAGGAGAGGGCCTCCCAGTACCGGGCCGTCATGAACAGTATGAGCGGGATTATGTTTTCCATGTCTCTGATGGGACTGGCAATTGGATTTGCGGTGATTTATGTCAGCTCTCTGATCCGGTATGAGGAGCTGAAACGGGAGCTTTCCGTTCTCATGCTCCTGGGGTTAAACAGCAAAGAATGCCTGGATGTATTGTCGGCAGGACAATGGGTACTGGCGGCGGGCTCTGTCATTCTTGGAATCCCGCTGTCATATCTGGCCAGCCGCCTGATATCAGCCACAATGTCCTGCGACATGTACACAATTCCCAAAGTGCTGGATGCAAATGCGCTGCTCGCTGCGGCAGGCCTCACCGCATGCTCCGCGCTTCTGGGTTCCGCGGCACTGCACCGGAAGCTTAAAAAAATACTCCCGGCAGAATTTCTGAGGGAGCGCGAATAGAGGACGGCGAAGCTGCAGCGAAGAATAAATGGAGGGCGGCTATATGAAAAAGAAATACAAAAAAATACTGGCGGCATTGATTGTGGTTATCTGCCTCGCTGTATTTGGGATTTCGCTGTTTAAGCCGGTCACGGCTAAAATGGAAGTGGTCAGATATGGGAACCTGGAAAAGAGCTTTACCGTCCAGGCAGAGTTGACGCCTGTTCACAGTATGATATTAAGCGCCCCGGCAGCAGGGAGTGTGTCGGATGTCCCTTTTAAACCGGGAAGCCAGGTAAGGGCGGGAGAAGTCCTCCTAAGGACAGAGACGGTACTGGAAATCAGTACGGATATCCAAAAAGAGCAGCTAAAGCAGCAGTTAAGTTTGGCTAAGCAGGAATATGACCGGCTATACGGTACAAACGGAGAAGCAGCGTCCTCTTACGAAGCGGCAGATCGAAGTTACCGTTTATCAAAGAAAAACTACGAGGCCGGTAAGGTCCTGGCGGATGACGGCTATCTCTCCCGGACAGAGCTGGAGATGCTTGAGCTGGAGATGGTACAGGCGCATCAGCAGTATCTTCAGGCAGAGGAGATAAATTCCGAACGTCAGAGAGATTATATGATAGAACAGATCGCTTCCTGCGAAAGGCAGCTTAATACACTGAATGAGGCGGTCGGAGGCGCGGAAATCCGCATGCCTTACGATGGCATATTATGGAAAGTCTATACGGAAAGGGGAGCGTTTCTGGCTCAGAATCAGGCGGCTGTCAAGATTTACCGTGATGATGGGATGAAGCTGTCGGCCTCTGTGCTTGCAGAAGACGTCTCGGGCATTGTACCCGGAACTGTGGCAGAGGCAGTGTATCCCGACGGGACAAAAGGCCAGGTGCAGGTGACCTTTGTCGCCAGGACGGCGTCGAAGGAGCTGTCCTCCACAGGACTTGAAGAAAGCCGCTGCCAGGTGGAGCTGGAACCATGGGAAGAGGCAATGCAAGGAGTGGAACCGGGTATTTTTAATACCGGGTTCGGTGCCGGACAGCAGGCGGATGTCACCTTCCGGATAATCAAAGCGAAGGATGTGCTGACAGTTCCCGTCTCCGCAATTGTTCCGGATGGAAAAAGAGCAATCGTTTACAGAGATAAGAATGGGAAAGCAGAAGCGGTTGCCGTTAAAGCGGGACGGACGGAAAACGGGAGAACGGAAATTCTTGACGGGCTGTCGGAAGGGGATAAAATTGTTTCGGATCCATATGAGGCGGGAGTTGAGAATGGAGAACGCGTCCGGAACGGACCGGAGACGGTGTGATGAGAACGGTTGACTGTGTCTTCCGTTCCAGGGTTAACAATCAGCGGCCGCAGGCCGGTGGACGGGGCCGAGCCCCGGCGGCCCCATCTGTTTAATTGAAGGCGGTGACCTGTGCGCGGAGCGTACAGGATATCGTTAAATCTATTTTGCCTCCTTCTCCAGCACCCGTATCCCATTTAATATAATATTCTCCGTCATATAAGCAAGCTCCTCCGCACTTTCCTTCATTCCGGAACTTAACCAGTACTGAACCATTCCAATACATCCGGAAACAATAAAAGCATAGTAAGCTTCAAAAGCGTTCGAATTACGCAGCGGTTTCAGCGCCATCCAGTCTTTCAGACATTTTTCACGCACGATGTGCTTTAAACGGTTGACAAAATTCAAGTCGCCGTTTTCGCCTATCAGAATCGAGACAATGTCGGCATTATCCTGCACAAGGGGATATAGCTCGGCAAATATCAGGGAAGGCCGGGATAACAAATCCTGAGCCTGGTGGTGGTTCAGCATATCTTCCAGTTCTTTTAACAACTCATTCTCAATCTGTTCCATCAAGTCAAAGACATCTTTATAATGCAGGTAAAAGGTTCCACGATTGATGTCTGCCATATCGGCAATTTCCCTTACCGTAATATCCTGAACCTTTTTTTCCTTCAGAAGGGCGGTCAGGCATTCTCTTAAGAGCCGGCGTGTTTTCCTGATCCGCCGGTCAATAGTTTCTTCTTTTTTCTCTTCTTTCATGACGTTTCTCCTTTTTAAAAATGTTTCTTAACGGGAATTTAACAATTGTCCCTTTTTGTCTATTTTGCACAAAAATTATTGTTAATGAACATATAAGACAAAAGTGTTGTTTATTAGATTGGGAATGAAAAAATGATTATTGTATAAATCTCCATGAGTTAGTATAATGCATTATAGCTTATAAATAAACAAATGTCAATTAACATATTGAATGTTGTTTAGGAGGAATAAAGATGAAAAAAATCATTATTTCCATAGGAAGGGAATTTGGCAGCGGAGGCAGGCGAATCGGTGAGCTTTTAGCAAAGGAGCTGGAGGTTCCGTGTTATGACAGGCATTTAATTGAAGAGGCGGCCTGCTGCAGCGGTTTTGAGACAAAAGAACTGGAAGAGGCTGACGAGATGAAGGCCAACCGTTTTCTTTTTAAAGTTCCTGCGAAGTCAAATCAATATACAGGATATGGAAAACCGATGAATGATACACTTTTTGCGATTCAGTCTGAACTGATTAGAAAATATGCAGATGCAGGCTCCTGCGTCATTGTAGGCAGATGTGCCGATAAGGTTTTGGAGAAGCAGGAGGGACTGATATCCGTATTTATCTATGCGCCTCTGGAGGCCAGGGTTGAGGAAATCAGAAGGCGGTATGAGACAGACGGGGAGGAGGCTCTTTATCTTGTCCGTCAGGCCGATAAAATCAGAAGAAATTATTATAACTATTACGCTAAGAAAAAGTGGGGGGACAGAAGCAGCTACGACCTGATGATCGACAGCAGCCATTTTACGGACAGAGAAGTGGCGGCAATGATCCGGGCAGTGTCGGAAGAGAGAAAAGCCGAATGGGAAGAAAATAAATTTTCTACACCACAGGGCTGACGGCTTGCAGATACGCTTGGGCCGGGGTTACTATTCACGGCCCTGCCCCATATTGATGAAGAAAGAGTGGAAACCAGATGAATAATGAGAATAACTTATATAGAAATAAAAAGATGGATTCAGGAAAAATGAAGAAATTAAGATTGTTTCCGGGAGCGGCACTCTGCCTGGCACTAACACTTGGAATGACAGTGCCTGCAATGGCAGACAGCGGAAGCTGGCAGCAGGATAATGAAGGAAGATGGAAATACATAACTGAGAGCGGTACGGCGGCCGCGCCGGGCTGGCTGGAGGCAGACGGAAACTGGTACAGGATTGGAGAGGACGGGAACAGGCAGACGGGCTGGTTCCGTGAGGGCGATGCCTGGTATTATCTGGATGAATCGGGCATTATGGCCACCGGATGGAAAAAGGTGGACGGCAAACACTATTATTTCCGCGATAACGGCACAATGCAGAACAGTACTCTGAGGAAAGATGAAACCCAGTATACGTTCAATGCGGATGGCAGCTTTGCGAGTGCCAGGCGCGAGAAAAACACGGGCGGCGGAGCTTTTCCGGTCGGCTTTTATAATACGGAGCTTCAGGCACTTGCCGACAATCTGAATGAACTGAAAGAGGATTCGTTTGACGGTGACGAGGAAGACGATTATTACGAGGACGATAAAAAGAATTATGACAAGGATGCAAGCTATGTCATAAACGGCAGGCTGCAGGAGATTGCGGAGCATCGTCTTCAAATGGCCAGGACAAAGGGCTACGGCAGCGGAAAAATACCGGATGAGGGCACACTGAGCGAGTATTTGAAAGCAATCGGCTATAACAGCGGCAGACGCATTATGGAAGTCTATCTGATGAACTGCGACGGAGCGGATGCGGCTGAGGATAAGCTGTTGAGAAACCATAACAGTGATGAAAAGAAGCGTTCCGATCGTGCGGTTTATTATAAAGAGATGGGGCTTGCCCATGAAAAGGTCAATGGAAAAGATTATTATATGGTGATTTTTATGAGGTAACGGCTGCCATTTATACGGCGCTGAATTTTCAGCAGGGCCGTGAATGCAGCAGGAAACAGACAGGAGCAGGGAAACATGAGACTGAAATTTTTGCGTGATAAAAGAAAACAGCTTGAAGAAAAAAAGGGTTCCTTTTCTCTTCCTGTATTCATCATAGAGAGAAGCCGGGCCATTGAGATTGTATTTGTGATAGCCGTGCTTCTTTCAATGCTGGCGGCTCCCTTTGTCAATATCAATTATGATCTCACACGGTATCTTCCGGACACGGTACAGTCTAAAGCCGGACTGGATCTGATGGAAGAGAAATTCGGCTATCCGGGTACCGGACGGGTTATGATTGAAGATGTAACACTGTATGAAGCTAAGCAGTATAAGGATAAGCTGGAAAAGGTTGACGGTGTGGATCAGATCATGTGGCTGGATACCGGAACGGATGTCTTTTCTTCCGACGCATTTATCAACTTCAACAGTATTGATGATTACTATAAAGACGGTTCTGCCGTCATGGATATCGTCTTTGAAAAAGGCGACACCAGCCGGAAAACCTCCAGGGCGATTGATGCGATGCAGGAAATCACCGGGGAAAAGGGCCATTATGTGGGCATGGCGGTGCAGAATAAATCGCTGGCCGAGAATGTGACGAAAGAGATGAAGCTGATACTTACTCTTGGCGTACTGATGATCTTTATTATTCTCTGCCTGACGACAAACTCCTGGTTTGAACCGGTTTTGTATCTGATTGTCATGGGAGTGGCGATACTGATCAACAAAGGAACCAACATTTTCCTGGGGGAAATCTCATTCCTGACCAACAGCGTGTCGGCCGTCCTTCAGCTTGCGGTATCGATGGATTACTCCATTTTCCTGATTCATGCGTTTACCAGGGAAAAAAATAAAGGTCTGGATCAGATGACGGCTCTGACGAATGCTATCAATGAAGCGCTGAATTCCATTTTCGCCAGCAGCCTTACAACGATCGTGGGATTCATAGTTTTGGCCTTTATGAAATTTAATATCGGATTTGACATGGGAATCGTACTGGCAAAAGGCATAATCTTCAGCCTGCTGACGGTGGTATTCTTCATGCCGGCCATGATACTGAGGCTGACGCCGATGATTGAAAAAACGGGACACCGTTCATTTATGCCGGGATTTGATAAGCTCAGCCGCGGGATTTACCGTATCCGGTACGGCGTGCTGATTTTTGTCGCAATATTCGTGATACCGGCTTATACGGCGCAGAATATGAATCGTTTTCTGTTCGGTAATGATGCGGTGGGAGCCAGTGAGGGAACAAAGGTTTACGACGACGAGCAGCTGATCAATGCCAAATTCGGCCGCAGCAATATGATGATGGCCCTGGTGCCGAACACTTCGCTGATAGATGAAAAAGCTTTTACCGACGAAGTGGAAGCACTTGCGTATACAAAATCCGTAACCTCGATGGCCGGCTCTCTTCCGGATGGTGTGCCTGAGGAATTTCTTCCAAAAAGCATTACGGAGCAGCTACATAAGAATGACTATTCCAGAATCCTGATTTACGTCAGAAGCAAGGGCGAGAGCAAGCTGGCCTATCAGTGTTCCGATGAGATTCAGGCATTGATGAAAAAATATTATCCGGAAAATTCCTACCTGGTGGGAACGACACCTTCCACCCAGGATATTGAGACGACAATCACAAAGGATTACAGCAGAGTGAATGTTCTGTCGCTGTTAGGCGTCTTCTTTGTAGTGATGTTCAGTTTCAAATCGGTGGCCATACCGGTGATCATCATGATCCCCATCGAGGTGGCGATTTTTATTAATATGGCAGTTCCCTATATTAAGGGAGATACGATGATTTTCATGGGATATATCATCGTAAGCTGTATTCAGCTCGGAGCCACGGTAGATTACGCGATTCTGACCACGAACAATTATCTGGAATGCAGGAAACAGGCGGAAAAGAGGGAGGCAGCTATCCAGGCTCTTAACATGAGCATTCCGGCTATCCTTACATCCGGCTCAATCCTGACTATAGTTGGTTATATTTTATACAACATTTCTTCGGTGGCCGCCATCGGAGATCTGGGACATCTGATAGGAAGAGGAGCGTGGATGAGCATGCTTCTGGTATGCACCCTGCTTCCGGCCTTTCTCGTGCTGTTCGACAATATCCTGATGGATAATGAGTTTGAACGGATCCGGAAATTCTTTGAGAAGCGGAGAATGAGAAGGCGGGAACGGTTCAGAAGAATGGCAGGAAAAGTGAAACCCGGAAAAAACGGCAGCGGCGAGGATAAGAAGGAGGCTTGAAGGTCATGAGACATAGAAGAAAAACAGCAGTATTAATGGCGGCAGTCACGCTGTCCATGAGTGTGGCATCGCCTGTCAGGGCGGCGGCTCCCCGTGTTCAGGTCGACGAAACGATGTATGTCAATATGGACTATTACGGAAACATGACAACGGTCAACGTAGTGAAAGGATGCAGTACCAACGGCGTGGAGCGTTATACAGATTACGGAGTCTATGACAAGGTAGTCAATATGACAGATAAGACAGAACCCGAACTGGGTGACGGAAGCGTTACCTGGCAGCTTCCGGAGGGCAGCAAACGGTTTTATTACCAGTGTACGATGCCGGACGGCACGACAGAGCTTCCGTGGACATTTGATATTTCATATAAGCTGAATGGGGTGGAGGCCGACGCGTCAAAGCTGTCCGGCGCATCCGGTCTTGTGGAAATTAATGTCAAGGCATTTGCCAACAAGGCGGCCAGGGCTTATTACAAGAATAATATGATACTGACCGTAGTAGTCCCGGTGGATATGGAAAAATGTTACAGTGTGGACGCCCCTGGCTCCCAGCTCCAGTCGGTGGGAAATAATACCGTGGTTATGTTTGCCGCCCTTCCGGGTGAAGACGGGGACTATACAGTGCGTATCGGCACCGATGATTATGAGAGTGTGGGGATTATCATGATGATGGTGCCCGGCACAATGGATGCGTTAAATAATATTAAGGATTTAAAAGAGGCGAAGGATACCTGGCGCGAGGACGGCGATAAAATGTACGACAGCATGAACCAGCTTCTGCGCTCAATGGAAGCCATGAAAATGGATGTAACCCAGGTGAAGGGAGGCTTGAATTCCCTTGATGACGCCAGAGGGCAGATAAATGGGAACAGGAAGCAGATAGAAGCTCTGTCAACCCAAGCCCTGAATGATCTGGCCTCAGTTACCGAACAGACCTCCAGGGTCATTCCATACCTGGAAACAGCCAGAAACGCGGTGACGGATATCAATGCCAATATGGATGCTATCTACAACACAATGGAGGATACCCAGGATGAGCTGGATCGGCTGTATGACAGGCTGGGAGGACTGAAGAATTCCCTGAACACGATGTCGGACAGAATCGGTAAGGGAATCACAGAGGAAGAGCAGAAGCAGCTGGCGGCTGCGATCAGTCAGCAGACAGCGGAGATACAGCAGATTCTGGAGGCTTTGGCAGGCCAGCTCGGAGGAAGTTCAGGCGCTTACGGACTGGCATCCGACGATCTGGAAAGGCTGGAGGAGAGCCTTAAGTCGGCTGATTCCTTCCGATATAACAGAAAGAAAAAACCAGCCGGTTCTGTGGGAGCAGAAAATACGGCTCCCGGCAGTGATAACACGGGTAAACCAGAAGAGACAAAACCAGAAGAAACAAAACCAGAAGAGACAAAAAAACCAACAGGCGCTGAAAATCCGTCAGGAACAGAAAGCACGTCAGGAACGGAAAGTACGTCAGGAACGGAAAGCACGTCAGGAACGGAAAGTACGTCAGGAACGGAAAGCACAGCAGGAACGGAAAATCCGGCAGGAACGGAAACCGCAGAAGGAGCCGGAAAAACGGCAGAAATGGAGAATGCATCCGTTCCGGAAACACCGGAAAATGCCGGAAAATTTTTGCCATCGAAAGATACGGATACGGAAAGCGCCCCACAGGCACAGAAGAGTGACGGGGAAGCGCAGATTCAGGCATTCGGCGCTGAGTCGGATTTGAGCGCCCTGCAGGGCGGCCCTTCCGGCCTTCCGGGAAGCGGTGGAGTGAACAATGAGAGTTTTGACGAATGGAGTGAGGAACTGGACCCATATGCCGACAATGTAGAGGAAGTACTCCAGTCACTGTCCGGAACCTCCTATCCGGCGGAAGTGGGCGCTATTCTCCAGAAAATTCAGGCCATGATCGGGGACGGCACCGCTGTGCAGCAGTCCGCGGCTCAGGTAATTGGAAAAATCAACGCCGTATGCAGTGATGTTGGGAATGTTGGACACAAAACAGCCTCCACAGTCTCAGCGCTCAGAAGCGTGACCGATGAATTGATCAATCTTCTTGACGATACGAGAGTATTAATTGACACGGCAGACAGTTATGTTCCCTCCATGCTGGATTCACTGGCGGACACACAGGAACTTCTGAACCGCCTGACCAGGGCAATGGGCAGCACACATGACATGCTGAGCCTTGTAAACACGACCATGATAGCAGCAGGTGATTCCCTTGATGCAGGTACGAAGAACAGCCTGGAGGGCCTCCGTGGGCTGCTCGATAAGAGTCTGACCACGCTCGACAGTATCACGGCGGTGAGAACGGCCAGCGAGGGCATGAAGGATACGCTGGATGAGCAATTGGATAAATACGAGGATGAAAATAATTTCCTCAATATTGATCCGGAGGCAGACAAAATTTCCTTTACTTCATCGAAAAATCCTTCGCCCCACAGCCTGCAGATTATACTCCGGACGGATGAAATCAGTGACGATGACGAGGCCACCGATATCTCCGATATGGAGGATGCGGAGGATGAGGAGGTTGGTCCGTTCACAAGAATGTGGAGGGTATTAACAAAGATCTTCCATGCGGTAGTGGATATATTTACGAACCGGTAGGGGAAAACAGGCCGTCGGCCGCCCCGTATCATATAATAACGATAACCTGCACGCTCCGCGCACAGGTCACCGCCTTCAACAGAAAAAGAAGACCAGGCAGATGGGAAAAAAAGTCTGCCCGGTCTTTTCTTTAACCGGCTCAGACAGGCCCGCAGCGCCTCCGTATAACTCGGGATTTTTGTGCAGAAAGCGCACGAAAACACCTCATGGGAGAAAACCATATGAACCAATGTCATTTAGGTAACAGTGCAATAAATTGGAGATTTAACTGAGGCCCGGAGGACGCGTCCGGAACGGACCATGTCCGGTGTGGTGAGGGGGATGGCTGAGTCTTCCATCCCTGGTTGAAGGTTGTCGTGAGGGGGGAATCCGGTCGGAATGAATTCTTACGGGGACCGTTTGCACTCTTCGAAGCGCATAGCCGTGCTAAATTCGTGAGAAACCTCATTAAGCACGGATGGGCTTCCAT
>OCAE01001143.1_pt1 | contig 12947 bp, 10 predicted proteins | sample 1495581 | NCBI WGS metagenome assembly OCAE01 (sample SAMEA2580278, study PRJEB22360) | human gut metagenome | biome: human gut; feature: human-associated habitat; material: faeces | place: Denmark | collected 2008/2010 | reverse complement strand
GCAACATGGCCCGGTGGTTTCTGGACGGGGACAGCCTGGAACGAATCAAGCACAGACTGGAGGACGCAGGGATAGAAACCACTACCGGTAAGAAAACATGGAGTACGGGTACCATCTACAACATACTGACCAATGAAAAAATCATGGGAGATGTGCTGTTACAAAAGACGTTCACGGCAGACTACCTGACCAAACGGAGGGTGAAGAACTCGGGCCAGCAGAAGCAGTATTATGTGAAGAATCATCATGAGGCAGTCATCCCGAAGACAGTCTATTACAAGATACAGGAGGAGATTGCCCGACGCTCCTCGTTAAAAAAAGCCGGAACCAGGAAAGGGAAGACAGCCCAGGGGGTGTACAGTTCTAAATATGCACTGACCGGAATCATGGTGTGCAATGAATGCGGAGCCCATTACCGCAGGACAACCTGGGCAAAAAATGGGAAGAAGGTAATCGTATGGCGCTGCATCAACCGTTTGGAGCATGGGACGAAGCGGTGCCATGAATCACCTACGTTAAAGGAGGAGGTCATTCAGGAAGCAATCATGGGAAAGCTGCACAGCCTGTCAATTGACCAGGAGGAAGAAAACTTCTTAAACGGGGTAAAGGAAGATATCCTCCGGGCTGCCAAGGTTGTTGGAGGAGCGTGCACGGAGGAAGAGATTGATAAAACCATAGAGGAACTGCGAGACCAGCTTATGGACTATGTGGGCATGGCAGCCAGGGAACATGGTGGTGAGAACTGGTACAGCGACCGAATGAGAAAGCTGGGATTACAGATAAGCGAATTAAAAAAGAGGAGGGAAAGCATACGAGAGCAGGAAAAGATAAGGGACGAGTATGAATATCTGGACCAGGAAGTCAGCCGAATCATATGTGAGACAGGCGGGACCTCAGGAGCCGAATTTGATAATATCTTCATACGGCAGATCGTCCGGGAGATACGTGTGATATCGAAAAACAAACTTCAAATCCAGCTAAGGACAGGTATGATGTTGGACGTGAATCTGTAAACGAGAGAAGGATTAGAAGATATACAGTTATTAAAATGGAAATCGTTTGACAGGTGTTTGACAGGCCCTGGAGGTTAATATTGCTAATGGGTACCCGGAATCATAAAATATAAGAACAACCGTAGGCTATAAAGAAGAATTAAAAACAATAAGGTTTTTGTAAATGATAAATGGAATTGACAGTATCAGGAAGGGAGGACATAAAGATGTTCAAAGTTAAGTTGAGCTTTGATACAGATAGGCTGGAACAGGATATCCTGGAACAGCTTTATGATAAAGTGGACGAAATATTTGAGTCTGAGGATTTAAACTGCGTGGACAGAGCGCTGGTCCGGGTCTATGAAGATAAAGGGAGGGAGGAGGATTACGGACGTTTTTGGGCCGCAATTTTTGCACTGAAGCAAACACCAGAGCTTGCAGAGAATTTAAAGGAGTGTACATGGTATAATGGTTCAGCAAAAGAAAACCTGCTTACAGGGTTTCTGAGGAATTAGTATATGAATAGTGGGCAAAAGAAAGGGATAAATTTTGACTTGGATACAAACGCATTGAAAATTTCCTGAGCCCTGGATATGTTCCAAGCCATTTTTCTTAAAAAAGTTCCTGACATCATGGTATGCATTACGCCAGTCCCCTTCTGTATAATGTATTATACCCTTATGCCGATGTCAGAACCTGATGTAATGACCATCGTGTATCGGATGACGAAAAGATTTCCATGGATTAATTACTGTGTAAGTGTTTGTACACTTGCAGATGTTCCGGAAGCGTTTGATATTTTGCATGTCTTTGTCCGGGAGGCAGAGAGGCTGGGCGCTATGACGTCTACGACGCAGGGAATTGATACTTTAAGCATGTAGGTAATGATGTCCCTCAAATGATGAAGCACATAGTATCTTGGATTAATTTGGTTAAGAATTATATCATCCATACAATAGGGAATATGCGGATGGTGTCAGCTATCCATCGTTTTGACGGCTATTTTTTTGCTTTTTTAACCATTTTGCCAGCTTCTTCAGATTCATGCACGCAAACATCAGCCCTGCTTTCATCTCCATCCGGGCCTTCCCTATCATCTGCGTATACCGGAAGCCATGATTCTCTTTTGCTGTTCCAAACAATCTCTCTATGGTTTATCCGCAGCGCATATAGTTCGTTCATTCCTGTGGAATGACGAATATCTTCGCACATCTCCATGTATGGTACCCAGATGTGGCGCGTCACCGTTTTTACATGGTCGCGGCTCCCTGTATTGGGAAAGATAAGGGCAGCTTTCACACACATGCCCACAGCTTTTGTACTCCCGATACTCCTCACAGTATGTTGCTCTGTATTCCAACACTTCGTTATTCGGACAAATATTACAGTTGGCCGTCCTGCATCCAGAGAGTATTTATTCCGGATCAGACCGTAGATGAAACTCCAATCAGTTGCTTTATCAATCAATCGAAGCGGATGATCCGGAGAAAACCAAGTCGTCCACAAAAAACTTTTGAACTGTCTTCCATGTTTTATTTACCACAAAAAATCAAAGAAACACCATAAATGAACCTATTACAAACCTGGCGCCAAAGGATTAGAATAAGCATACAAGGAAAAGAAAATGAACGAAAGGAGAGGAGTGTATATGGCTGCACAAACACTTTATCTGGGTACGGTGCTGACGGCGGGACTGCTGTCATTCTTTTCACCCTGTATCGTCCCGCTGCTTCCTGTATATATTTCCGTTTTTTCCGCGGGCAGCGGGGCGGCACAGGAGGATATTTTTCAGAGAAGGATACGGACATTGTTTAAGAGCTGCCTGTTTGTAGCAGGTATTTCCACCTGTTTTATCATTCTCGGTTTCGGGGCCGGGGCATTGGGATCCATCATAGGAAGCAGTTTTTTTATGATTGCGATAGGATTGATTGTGATTGTCCTGGGGCTTCATCAGACAGGACTGATTCATATCAAATGGCTCTCCTATGAGAAAAAAGTGAATTTAAAGCGTTCTCATCGAAGCGATTACTTTGGTGTGTTCCTTCTGGGACTGACATTCAGCTTTGGCTGGACACCCTGTATCGGTCCTGTGCTGGGTGCAATCCTCGTACTTTCGGCCACAAGCAGCCGGCCGTTCTATGGCGGTTTTCTGATGGCGGTTTATTCCCTGGGCTTCCTGATTCCATTTCTGATACTGGCACTTTTTTCAGATGTGCTGCTGCAGAGAATAAAAAAGCTCAATAAGCACTTGGGCAAAATCAAAGCTGCAGGGGGAATTGTCATTATCATGATGGGGATACTCCTGATGACTGATAATCTGGATAAGATATTAATGCTGATTAATTAAAGAAGAAAGGGCGGATGATACTATGAAACGAAAATACTTCATCATACCGGTTCTGTGCCTCGCGTTTTTTGCATTTGCCGCGTATGGCGCCAGGAAACCGCGAAATGCATTCCCTATGGTAAATAGTGAAGAGATGGGCAGCGGGGTGGATAGGAACATGGATACAAAAAAAATGAATAAGGGTAATCCGGCGCCCGATTTTGAGATGATGGATTTAAATGGAAATACGGTAAAACTGTCTGACTTTGCCGGTGAGAAGGTCTATATCAAGTATTGGGCCTCCTGGTGTCCAATCTGTTTAGGCGGGCTGGAAGACATCAACACTCTTTCCGCAGAGAACAACGGGTTTAAGGTACTGACCATTGTTGCTCCGGGCAGCAAAGGGGAAAAGAACGATGAGGACTTTAAAACCTGGTTTGCCGGCGTCGAACATACAGAGAACATTACGGTATTGCTGGATATCGATGGCGTATATACAAACAGGGCAGGCGTCCGGGGATTCCCTACCTCCGAGTATATCGGTTCGGACGGTGTTCTCATAAGCCTGGCTCCGGGCCACGCTGATAACGAAACCATTAAGAGTACATTTGAGGCAATAAACTGATTAAAAACAGCGGATCGACGCGAAAGGAGCAGATCATGAAGAAGAATTCAGTAAGATCAGCCGGAGTGTTTCTTTTGGCTGCGGCCATCCTCACATTGGCCGGGTGTTCCGCCTCTGCCGCCGAGGCAGGAATGGCGGCCGGCGCCAAAAGAGAAACGGAAAGTCTGTCCATGGATGATAGCGTGATGGACAGCGGAAAGGAGAAAAAAATGACAGCAGAACAGGAGGACATGATGATAAGTGGGGAGGATTTACACACGATTTATTTGGCGGGAGGATGCTTTTGGGGGATTGAAGCTTATGTAAAGAAGCTCCCCGGTGTGAGCAGCACCGATGTGGGGTATGCCAACGGAAACACGGAAAATCCGTCCTACAAGGAGGTGTGCTACAACAACACCGGCCATGCCGAGACGGTGAAGGTGGTTTATGATACCTCCCGCATCTCAACGGATCAGCTGTTGGATGGCTTTTTCAAGGTGGTGGATCCCACCAGCGTAAATCGGCAGGGAAATGACCGGGGGAGCCAGTACCGTACCGGCATCTACTACGTGGATGAAGCCGACCAGGCAATCGCCAAAGCCGCCGTGGCCAGACAGGAGGAAAGATACAGTTCCCCCATCGCCACAGAGGTACTGCCGCTGAGCAACTTCTATATGGCAGAGGACTATCATCAGGACTACCTGGATAAAAACCCGGGCGGCTACTGTCACATCGATTTAAATGACGCCGACGAGTTCATCAGGGAAAGCGGACTTGATATGGCTGATGTGGCCAGCCTCATAAAAGTGGAGGATTATCCTGTACCGAGCGATGCCAAACTGAAAGAAATGCTCACTGATATTCAGTACAGGGTGACACAGATGGGAGATACAGAGCGTCCTTATACGAACGAGTATAGCAGTACTTTTGAAAAAGGACTTTATGTGGATGTTGTGACCGGAGAGCCGCTGTTCAGTTCTGTTGATAAGTTTGAATCCGGCTGCGGATGGCCCAGCTTTTCCAAACCCATTATAGCTGATGTGGTAAAGGAGAACCAGGACACCAGCTTTAACATGGTGCGCACTGAGGTACGCAGCCGGGCCGGGGATACCCATTTAGGCCACGTCTTTGACGACGGTCCCAGGGAGTTAGGAGGGCTTCGCTATTGTATCAACAGCGCTTCAATCCGGTTCATTCCATATGGGGACTTGGAGGCGGAAGGCTATGGATTTTTAAAATCCATTTTCGACTGATACGGTACGATGACCTTAGAATTCACGATTAAAAAGACTTTGAAATGTTTGACACCGGGGCTGACGGTCTTGTACCGTTGGTCCCGGCGTTGTATAATAGACTTAAAAAACAGCTGTTAAAAACAGTTATAAACGTGCCATGAAGGAGGAATCGGTATGTATAACCTGCTGGTTGTGGACGACGAGAGCATTCTCCGCCGTGGAATCCGGGCGTTCATCGACTTTGACGGTCTTGGAATAGGAGAATATTTTGAGGCGGAAAATGGTGAAGGTGCTTTGAAAATCATAGAAACCAGCCAGGTTGATCTCATTCTGGCCGATATCAATATGCCCAAAATGAACGGTCTTGAGTTCTGCAGACAGGCAAAGGAGCGGGACCCTGCGGTAAAAATAGCCATACTTACGGGTTATGACTATCTCGATTACGCAATCCGGGCCATCAAGATTGGTGTGGATGACTATGCGTTAAAGCCCCTTTCCCGTAACGATGTGCAGAAACTGCTTTTCCGCCTGATTGAAAAGAAAAAGGATGCGGAAGGTTTTGCCGCTGTGCGCCGGGCGGTTGGACAGTTGGCCCGGATTGCAGGCAGTGACAGCGATGCGGGGATAAAAGGTCAGTTGACCGATGTGCTGGAACAGCATCTGGCCGACCCCGGCTTCTCCCTTGGTGTGATGGCTGAGCAGCTGGGCTACAGTCTCAGCTATTTAAGTACGCTGTTTAAAAAGACTTTTGGAGAGAATTTCAGGGATTATCTGCAGAATCTCCGGTTAGAACGGGCAAAAATTCTCCTCCTGTCCACAGAGATGAAAAACTATGAGATATCCGCGGCGGTTGGAATTGAGGATCCCAACTATTTCAGCGTCTGTTTCCGGCGCAAGTTTCAGAAAACGCCTAAAGAGTTCAGAATGGGGGCGGGACATGGAAGGTAAAGCAAAAAAAATCAGCATTAAGAGCTGGTTCCGCAGGTTCGGTGTGCAGATATCCATGTTTTATCTGGCTGCCGGTCTGATGATTGTGATGGTGCTCAGCGGGGCCATCTACTTTTTTGCGGCCAATCTGATGATGGATGAAACGGTTTTAAAGACACGTGATCAGCTGGAGATGAGTGGTGCCAATATTTCTACCTACATTGCCCGAATAAAAGGGGAGTCCAATGTCTTTGCGGCGGATCCCATGCTCCGGCAATATCTTTCCGGAAAGGAAGATACTCCGGAGCCAGATTTGATGGGGCAGATTATGACGATTCTTAGTAATGATGCTTACATCAAGTCGCTCGTGGTGGTGTCCAAGGATGGGCGCATCCTTTCTAATGAGGAAAATCTGGATATGTCGGTCTCTGAAGATATGATGAAGGAAGGTTGGTACACGGATGCAATCCATAATACCATGCCGGTGCTCACCGGCGCCAGAATGCAGAGTTTTTCCGCCGACAAGGACAATTGGGTAATCTCCGTGAGCACGGAAATCACGGACAGCTCCGGTGAAAACCTTGGCGTCCTCCTGATGGATATGAGGTACAGCGTCATTGAGGACCATTTGCGCAGATTAAATCTTGGAAAAGAAGGGTATGTTTTTCTTTTAAACGATAAGGGGGAGCCGGTTTATCACAAAGACACCAGCTACTTTTCTGATCCCGAAAAGAAGCGGCAGCTTTTGGAAATCCTGAAAGCAGAGGACGTTTATAATAAAAGGCAGAATCAACTGACTTACCGGACCAACATTGAAAATGCCGGCTGGACCATGGTTGGCGTGGTTTCCCTGGATAATCTGAAAATGCTGGAGCAGCAGCTGTTTGAGGCATTACTTTTAACCGGCGGTCTGCTTTTTCTGGCCGTGCTGTTCATTGGAATTCTTTTTACACGGCGATTAGCCGCTCCCATGGCTGATTTAGAGCGTGGGATGAGTGAAATAGAAAAACTCACGGAGATTTCCGTGCACAGGAACAGCTTTTATGAAGTGGAACTTCTGGCGGGAAATTATAACCGTATGATACGCCGTATCCGGGCTTTGATGGATGAGATTAAGGAGAAAGAAGAGACGCTGCGCCATTCCGAATTAAACGTCCTGGTGAGCCAGATTAATCCCCATTTCCTTTACAATACCCTGGACACGATTGTCTGGATGGCTGAGTTTAATGACAGCGAAAGAGTGATAGCCCTTACAAAATCCCTGGCTGCTTTCTTCCGCCTTTCCTTAAACGGTGGGAGAGAACTGGTCTCCGTGGCTGATGAACTGGATCATATGCGGCAGTACCTCTATATCCAAAAGGAGCGGTATGGAGATAAGTTAAACTATGAGATTGGCGAAGCAGATGAGCTGTCGGATTATACGGTTCCAAAGATTATTCTTCAGCCGGTTGTGGAGAACAGTATTTACCATGGCATCAAACCATTGGACGGTCCCGGCTATGTTACAGTGACAGTGAAGGAGATGGGTGAAAGGCTCATATTCACGGTGGCGGATAACGGGGTGGGATTTAATCCTGAAGAGCCGCAGACCGGTAAGAGGAAAGGGAAAGGCAGTGTGGGCCTGAAAAATGTGGACGAACGCCTTAAACTTTATTATGGTCCGGATTATGGCCTCCAGATTGATTCCAGCCCCGGGAAGGGCTGTACCGTCTATCTCATTGTTGGAAAAAAGATACTGGGTGCAGGTGTCTGCATATCTGGTGCAGAGGATGCTGAGGGTTATATAAAATAGGAAAACTGCAAAAAAGCCCGTCACACGGGCAAAAAATTAAATAATAAAAGCTATCACATGACAGAAAACGCCGCCCAATGGAGAGAAGGGGCGGCGTTTTCCGTTGTGAGGCGGAAAAAAGGATCACTCTTCCGCCCTGCCGGCAAACTTCTGAAGTTTGATAACCCGCCGGAAAATCCTGCCCTATACCAACTGTTGCTCCTCAAAACCAAGCTGCAAAAGTAGAAGCTTCGTCCCCTTGAGGAACAGGCCCATCAGCTCGGCATACTGGGAGGCAAAGCTCTCCGCATCCCGGCGGCTGAGCGCATCCCGCAGCTTGTGGGCATAGGCCTCGTGCGTTTGGCTGGCGTCCATCTTTTGAGAGAAGAAATGCAGGGCATGTCCCCACAGGAGCAGGTGGTAAAGCTGATGGTAAACCTCCTTAACAAAAGCAGAGGGACTGTGCCCGCCGATAAAGCGCAGGCAGGTTTCCGCCAGCAGGAATGCCCTGCGTTCTTCTATATGCCGGCCAATTATCCGGTCGAGCGTGTCATAACCATCGTCATCAAGCGAAGACAGAGTGTGTATGGCAACGTCATGGCAGGACAGGGCTCCAATCTGCAGAGCCTGCAGATACAAAACAAGAATCTTCTGGATTGGCTGGAAAAGCTTGGGCATTCCAGCAGACTTTCCAGAAAGCACCCGGGTTCCAACGCCGTTAAGCGTTTCGGTCACACAGATATTGTTTAAAAGCTCCAGCGTCCGCCGCATGGTGATAAGAGAAACGCCGTATTCCTGCGCCAGCGCCTGGCAGGAGGGAAGAAACTCCCCCTGCTTGTAAGCCTGAGCGTCGATTTTGCTCATCAGTTCCGCAGCCAGTGTATAGCAAAGCTGCGGATGCTCCCGGTAAATCTGCCATTTGAATGGGATTTGTTCCACTGGCGGCTCCCCGTTCATCATAAACGGCAGGCCCTTGATGAACAACCGCGGCCCGTCCCGGTTGAACGCCTGCATGACTTCTACCGCTTTTTCCGCGTTTCCCGCCTCAATCAGTGTCAGCATCCGTTCGATATGGTCCTCCGCCTGAATTCCTGTGTCGCCGAAATTAGCAGCCTCGAAATAGGGAATCCGAAGGTAGCGGACAATCTCCCAGTGCAGGTTGATAGCCAACGGGTTGTTCAGTGGCTGGGCCGCCTCGGCGCGGAACAGGGGGGTAGGGCATGCTTGCTTGGCGGGATGACCTTTCCTCTTTTTCAGCTGCGTCCGGATTTGATGGATGGAATCCTCGGTTTGTTTTTGCATATAGACTTGGGCGATGGAGCCGAAGATAATATCGGAATGCCGGCAGATGTCCTCCATACCCTCCCTGCGGGAAAGAAAGGATTCCCGGTACAGCCTCCCCTGCTCTTTGCCGGGTCGGTAAGTGACGGTGCTGCCTTTGCGTTCAATGGTTTCAAGCATGCCCTCCTCCCGCAGTCTGGCGAAAGCGGTCCGTACAATCAGGGCGCTCACCTGAAACTGACGACAGATATAGCTGATGGAGGGGAGCTGGTCCCCCGGAAGAAAATAACCGAACAGGATGCGGGAATAAAAATAATCGTAGATAATGTCGGTCATGCTGCTGTTTTGCACCGCAACTCCTCCTTCTGATAGACCCTCTATCCTTTAGGCTTGCATTCTTTTAAAAAGAAGCGCAGCACCATAACGGTGACGGCAACCTTGTATTTGACGGTTTCACCGACCTGTTTGTCCGGATAGGCAAATATGTTCTCGATATCCCGTTCCTCTACGCCCGCCATTTATGCGATGTTTTCTATTGACAGGCAGTGGTGAAACAGTAGAACGGACAGGAACGTTTCCGCACCTTTCTTGATATCTCATTATAGCACGGCTTTGAGGAGAAAGCCAGACTTGACAAAAACTCAAGACTGATACAACATTGCACTTTTTGTTGCATTCTGTTATAATAAACTGATAAAGTAATGAGCAAGGTAAAAAAGGAGAACTCTACGATGGTAACGAACTGGACGACAGCCCTCAAGGAAGCCGGTGCGGATTCGGATGGAGCGCTGCGGCGCTTGTCCGGGAACATCAGCCTGTATCAAAAGATCCTGCGGATGTTCCCGCAAGATGAAACCTATAAACAAATCGAGCCCGCACTGCAGGCAAACGACTGGGCGGCATTGCTGGCGGCGGCGCACACGCTCAAGGGTGTAGCCGGGAATCTGGGGTTGATTCCTCTGTCAAACATTTGTTCGGATACTGTGGCCTTGCTGCGGGCGGAGCAATATATGGAAGCTGTGGCCTCCTGTGCAAAGATACGGGACGCCGATACGGGATTTATCGAAATCATCCGGTTACTGGAGGAGGCGTAATGCTATGCTGGAGAACGAAGAGACTGTAAAACAGTGGGAAAAACAGGCGGGAACTGATTATGAATACCGTATCCTGGTGGGCTTGCTGAGTGTCGGAATCAGCAAGCATCTGCTGGACGGTCATTTCACGCTGATTTGGGCCAATGACTTTTTTTATAACCTGATCGACTACTCGCAGGAGGAGTTCGCAACCCGGTTCCACAACTGCCCGGACGAATATTTCTATAACAATCCGGAGGGCTACCAAGCCCTTGAAAAGTCAGTCAGGGACGCGCGTGCCAATGGAGAAAAGGGGAATTCCATCTGCGTGCGGCTGGTCACTTCGGACGGCCGTTCCCTTTGGGTAAAGCTGCAGGCAGCGTTTACGGACGAGTACGTCGACGGATACCAAGTGGCCTACACCACTTTGACCGACGTCACCGAAATGATGGAAGCGCAGCTGGAGCAGGAACACACACAGCAGACACTGGAGCAGATGGTCCACGAACAGGAAATGCTCATGAGCATCCTGAAGGTCAGCGTCAGTAAGCACATGGTGGATGAACACTATACTTGTGTCTGGGCCAACGAGTATTACTATCAGCTGATTGGCTATCCGAAGGAAAAATATGAATCCCTGTTCCACAATCATCCCGACGAGTATTATCAAAACAATCCCGAAGGATGGGAACAGCTTACGGCCACGGTTGCGGATGTGTTGGAAAACGGCAAAGATCAATATGATATTATTACCCGTATGAAGCATGAGGACGGTTCCAGCTTCTGGGTCAAGCTGTTCAGCTACTTTACGGACGAATATATCGACGGTTACCGCAGCACCTACACGGTCATGATGGACGTGACCGAGCTGGTTCAGATGAAAAATGAACAGGAAATGCTGATGCGGGCCATGGAAGTCAGCGTTAGCCTGCATCTGGTGGACAAGCATTTCACATTGGTCTGGGCCAACGACTTCTATTATGATTTGATTGGATACTCCAAGACGGAATATGAGACGCTGTTCCACAACCACTGCGACGAGTATTTTGCGGAAAACAAGAACAGCTGGAACAAAATCCATGAAAAGGTTCAGGAAATAACCGAAGCGGGAAAAAGGAGCTATGAGCTTTTTGTCCCACTGAGGATCCCCGACGGCTCCACCCGTTGGGTCAAGATGACAGGCTTTTTCACCGACGAATACCAGGACGGTAAGCAGATGGCCTATACCACCATGGTGGACGTCACAGAGCTGATGCAGATCCAGCAGGAAAAGGCCGTCGCCTACGACAACATCCCGGGTTTTATCGTCAAACACCGCATCCTGCCGGATAAAATCGTCATGGCCGACGCCAGCGACCGTATTACGGATATATTCAATGTGGATACAGGCAAGCTGGATTCTTTCGATATCTATTCTGTGCTGGAGCCGGAGAGCCGGACGATGATTGAGGCCAGCCATGAAAGCTTCCGACAGGGAAAACCCTTTGATGGGACGATATGCTTAAGGGATCGGTACACCCGGGAGCGGTGGTTCAGCATCCACAGCACCTGCATTGATTCCATTGCCGACGACCCGGTCTATCTGACCGTATTCATCGATGTCACCGACGTCACCGAGCTGCGGGTAATGCAGAAAAAGCTGACCGAACAGAAGACGGCCCTGCAGGACGCGCTGGAAGCGGCGAAACACGCGAACCGGGCCAAGTCGGACTTCTTGTCCAGGATGAGCCACGATCTGAGAACGCCGCTCAACGCCATTCAGGGGATGGCCAGGATTATCAAGTCTCATGTCTACGACCCGGAACGGGTCTTGGACAGTACCGACAAAATCATGCTTTCCAACGACCTCCTGATCAGCCTGATCAACGAGGTGCTGGATACCTCCAAGGTCGAAAGCGGCCAGATGCTGCTGGCAGAGGAGGAAGTCAACCTGGCGGAGCTGGTGCAGGGCGTGGTCAACATGGTACAGCCGCAGCTGGGCGAGAAAAACCTGCGGTTCAAAACCTATGCCAATAGAATCACACACGAAACGGTCGTCAGCGATTTGCAGCGCCTGCAACAGCTGCTGCTCAATTTATTGTCCAACGCCGTGAAATACACGCCTGAGGGTGGGAGTATCACGCTGGAAATCAACGAAAAGCCCTCGGAACAGACCGATATGGCTCATTACGAGTTTGTGGTCTCGGATACCGGCATTGGGATGAAGCCGGAGTTTCTCGTCCGGGTGTTCGAGCCCTTTGAACGGGCGGACGACGCCAAAATCCAGGCGGTGCAGGGAACAGGGCTGGGTATGTCCATCTGCAAGAAAATTGCTGAACTGATGGGCGGTACAATTGAGGTTGAGAGCACCTATGGAAAAGGCAGCCGGTTCACCGTGTCGGTCTATCTTCGAGTGCAGGAGGTCAAAATCGACGACGGCGTGCTGGCCGGTCTGCGTGTCCTGGTGGTGGACGACGACGAAATCGCCTGCCGCAACACCTGCGAACGGCTGGAGGAACTGCAGATGATGGCGAAAAGCGTCAGTGACGGCCAGACGGCTATCTCCGAGGTGGAAGCCGCGCACGCGGCGTATCAGGACTATTTCGCCGTACTTCTTGACTACCGGATGCCGGGGCTCGACGGTGTGGAAACTGCCCGGCAAATCCGGGAAAAGGTCGAAAACAGCCTCCCTATTATTATGCTTTCAGCCTACGACCTCTCAGACCAGGTGGACGCAGCCAAGGAGGCGTGCCCGTTTT
>OCAE01001142.1_pt1 | contig 12971 bp, 10 predicted proteins | sample 1495581 | NCBI WGS metagenome assembly OCAE01 (sample SAMEA2580278, study PRJEB22360) | human gut metagenome | biome: human gut; feature: human-associated habitat; material: faeces | place: Denmark | collected 2008/2010 | reverse complement strand
GTTCCGCTTTTGTTGGGGGGGAGGGTTGGCCCGTTGCCCGTAGCCGTATTTTTTGCAGTTAGCCTTAAAAGCCGCGATGACGTTTTCAGACAGGGGGGCGGCTTTCCACTGGCGCTGGTTTTTGGTGAACAGGGCAAATGCGGTTGCCCCCAGTTCATGCGCCCGGATAACCGCCTGATCAACACCACCGGCGGCGCTGACATGTGCTCCGACATATTTCATTGGTTTTTCTCCTTCTTTGGTGCCGATTATGGCATAAGGAACCGGAGAATGCAGTGACAGGATATCCCGGCCGCACAACCGGGATATCGCAGAAAAAAAGGCAGGATCAGCCGGTGATCAGCGGGATAAGCAGGTTAATTGCCGCACCGCCGCCAATCAGCCAGATGAACAGCACCAGCGCCATCAGCATCGGTTTGATACCGGCCTGACGGATAGCACTGACGTGAGTGGTCAGACCGAGTGCCACCATTGCCATGGCCAGCAGAATGGTATCGAGCACAATAATCTGGCGGACAATAACTTCCGGGATCAGATGGAAGGAGTTAAATCCGGCCACCAGAATAAAGAAGACGGCAAACCACGGAATGGTGATTTTGGATTTTTCCTTCGCCGCGCCCCCGGCACCGCTTTTCTGACGGCTCAGATACTGAGACAGGATCAGCAGGAACGGTGCCAGCATCATCACACGGATCATTTTACTGATCACGGCGCTGTTTTCCGCATCCGGGCTTATGGCATGACCAATCGCCACCACCTGGGCCACTTCATGCACGGAAGACCCGGCATACACCCCGAAACTCATGTCGTTGAACGGCAGCCAGCCCAGCGCGGCATTGAGATGGAACAGCCACGGGTACAGGAAGATGCCGATGGTACCGAAAATCACCACCGTAGAGACCGCAACTGCCACTTTACTTGCCGGGGCTTTCACCACCGGCTCGGTTGCCATCACCGCTGCCGCACCGCAGATACTGCTGCCGGCACCAATCAGAATGACGGTTTCTCTGTCCAGCCCGAACCATTTACGGCCGATATACATGGCGATCAGAAAAGTACTGGTCAGCATCACGGCATCAATAATCACACCGCTGATCCCGACATCAGCAATCTGCTGAAATGTCAGACGGAAGCCGTACAGGATGATCCCCGCCCGTAAAAAATAGTGTTTGGCAAAACCGACCCCGGCTTCGCACTGCGGTTTGATATGCGGGTAAACGGTATTGCCGGCAATAATCCCCAGCAGAATAGCCAGTGTCAGTGCGCCCAGCCCGAGGTTGATAAACCAGGGCATTTCCCCGAGCAGCATCGCCGCGGTGGTCAGAATCCCTGCCAGGACAAAGCCCGGAAGCAGTCTCAGCCACATCGGTTTTGCTGTGCAGCGGTTTTTTTCGGTTTTGATATGACTTTCAGACATAAGTAACTCACAAAAAGGAATAACGATGGGCAAAGCATAGCGGAAAGCGTAATATTTTTAAAATTGATAATAATTCTATAATTAATCTAAAAATCAGGTTAGCGGTAATGGCAATGTTAAATTATAAGTATAATGTTAATATGATGATAATAATCGGAATGAAATAAGGGAGCGCTTTGCCATGCGCATCACACTGAGACAGCTCGAAGTCTTTACAGAAGTTCAGAAGTCCGGTTCGACGACACAAGCTTCCCAGCAGTTAGCGCTTTCACAGTCCGCCGTGAGTGCCTCTCTGACAGATCTGGAAAATCAGCTGAATGTTCAGCTGTTTGACCGGGTCGGTAAACGTCTGGTGACCAATGAGCACGGGCGGCTGCTGTATCCGAAGGCCATTGCTCTGCTTGAGCAGGCCGGTGAAATTGAACAGCTGTTTAAATCCGATGCGGGGGCATTGCGTTTTGCGGCCAGTACCACCATCGGCAACTATATGCTGCCGGAAATGCTGGGAGCATACCGCGCGGTGCATGAAAATACACAGGTTGAATTATTTATCGCCAATACGGAGGAAGTGATTAAAGCAGTGCTGGAGTTCCGTGCGGATATGGGGCTTATCGAAGGGGTCTGCCATTCCCCGGAACTGATTACCGAGCCGTGGCTGGAAGATGAACTGGTGATTTTCTGCAGTCCGGATAATCCGCTCAGTCAGAAAAACAATCTCACTCTGTCTGACCTGAACGATGTGGCCTGGGTTCTGCGTGAGCGCGGCTCGGGTACGCGGGAAGTGCTGGATCAGATCCTCTTTAACCGTCTGCCCGGTTTCCGCGTGGAAATGGAGCTGGGGAATTCCGAGGCCGTCAAACACGCGGTACGCTTCGGGCACGGGGTCAGTTGTCTGTCGCGGCGGGTGATTGCCGAACAGCTGAGTAACGGTCTGCTGTCAGAGGTGAAAATTACCGGGCTTACCCTCAATCGCACACTTTTCCGGATTTATCACCGCCAGAAGCATATCTCCAACGCTCTCAATACCTTCCTGACCTATTGCCGCTGACGCGGCATCTGTTTCTTTTGCCGCCGGTTTCCGGCGGGCAACTGAGGCAATTATAAGCCGGGTGCTTATAATTCCGCAGCGATTATGCAGGTATCTTATAATGCCGCATATTTGCTGGGTACAGTCCCGGGATTTCGCTACAATCACGCTCAGTGGATGAAAAATAACTACATGAAACAGGATTGTAATGTCTCAGCAAGCAAATCAAAGCGCGGGTGAACAACCGCAGACACTGCGCCGTGAATTAAAGGCGCGCCATCTGGCGATGATCGCCATCGGCGGATCTATCGGTACGGGGCTGTTTGTCGCTTCCGGTGCCACCGTTGCCCAGGCCGGTCCCGGCGGGGCGCTGTTAACCTATGCCATTATCGGTCTGATGGTTTATTTCCTGATGACCAGCCTCGGCGAACTCGCGGCTTATATGCCGGTATCGGGTTCATTTGCCACTTACGGTGCCAAATATGTGGATGAAGGCTTCGGTTTCGCACTGGGCTGGAACTACTGGTACAACTGGGCGGTGACTATCGCGGTTGACCTGGTGGCGGCACAGCTGGTGATGACTTACTGGTTCCCGGCGGATCAGATCCCTGGCTGGGTCTGGAGTGCGGCGTTCCTCGCCATCATGTTCCTGCTTAACTTTATTTCCGTAAAAGGATTCGGTGAGGCGGAATACTGGTTCTCCTTAATTAAGGTCAGTACCGTTATCCTGTTTATTGTTGTCGGCGTGATGATGATCACCGGCATTATGAAAGGCGGGGAAGGTGCGGGCTGGCATAACTGGACTGTCGGTGAGGCACCGTTCAAAGGCGGGTTTGCCGCAATGATCGGGGTGGCCATGATTGTCGGCTTCTCCTTCCAGGGAACCGAACTTATCGGTATCGCTGCCGGTGAATCCAAAGATCCGGCCAAAAATATTCCGAAAGCGGTGCGTAAAGTGTTCTGGCGTATCCTGCTGTTCTATGTGCTGGCGATTCTGGTGATCAGCCTGATTATCCCGTACACCGACCCGAACCTGCTGCGTAATGATGAAACCGATATCAGCGTCAGCCCGTTCACCCTGGTCTTTGAACGTGCGGGTCTGCTTTCTGCGGCAGCGGTGATGAACGCCGTTATCCTGACAGCAGTACTGTCTGCGGGTAACTCCGGGATGTATGCCTCCACCCGTATGCTGTACACCCTGGCGAAATCCGGCAAAGCACCGAAACTGTTTGCCAAACTGTCCAAAGGCGGTGTGCCGCGTAATGCGCTGATTGCCACGACGGTGATCGCTGCTCTCTGCTTCCTGACATCGATGTTCGGCAACCAGTCTGTATACCTGTGGCTGCTGAATGCCTCGGGGATGACCGGCTTTATCGCCTGGCTGGGGATTGCCATCAGCCACTACCGTTTCCGCAGAGGCTACATTAAGCAGGGCTATGACCTGAACGATCTGCCGTACCGCTCCGGTTTCTTCCCGGTCGGCCCGATCTTCGCCTTTATTCTGTGTCTGACCATCACGCTCGGCCAGAATTACGAAGCCTTCCTGCAGGATCAGATTGACTGGGTGGGTGTGGTCGCGACGTATATCGGTCTGCCGCTGTTCTTCGCCATCTGGTTTGGTTATAAAATTGTTAAGCGTACTAAGTTTGTCCGCTATGGTGAAATGGACTTTCCGGCCAGCCATAAATAAGGCTGCGTGACCCGGTTTTGTGACATATCGCGTAAATTGATAAAAAACCTGACGATATGGTCAGGTTTTTTTTATGTTTGTCGTTACCGATTTTGCGGGGGTATCCTCGGCTTGAAACTGCATTTATCCGTTAAGTCAGTTGTTTTCACTATCAATACCAGACATTGCTTGCTGATTATATTTCGATATATCGTTACAACCCGATGATAACGAATATTGTAATGAGGAAGATAATTATTCCGTATTGATAAGAGTTCTTATTTGCTTTATTGTTAACGCCAATTTCTGACAGATAACAGGAGTCGGTAACGTGAAATTAGTATCTGTAGCAAAAGGGCTGACCATGAGCCTGGCAGCAGGGGCTGTTCTGATGAGCAGCGCAGCATGGGCGGAAACAGTGGTTGATGCCGCAGGGCGTACGGTGGAAGTACCGGAAAAAGTGGAGCGCATCCTGTTAGGGGAAGGGCGTATGATCCACGCGGTGGCTCTGCTGGAAGGGGACAAACCGCTGGCACGTATTGCCGGATGGCAGGGGGATTTCCGCAAACTCGACCCGCAGTCTTATGCTGTCTACAAAGCTAAATTCCCGGAAATCGATAAGATCCCGCTGATCGGTAACACGACAGAGGACAGCGTCAGTGCAGAAAAAGTATTAACCCTCAATCCGGATGTGGCTATTTTCGGCCTGGCCGGTCACGGACCGGGTAAAAACAGCGAACTGGTCGGTCAGCTGGAAAAAGCCGGTATCCCGGTTGTGTTTGTGGATTTCCGCAACGAACCGCTGAAAAACACCCTGCCGGGTATGCGTGTGCTGGGTAAAGTGCTGCACCGCGAAGAAAAAGCCAAAGCCTTTGAAGATTTCTATCAGAAGCAGATGAAGTTAGTCACTGACGTGACAGACAACATCCCGGAAGATAAAAAACCGACTGTGTTTATCGATCTGCGCGCCGGGTCTTTCCCTGACTGCTGCGGTACTGCCGGGAACGGTAACCTCGGTAACTTTATCGATGTGGCGGGCGGTAAAAATATCGCCAAAGACGTTCTGCCGACCCCGCTGGGTACCATGAACCTGGAAAAAGTGATTGCGGTTGATCCGGATATTTATCTGGTCAGCGGCGCGAAAGCCCCGGGCAGCACCGATGCGGGTGTTCAGCTGGGTGCGCAGGCCACAGAAGCGGATGCCAAAACCAGCCTGAAAGCCATTACTGAGCGTAAGGGCATCAATACCCTGACCGCAGTGAAAGAAGGGCGTGACTATGCTATCTGGCACAACTATTATAACTCACCTTATAACGTGATTGCCGCGCAGGTCTTTGCCAAGTGGTTCTATCCGGAGCAGTTCAACGATCTGGATCCGAAGAAAACCATGGATGACATGTACAGTCAGTTCCTGGCTGTCGAACCAACCGGTACATACTGGGTCAGCGGTAAATAATTTTAAGTAGTCAGCAGGTATTTGAATAATGAGTATTACCACAGAAGCAATGCTACAGACGAAGCCGGAACAGACAGGCAGTGAATTAAGCTGTGATGTGAAATCACATTACCGGCGTGTACTGCGCAGGCGGCTGATGTGGATGTGTGCGGTGGTGGCGGTAATACTCTGTACCGTGGTGCTCGATTTCACCATGGGGCCGTCCGGGCTGACCCTTGATGCCCTCTGGCAGACCCTGGTGTCGCCGGAAAGTGTATCTGCGGGCACCCGTGTGATTGTCTGGGAAATACGTCTGCCGTATGCTCTGATGGCCGTGGTGGTCGGTATGTCTCTCGGTCTTGCCGGGGCAGAGATGCAGACCATCCTCAATAACCCGCTGGCGAGTCCGTTTACCCTCGGCGTTTCCAACGCCGCATCGTTTGGTGCGGCGCTGGCGATAGTCCTCGGGATTGGTATTCCGGGCGTGCCGGATCAATGGTTTGTTTCCGCGAACGCCTTTATTTTTGCCCTGTTTTCCGCGCTGATGCTCGACGGCATCACCCGCTGGACACGTGTCGCAACCTCCGGTGTGGTGTTATTCGGTATCGCAATGGTCTTTACCTTTAACGCGCTGGTTTCCATGATGCAGTTTATTGCCACGGAAGACACTTTACAGGGTCTGGTTTTCTGGACGATGGGCAGCCTGGCGCGTGCCACCTGGGTGAAACTGGGGGTGATGACACTGGCCTTTGCTATTCTGCTGCCGATCTCTATGAGTAACTCGTGGAGGCTGACCGCACTGCGCCTCGGTGAAGATCGCGCTGTCAGTTTCGGTATTAACGTGCGCCGGCTGCGTCTCGGTACGTTACTGCGCATCAGTATTCTGACTGCACTGGCGGTGGCTTTTGTCGGCCCGATTGCCTTTATCGGCCTGGTCGCGCCGCATATTGCCCGCATGATGTTTGGTGAGGATCACCGTTTCTATCTGCCTGCAAGTGCATTAATCGGGGCGCTGGTACTGTCGATGGCGTCCATTGCCTCGAAAAACCTGATTCCGGGGGTGATTATTCCGGTCGGTATTGTGACATCACTGGTAGGTGTGCCGTTCTTCCTGAGCATGATCCTGCGTCATAAGGGGAGCATGTAAGATGGATTTGAATGCAATGTCAGCGCAGAGCGGGTTAGAGATTAAACACTTCAATGCAGGTTACCCGAAACGGAAAATCATTGAAGACCTGAATGTTGAGCCTTTGCCGCGCGGTAAAATCACCGTGCTGCTCGGGCCGAACGGCAGCGGGAAATCAACTCTGCTGCGCTCCCTGGCCGGACTAAACAAGGCGGAGGGGCAGTTACTGCTCGACGGGCACGACCTGATGCGGATGAATTTTGCCGAGCGCGCGAAGCAGGTGGTCTATCTGCCGCAGACCCTGCCTGCAGGTGTGCATCTGCATGTGCTGGAATCCGTGATTGTGGCACAACGGGCATCCGGCGGCATTTCTGACCGCGACAGTGAGCAGGAAGTGATGTCTCTGCTGTCACAATTAGGAATTGAACATCTGGCGCTGAATTATCTGGATCAGTTATCCGGTGGTCAGAAACAATTAGTCGGGCTGGCGCAATCCTTAATCCGTCAGCCGACCCTGTTATTACTGGATGAGCCGTTAAGTGCGCTCGATTTAAATTATCAGTACCACGTAATGGATTTGGTGCGCCGTGAAACGCAGCGCCGGAATATTATTACGGTGGTGGTAGTTCATGATATTAATATCGCACTGCGTCACGGTGATCATATATTAATGCTGAAAGACGGGCATTTAATTGCGGAAGGGGATCCGGAAGCGGTTATTACCCCGGAGAGCCTGGCAACCGTTTATGGTGTACGCGGCCGTATTGAGCACTGCTCACAGTCTGTGCCGCATGTTGTGATTGATGGCCTGGTGCCGCGCGCGGTTGCGGCACTGGCATAATAGCACCGGTTTATATTACTTATTCTTTTTTATTCTCTGCGGAATATATTTCCGCAGAGGGTGATTATCTGCATGCCGTATAGAACCGCTGCACTGATAATATACTGTTTTCTGTATAGTTTTATTTATAAAAACAAATAGCCTTATAAAAGGCAATACTAAAATAATGACGTATGCCTGCAATGGCAGGGTCATTATTATTTAAAAAAAGGGATATAAATCCCTGAGAGCGAATGTCGATTGTCCATAAATATATTATCTCTTGGAGAATCAAAAGAATGGTTATTTTTTCAAAACGAAAAGTGGCGGTATGTGTTATGGCAGCACTCGCCGCTCAGGTGATGGCTGCTCAGGCTGCAAATAAAGAAGATGTGATTATGGTCACCACCGCATCCGGCTTCCAGCAGAAAATTGAGGATGCTGCGGCGACTATCTCCGTTGTTTCACGCGAACAGCTGGAAGATAAAGCCTACCGCGATGTGACCGATGCCCTGAAAGACGTGCCGGGTGTTGTGGTCACCGGTGGCGGCAGCTCGTCAGATATCAGTATCCGCGGGATGGATCCGAAATACACCATGATCCTCGTGGACGGGAAACGGGTTGCCAGCCGCGAAACGCGCCCTAATAGTGATAACTCCGGTATTGAACAGGGATGGTTACCGCCGCTGACAGCGATTGATCGCATTGAAGTGGTGCGCGGGCCGATGTCGTCACTGTATGGTTCGGATGCCATGGGCGGGGTTATCAATATTATCACGCGGAAAGCGCAGGGTGAGTGGCACGCGAGTGTCCGGACAGACGCAACCATTACTGAACGCAAAGACAGCGGTAATACCGGACAGGGCAGTTTCTATGCCGCCGGTCCGCTGGTGGATAACCTGCTGAGCATGAAAGTGAACGGTCAGTATTCTCATCGCGGGGAAGATAGCTTCACGGATGGTTTTAACCGTCAGATTATGACCAGCGGCGGCGGTACATTGACGCTGACGCCGGATGAGCAGAACAGTATCGATTTCGATTTCAAAAAAGATAATCAGCACCGTGACGACCGTTGGGAAAAAAGTGCTTCTGAGCGCAGCAAAGCAGATAAAGCCAGCGGATTCAGTAAATATGAGATGACGCAATATGCACTGAGTCACGATGGTAACTATGACTGGGGTAGCATGAACAGCTATGTTCAGCGCAATGAAACCAAAAACCCCGGCCGTAATATGGAATATAACGACACGATTGCCCGTAACCAGACTGTGCTGCCGCTCGGTGACCATATGCTGAGTGTCGGTGGTCAGTATCGTTCCGAAGAGTTAAAAGATAAGGGTAATGCGCTGATAGGTAACAAACTGGAACGTTATAGCTGGGCGCTGTTTGCGGAAGATGACTGGGCATTAACCAATGATTTCATCCTGACCGGCGGCCTGCGTATGGATAAGGATGAAAACTTCGGTACGCACTGGACGCCGCGTGTTTACGGCGTGTGGCACCTGGATGAGAGCTGGACGGTGAAAGGTGGCGTGTCTACCGGTTATCGTTCACCGGATCTGCGCCAGGCAACGGCATCGTGGGGACAGGGTACAGGCGGCAGAGGCTCGAATGCGGTTATCTTCGGTAATCCGGATCTGAAACCGGAAAAAAGCGTCACCGAAGAGATCAGCGTGCTGTGGAATAATCAGGACAATCTCAATATGAGCCTGACTGTATTTAATACTGACTTTAAAGATAAAATTACCGAGATCCGTCGTTGCGGTAAGGGTGCGGCGGAAGTCTGTACCGAAACTGACCGTAACGGCAAAGTGTATGATTTCATCAGTGACCGTATCAACGTTGATAAAGCGAATATGCGCGGTGTTGAAGCGATTATGAACTGGCAGATTGTTGAGTCTGTTGATTTAACGGCTAACTATACCTTTACTGATTCTGAACAGAAGAGCGGTAAATTTAAAGGTAAACCGCTGAATAAGACACCAAAACATATGGCTAACGCCACACTGAACTGGGATACCACTCAGGATATCAAAACCTGGAGCCGGGTAAACTTCCGCGGTAAAACGTCGGATTACCTGTCCCGTACCAGCATGGCAACAGGAACCGGTTCTTATGCTACCGTGGATATCGGCGGCAGCTATCAGCTGAATAAAGACCTGAACTTTGTGGCGGGTGTGTATAACGTACTGGATCGCCGTATTAATACTGAAAATTACGGTGCCACACTGGATGGCCGCCGTTACAACATCGGTCTGAACTATAATTTCTGATGTAACAATCATTCATTATTATGTGTCGCAACACGGCGCCCTTTCCCGGGCTCCGTGTTTTTTTATGGCAGGCAGAGTGACTGTAAAATATACAAACAACGGGATTTTTTAACGTTTCAGCTATAAATATTCAAAGTTTCGTCACGGAAATTCTGCCGCTAAACCGGTATGGAAAAAAATTACCGGTTCAGGGCGAACAAAGCTTGAAATTTATGACTGAGGGGTGCAGAATGCGCCATCCAAAAAAATAACTGATGCATTTATACGCATCGGTTTTTTTTTTGCACTAAAATATTGTCACCGACAAAAAAAGGGGCCGATAGGCCGGATAACTGTTTACTGAATGACACCGGACGATAAACACCGGTATGAGGATGCGATAAATGGCGCAATTTTTCACTTTTGCACCTGTGCCAATCGGCGCTGGCTGCTGCAACGATGACTACGGAGCACGGCGCTCCTGCTCAGCACCCCAAACCTCTTCTTACTTCACTGCCTACAGGCAGATGCGAAGTCTTCCCGGTAACACGCCATCTGATAGTAGTATCAGTATGATTGTCGGTGTTACGGGAGGATTCGCTCATGTCGGATAATACCGCCCTCGATATTGGCCTGAACCGTACAGCTGCCAATAACCGCGTACAACTCGCAAAAACACTGACTCTCGTCCAGGTTGTCATGATGGGGCTTGCTTACCTGCAGCCGATGACTATCTTTGATACCTTCGGGATTGTGTCCGAAATCACCAGCGGTCATGTTGCGACGTCTTATGCTATCGCACTGACAGCCATTCTTTTTACTGCGCTGAGCTACGGAAAACTGGTTAAACGGTTCCCGTCTGCCGGCTCGGCGTATACCTATGCCCAGAAATCCATGAGCCCGCATATCGGCTTTATGGTCGGCTGGTCATCACTGCTGGACTACCTGTTCATGCCGATGATCAACATTCTGCTGGCAAAAATTTATCTTCAGGCCATCTTCCCCGACTGTCCGGCATGGATTTTCGTCGCGGGTCTGGTTTTCCTGATGACATTATTTAATCTGCGCGGCATCAATGTCGTGGCAAACCTCAATACCGGGATTGTACTGGTACAGGTTGCCGTGATGATTGTGTTTGTCGGTCTGCTGGTCCGTGGTGTGTCTGCGGGTGAAGGGGCGGGTACGCTGCTCTCTTTCCGTCCGTTTGCCTCCATTGATGCGGAACTGATCCCGATGATAAGCGGGGCGACCATACTGTGCTTCTCCTTCTTAGGATTTGACGGTATCAGTTCACTGTCAGAAGAAACACCGAATGCCGGGAAAGTGATCCCGAAAGCGATTTTCCTGACCGCTCTGATTGGTGGTCTGATCTTTATCGCGGTGTCTTATTTCCTGCAGCTCTATTTCCCGGATGTGTCCCGTTTCAATAATCCGGAAGAGTCACAGCCTGAAATTATGTACATGGTCGCGGGTGCCTTCTTCCAGTCCATCATTCTGGTGTTCTCCTGCGTCACCGTACTGGCTTCCGGTATGGCGGCACAGGCAGGGGTATCCCGTCTGATGTATGTGATGGGCCGTGACGGTGTGTTCCCGGAGCAATTCTTCGGCTACGTGCACCCGAAATGGCGCACCCCGGCACTGAACGTGCTGCTGGTCGGTGTGCTGGCACTGAGTGCAGTCTGGTTTGATCTGGTTACCGCAACCGCGCTGATTAACTTCGGGGCACTGGTGGCGTTCACCTTCGTCAACCTGTCTGTGATTTCACAGTTCTATATCCGCGAGCGCCGCAACAAGACGCTGGGCGACCAGATCAACTATCTGCTGCTGCCGGTTATCGGTGCCGCGACAGTGACCGTGCTCTGGTTCAACCTCGATGCGAAATCGATGGAACTGGGATTGAGCTGGGGCGCACTGGGTCTGATCTATATGCTGTTTCTGACCCGTCGTTTCCGCCGCCCGATGCCGCAGATGCCGGAAAAGTAAGTCTTTAAGCAGTTATGTCGTGAAAACGGCGCACAGTTTGATGCTGTGCGCCGTTTTTTTATAGGTAATCGCGTATAGTAACCTTATGAAAGTATAGAAAATGATAATAATTAAGGGATAGGGATGTATATTGAACACAGCCTGATGGCGGACTATTTTTATGCGGGACTGGCACTGCTGGTGATCGCCTCTTTTGTCGCCGGGTATATTGATTCTATTGCAGGCGGCGCGGGGCTGATTCTGATCCCGGCCTTTATGCTGACCGGTTTGCCACCGCATATGGCACTGGGTCAGGAAAAACTGGTGAGTTCTGTCGGGACACTGGCGGCCATTTCTAATTTCATCAGAAACAAATCGGTTTACTGGCAGATAATTCCTGCCGGGATTATTTCATCGTTCTTCGGGGCCTGGGTGGGTGCGAAAGCGATTATATATCTGCCGTCTGAAACGATTACCTATATTATTATCTGTATGCTGCCGATCGGCCTGCTGGCCGCCTTCTTTAAGGGTAAGCTCGGTGGTGCCCGGCAGGGCAGCACAGTACGGAAATCGGTGTGGCTGGTTTTTTTCACCTGCTTTATTGTTGGTTTCTATGACGGCTTTTTCGGGCCGGGCACCGGCAGTATCTTTATACTCTGTCTGTTTCTGATCAATAACCTCGATTTACTGAAATCCTCCGCCACCTCAAAAATCTTTAACCTGGCGTCGAATGTCGGCGGGCTGGTCGCCTTTATTATGGCCGGACATATCGCGTTTCTGCTCAGTATCCCGATGATCGCCGCCAGTCTGCTCGGGAATCACTTCGGCAGTCAGCATGCTATTCGCACTAACGGTGAAATCGTCCGTAAAATCCTGATCCTGACAGTCGGCATCATGATGATGACGTTGCTGATCAACCTGTTCAGATAAGCCGGCGTCGTGGTTAATCTGTTAAATTTGTTAAAAATAGTATTTGTATTATAAATAAAATAAGGGGCATAATGGTTACTTAGCGAACTATAAGTAACCTGAGCGGGGGAATGTATGATCAACAGTCAGCAACCTGACGGCGCACGTCTTATTCAGACACTGACAGACATTGTCAGCCACAAACACATTTTAACAGAACCGCGTAAGACGGAGCGCTACCGCAAGGGGTTCCGTTCCGGTGAAGGCAGCGCGCTGGCGGTGGTGTTCCCGGGGACACTGTATGAATTGTGGCAGGGGGGTTAAACCGGCGGGGGGGGGGGCCCCCCGCCGACC
>OCAE01001129.1_pt1 | contig 13050 bp, 10 predicted proteins | sample 1495581 | NCBI WGS metagenome assembly OCAE01 (sample SAMEA2580278, study PRJEB22360) | human gut metagenome | biome: human gut; feature: human-associated habitat; material: faeces | place: Denmark | collected 2008/2010 | reverse complement strand
TGCTCGTTATGACGGAACCACGGATAGCTGCCGCGATGCCAGTCATCCGGCGCTTCCATTTGCTGACCATCGGCAAACGACTGACGGAACAGGCCGTACTGATAGTTCAGACCGTAACCGGTGGCAGATTGACCCACCGTCGCCATCGAGTCCAGGAAGCAGGCGGCGAGACGACCCAATCCCCCGTTGCCCAACGCCGGGTCAGTCTCCTCTTCCAGCAGATCGGTCAGGTTGATGTCGTGCGCTTTCAGCGCGTCGCTCACCGCCTGATACCAACCCAAATTAAGCAGGTTATTCCCCGTCAGACGACCAATCAGGAACTCCATAGAGATGTAGTTCACATGGCGCTGGTTTTTCGCCGGTTTCGCCACAGGTTGCGCACTGAGGAGTTCCGCCAGTGCACCACTGACGGCGTGCCACCATTGACGGGTCGTCATCTCGTGAGCTGACAGTAAACCGAAATGCTGCCACTGACGCGTCAGGGCAGCCTGAAATTGCTCTTGATTGAAGGTAGGCTGTGACATAGGAATTCCGGGTCCTTTGGTAAAAAACAACGTTATCGCTAGTTTGCCAGGCTCAATGTTGACCTTCCTCATCCCACTCTTGATTAGGCAGGGAGGAGTAGTGGGGATGAGCGAAAAAGTGTGATCGCCGCCACTTAAAGGTAGCGTACGGAATGAGGATTGGTGACGATTTCGCCGCACTAAAGATAAGGTTAACGCCGGGCGACGGCAAATTTCAGAAAGCACTCATCAGGTATATGTTAATGGAGAAATAGTTTCTAACCTGAAATATCAAAAGGCTGTCGGAATAATCGTACTGATATTAAATTCCTGTCGCGTTATAGGGCCACTTTCGCTAAAAAAGGCAAAGAGCGTAGGGATAAAATGACCCTATTTCACCCCGTAGAATCTCCCCTCCAACCCAGACTGTTTGCGCCTTGCGCGCGATTGAAAGCGGTTTCTGTCATCGTTATAAAGATTTGTGACAGAGTGCAAATTCAGAAACACAAAAAGACCTCTTAACTTGCAATAAGGTGTTTTCTGGCCGACCTTATATCTATTAATTACGAAGCGCAAAAAAAATCGCAGTCCCCCATTTTCCACAGTGAAGTGCTAACTATGTTGATTCCGTCTAAACTCAGTCGTCCGGTTCGACTCGACCATACGGTGGTTCGTGAGCGCCTGTTGGCTAAACTTTCCGGCGCGAACAATTTCAGGCTGGCTCTGGTAACAAGTCCTGCAGGTTATGGGAAGACCACGCTCATTTCACAATGGGCTGCCGGGAAAAGTGAGCTCGGCTGGTACTCGCTGGATGAGGGAGACAACCAGCAGGAGCGTTTTGCCAGCTATCTGATTGCCGCGGTACAGCAGGCCACCAACGGTCATTGCACCACCAGCGAAGTGATGGTGCAAAAACGTCAGTATGTCAGTCTGACCTCGCTTTTCGCGCAGCTCTTTATTGAGCTGGCGGAGTGGCATCGCCCGCTGTATCTGGTCATCGACGATTACCACCTGATCACTAACCCGGTGATTCATGAATCCATGCGCTTCTTCCTGCGCCACCAGCCTGAAAATCTCACGCTGGTGGTGCTGTCGCGTAACTTGCCGCAGTTGGGGATTGCCAACCTGCGCGTGCGCGATCAGCTTCTGGAGATAGGCAGTCAGCAACTGGCCTTTAATCACCAGGAAGCAAAACAGTTTTTTGACCGCCGTTTATCCTCCCCCATCGAAGCCGCCGAAAGCAGTCGGATGTGTGACGATGTGGCGGGCTGGGCGACAGCATTACAGCTCATCGCCCTCTCTGCGCGGCAGAACAACCACTCTGCGCACCAGTCTGCACGCCGTCTGGCAGGCATTAACGCCAGCCATCTCTCGGATTATCTGGTCGATGAAGTGCTGGACAGCGTCGATGTCAGCACCCGTCTCTTCCTGTTGAAAAGCGCGGTGTTACGCTCAATGAACGACGCGCTGATCGTTCGCGTGACCGGTGAAGAGAACGGTCAGATGCGACTGGAAGAGATTGAGCGCCAGGGGCTTTTCCTGCAACGGATGGATGACACCGGCGAATGGTTCAGCTACCACCCGCTGTTTGGCAGTTTCCTGCGTCAGCGCTGCCAGTGGGAACTGGCGACAGAGCTACCTGATATCCATCGCGCCGCCGCGGAGAGCTGGATGGCGCAGGGTTTCCCCAGTGAAGCCATCCACCACGCACTGGCGGCGGGCGATGCGCATATGCTGCGTGATATCTTGCTTAACCACGCGTGGGGATTGTTTAACCACAGCGAACTGGCACTGCTGGAAGAGTCGTTAAAAGCGCTGCCATGGGAAAGCCTGCTGGAAAACCCGCGTCTGGTGTTGCTACAGGCCTGGCTGATGCAGAGCCAGCACCGCTACAGCGAAGTGAACACCCTACTGGCCCGTGCGGAGCAAGAGATTCAGGGGGTGATGGACAGCACGCTGCACGCCGAATTTAACGCGCTCCGCGCTCAGGTGGCGATCAACGACGGTAACCCTGATGAGGCCGAGCATCTGGCAAAACAAGCGCTGGATGAGCTGCCCATCGCCTTGTACTACAGCCGTATTGTGGCGACCTCGGTACACGGCGAAGTGCTGCACTGTAAGGGCGATCTCTCTCGTTCTTTAACGCTGATGCAGCAGACCGAACAGATGGCGCGTCATCATGATGTCTGGCACTACGCGCTCTGGAGTTTGATCCAGCAAAGTGAAATTCTCTTTGCCCAGGGATTTTTGCAGGCCGCCTGGGAAACTCAGGAGAAAGCGTTCCAGTTGATTAAAGATCAGCATCTGGAACAGTTGCCCATGCACGAGTTCCTGGTGCGCATTCGTGCCCAACTGCTGTGGGCGTGGGCGCGACTGGACGAATCGGAAGCCTCTGCGCGCAGCGGCATCGAAGTGCTCTCCCCTTTCCAGCCGCAGCAGCAGCTACAGTGCCTGGCGCTGCTGGTGCAGTGCTCGCTGGCCCGTGGCGATCTGGACAATGCCCGCAGCCATCTTAACCGTCTTGAGAATCTGCTTGGCAACGGTCACTACCATAGCGACTGGATCTCAAACGCCGACAAGGTTCGGGTGATCTACTGGCAAATGACCGGCGATAAAAAGTCGGCCGCCAACTGGCTACGCCAGACACCGAAACCGGAGTTTGCCAACAACCACTTCCTGCAAGGCCAGTGGCGCAACATCGCCAGAGCGCAAATTTTGCTGGGCGAATTTGAACCCGCCGAGATAGTCCTGGAAGAGCTGAATGAAAACGCGCGCAGCCTGCGTCTGATGAGCGACCTGAACCGTAACCTGCTGCTGCTTAACCAGTTGTACTGGCAGGCCGGACGCAAAAATGACGCTCAGCGCGTACTGCTTGATGCCCTGCAATTAGCCAATCGCACCGGATTCATCAGCCATTTCGTGATTGAAGGTGAGTCGATGGCGCAACAGTTACGCCAGCTTATTCAACTGAATACATTGCCGGAACTGGACCAGCACCGCGCGCAGCGCATTCTGCGTGAAATCAACCAGCATCACCGCCACAAGTACGCCCACTTTGACGAAGGCTTTGTGGAGCGCCTGCTGAATCATCCGGAAGTGCCGGAGCTTATCCGCACCAGTCCGCTGACGCAGCGTGAATGGCAGGTTCTGGGGCTGATTTATTCTGGCTACAGCAACGAACAAATTGCTGGCGAACTGGCGGTGGCGGCAACCACTATCAAGACGCATATCCGTAATCTGTATCAGAAACTCGGCGTGGCGCACCGTCAGGATGCGGTACAACACGCACAGCGACTGCTGAAAATGATGGGTTATGGGGTGTAGCGTCACCGGTTTTTCGCTGGCGTTAACCTCACATATGTTCTGACGCGAACTGATGCGCCTGGCAGGTAATGAATTCCGCAAACGCCGTGACGCCAGGTGCAGGATGCCGTCCCTTCGGGGTCACCAGATAAATTGCCCGTTCCAGCGCCAGATCTTCAAACGGCAAAATCACGATATCTTTATGGTTGAACTGGAACAGGGTTAAGCCGGTCGTAATACTGATCCCGTAATTGGCAGCAATCAGGCCCATCATCGTAGTGAGCTGTCGAACTTCCAGTTGATAATCAAAACTCATGGCCAGATTTTCACAGAGCTTATCGGTGTACTGCCGAATACTGGTCCCAACGCTGAAAGCAATAAAGGGATAATCGCAGACCTGACTGAGCGATACCGAAGATTGTTGTGCCAGAGGATGTTCGCGATGACAGAGCAGATAAAATTTATCCGAGAACAATAGCGTCGAATCGAACGTGGTCAGCGAGGGTTGCCCGGCGGTTAATGCCATGTCCGCCTGACCATCCAGCAATGCCTTCAGACAGCGATCCCACTGGGTGTCGATCAGTTTCACATTACTTTGTGGCACCTTCTTACTGTATTTCACCAGGATTTCAGGTAGCCACTCCACCGCCAGCGAAGGCAACACCGCGAGGGTGATATCGTTGCTGTTTCCCGCCACCCGGTCTTTGATTTCACCCACGGCATCGTCGTGGCTCTGAACAATATTGCGCGCCAGATCGAGAAAATGAATGCCATCCGCATTCAACAATACTCGCCGCGTATCTCTGTCGAATAGCCGGTAGCCAATTTCCTCTTCCAGTGATGCAATCAGGGTACTAAACGCGGGCTGAGAAAGGTTAAACCGCCGGGCCGCCTGAGTAAAACTATCAGCCTCACTTAATATTAAAAAAGCCCTGAGTTGCTTAATCGAAAGATTCATTTCACACTCCTGCCATCGGAATCATTAATTATTTTATCGGTTTTTAAAATGAATAAAAGGCAGTTAATTTCTTTTTATGACCCACCCCACATTAACCACATTTTAATTTCGATAAACGAGTTCACCCCCACTAAAGTCGTTTAAGCATAACAAACTCAACGCCCTAAATAACCCTCTGTTTATAAGGTTATTTTTATATCCAAACAAAATTGCTATAGCGTTATTTTTATTTCAAATAATAGCATTAAGCCTTGCGTCAAATGACTCCATCGGATTTACAAATTAGTACCACCTGGCATACTGTGATAAAAATTAATGCACTGATAAAACATATAACCCTCTGCACATAGTTAACATTGTATTTACTTTCATACATTCCGAAGCAGATAAATTTATAAAAATATTAAGGAGAAACACATGCTGGCGCTAATAGGTGTGCTTACCATAGCCACCTTATTATTTTTTATCATGTCTAAAAGGATGTCACCTCTGGTTGCCCTGATCGTCATTCCGGTGATTGGCGCGCTGGCTGCAGGCTGCGGAACGGATACGGCAAAATATGTGGTCGAAGGCATCACAAAACTGGCCCCGATGGCGGCGATGTTTGTCTTTGCGATCGCTTTTTTTGGCGTCGTGACGGATGCCGGGATGTTTGACCCTATCGTGCGCGGCATTTTGCGCTTTGTAGGGACCAACCCGGTTAAAATCATCATCGGAACGGGTCTTCTGGCGCTTATCGCCCACCTTGACGGCAATGGCGCGGTAACCTTTTTAATTACGGTCCCCACCATGCTGCCGCTGTTCAATCGCCTCGGCATGGACAAACGGATCCTGCTTGGCATTGTTGCGCTCAGCGCCGGGGTCAACTTTTTACCCTGGACCGGCCCGATGATTCGCGCCTCTGCCGCGTTGAACGTCACCACCCATGACCTCTTTATCCCGCTCATTCCGGCGCAGCTCGCGGGCCTGGGTTTTATGGTCGTGATGGGCTGGTATTGGGGTAAGCGCGAAGAGAAACGTCTTGGCGCAGCCCACTTTGCCGCTGCCGCAGGCGATTTCTCGCATCATAAGGAACTGACCGAGCAGGAAAAAGTCCTGCGTCGTCCGCATCTTTTCTGGGTCAACATCGCGCTGGTCATTGCCGTGATCGGCACGATGGTCTTCACCCGTATCTCCCCCACCGTCGCCTTCATGATCGCCCTGACGATGGCGCTGATGATCAACTATCCGAATGTTGAAATGCAGAAAGAACGGATCAACGCCCACGCCAAAGCCGCGCTGATGATGGCCAGCATCCTGTTCGCAGCAGGGGCATTTACCGGGATCATGGGCGGTGCGGGCATGCTTAAAGCCATGTCTCACGCGGCGGTGGAGTTTATGCCTGCGGCGCTGGCGTCCCATATTCCGTTCATCGTCGGCCTTATCTCGATGCCGCTGTCGCTGATTTTCGATCCCGACTCTTACTACTTCGGCATTATGCCTGTCGTCGCGCATACCGTGGACATCATGGGTATCCCCGCCATTCAGGTCGCTCAGGCATCGGTGCTGGGTCAGATGACCACCGGCTTCCCGGTCAGCCCGCTGACCCCCGCGACCTTCCTGTTGGTCAGCCTTGCCGGTGTCGACCTCGCGGATCACCAAAAATTCTCCATCCCGGTCCTGTGGGCAGCCAGCGTCATTATGACCTTTGCCGCCGCCCTCACCGGCGTCTTCCCGATTTAACAGCACATTTCTTGTGACGAATTAAGGAAATAGAATGAAAACAATTCGAATTGGTTCCGGAGCAGGCTACGCAGGCGATCGCATTGAACCTGCGGTTGAACTGGCCGAAAAAGGGGAACTGGATTATCTGGTGTTTGAATGTCTGGCAGAGCGCACCATCGCCATTGGACAAAAACAGAAACAACAGGATCCGAACAAAGGCTATAACGAACTGCTCGACGCGCGGATGCGCGCGGTGTTACCGACCTGTCACGCTAAAAGCGTGCGGATCATCTCTAACATGGGTTCCGCCAACCCGGTCGCCGCCGGAAAAGCAGTGCTGAAGATAGCCCAGGAGCTGGGTCTGCATGGCCTTAAAGTCGCGGTAGTCACTGGCGATGAGGTGTTGTCACTTATTCAGTCGATGGACCTGACGCTGGATGAAGCCGGCGTCCCCGTCTCTCGCTTTGAAAAAACCTTACTTTCCGCAAACGCGTATTTAGGTACGGCGGGGTTACTGGAAGCGCTTGATTCCGATGCGGATGTGGTGATCGCCGGACGCGTCGCGGACCCTTCTCTTTTCCTTGCGCCGATGATGCATGAGTTCAACTGGGCCGCTGATGACTGGCAGCATCTGGGCATGGGAACCTGTATCGGTCATCTTCTGGAATGCGCCGGACAAATCACCGGCGGATATTATGCCGATCCGGGAGTGAAGGATGTCCCTCGTCTGGCACATCTCGGTTTCCCGCTGGCTGAAGTCAGTGAAGATGGCAACGCCACCATTACCAAAGTGGCCGGTTCCGGCGGACTGGTCACCGAAGACACCTGCAAAGAGCAACTGCTGTACGAAATCCACCGGCCGGATCGTTATCTCACCCCTGACGTGGTCGCTGACTTTAGCCATGTGCGTTTCAGCCAGTGCGGTCCGGATGCCGTGCGGGTTACCGGCGCGACGGGTGCGCCACGCACCGAAACGCTGAAGGTTTCCGTCGGTTATCAGGATGGCTTTATCGGTGAAGGTGAAATTTCCTACGCCGGTCCGGGCGCGGTAAATCGCGGCCGTCTCGCTCTCGATATCGTGCGTGAGCGCTTTGCCATTTGCCACGTCAATGCCGAAGAAACGCGTTATGACCTCATTGGCGTCAATGCGCTGCATGGTGAAACGCGCGGTCAGTACAGCGATCCTTATGAAGTGCGCGCCCGCATTGCTGCCCGTTGCGCCACCCGCGCGCAGGCGGTTACCGTCGGTAACGAAGTGGAAACGCTCTATACCAACGGCCCTGCGGGCGGCGGCGGCGTCATGAAATCCGTAAAAGAAATCCTGGCCATGGATTCCACTCTTATTCCGCGTCAATGCGTTCAACACCACGTTACCGTACTGGAGAATAAATAATGAAATTACGTGAAATCGCTCATTCCCGTACCGGAGATAAAGGAAATATTTCCAATATTTCATTAATTGCCTGGCGCCCGGAAGATTATGCCACGCTGGCAGAACAGGTCACCGCCGAAAAAGTCAAAGCCTGGTTTGGCGATATCGTACAGGGCGAAGTGATTCGTTATGAATTACCGGAACTCGGCGCGCTAAATTTCGTGATGCATAAAGCGCTGGGAGGTGGCGTCACTCGTTCACTGGCGCTGGATATGCACGGCAAAGGGCTAAGCTCTGCGTTACTGGATATGCCCATTTAATTTTTTCGGACACCAACATCCTCACTCTTCGGCGGGATTTCATTATCCCGCCAGAGGATCCCTGTCCTCAAAACAGCAAGTACACCATTATGCAAAACAAAAGAATAACGGCGGATAAATTCCGCGAATTATTACACGACGGCATGAGCATTATGTTTGGCGGCTTCATGGGCGTCGGGACGCCGGAATATCTGGTGGCAGAAATTATGCGTTCCGGGGTGAAAGAATTAACGCTTATCGGCAATGACACCGCATTTGTCGATAAAGGTATTGGTCCTCTGATTTCTAACGGCCAGGTCAAAAAAGTGATCGCCTCACATATTGGCACTAACCCGGAAACCGGGAAAAAAATGATTTCCGGTGAACTCGATGTTCAGTTAGTGCCGCAAGGAACGCTCGCCGAACAGATCCGCGCGGGCGGTGCCGGACTGGGGGGATTCCTCACGCAAACCGGACTGGGCACGGTGGTGGAAGAAAATAAACAAACGCTGCTGGTCAATGGTGAGAAATGGCTGCTGGAGCAACCTCTGCGCGCCGATCTCGCCATTCTTCTTGCCAGTCATGCCGATGAGGCCGGCAATCTCACCTATGACCTGACCGCCCGCAACTTCAACCCGGTGATGGCCCTGGCCGCCGATGTGGTCGTGGCCGAAACCCGCGACATCGGCGCGTTGGGAAGTATTCCTCCTGTGCACGTCATCACCCCCGGTGCGCTGGTGGATCATCTGTTCATGGAGGCCCAGTAATGAACGCAAAAGAACGTATTGCCCGCCGCGTGGCGCAAGAGTTACACGACGGCGACGTCGTTAATCTGGGCATTGGCCTGCCGACGCAGGTCGCGAACTACCTGGCCGAGGATATTCAGGTCACGTTGCAGTCGGAAAATGGTTTTCTTGGCCTCGGCCCTCTGGACGAAGTGAATGCCTGTCTCGTCAATGCAGGCGGTCAGCCGTGCGGCATGATCCCAGGCGCGGCAATGTTCGACAGTTGCTTCTCTTTCGCTCTTATTCGCGGGGGACATGTTGATGTCTGCGTGCTCGGCGGTTTGCAGGTCGATGAACGCGGAAATCTCGCCAACTGGATGGTGCCCGGAAAAATGGTGCCAGGCATGGGTGGGGCAATGGACCTCGTGGCAGGTGCAAAAAAAGTCATCATTGCGATGGAGCACTGCGCTAAAAATGGCGAGCCAAAGCTGCTACACCGCTGCAGTTACCCCTTAACGGCGGTTGGCAAAGTCAGCAAAGTCATCACCGAACTCGCCGTATTCAGCTTTGTGAACGGCGAAATGATCCTCGACGAAATCAGCGACACCCTCACGCTTGATGAACTTCGTGCACGCACGGAAGCAAACTTCCGTGTTTGTGCACACCTGAAAACACTGCAGCCCGTGGAGGCTCTGGCATGAACGACTCCATTGTTATTGTGAGTGCGAAACGCACCCCTATTGGTAAATTTGCCGGCAGCCTGGCAGACGTCCCGGCGGTGATGCTGGGCGCGACCAGCGTGCGGGCGAACCTGCTGGACCTTCCGTCAGATATCAACATTGACGAGGTGATCCTCGGCAACGTGTTACAGGCCGGATTAGGGCAAAACCCGGCCCACCAGGTGACGCATCATGCGGGTTTAGCGGAGAGCGTTCCGTCATTCACGGTCAATAAAGTCTGCGGCTCTGGCCTGAAAACCGTCGTGCTGGGCGCGCAGTCCATTTTGAGTGGCGATAATCAGACCTGTATTGTCGGCGGGATGGAAAACATGAGCGCCGCCCCCTACCTGTTGGCCCGCGCGCGCCAGGGGTATCGTATGGGCAACGGAGAACTGACAGACGTGATGATCCACGACGGGCTCTGGTGCGCCTTCAATGATTACCACATGGGGATCACGGCGGAAAATATTGCCAAACGCTATCACTTAAGCCGCGAAGAGCAGGACCAGGTAGCGCTGGCATCGCAGCAAAAAGCGATAGCCGCGATCAACGCCGGCTATTTCAGGCAGGAGATCGTGCCGGTAACCCTGAAGCGTAAAAAAGAGGTCTGTCTGTTTGATACCGATGAGTTTCCACGCCCGGAAACCGATGCCGGTTCGCTGGCGAAACTACGTCCGGCCTTTGAAAGTACGGGAACCGTCACCGCAGGCAATGCCTCCGGTATCAATGACGCGGCGGCGACGCTGGTCCTGATGTCCGAACGCGCTGCGCGTGCGCGTGGGATTACCCCGTTAGCGCGCCTGAAGAGTTGGGCTTCGGTCGGGGTTGACGCCAGTATGATGGGACTCGGCCCAATACCGGCGACAAAACGGGCGCTGGAAAAAGCCAAAATGACGGTCAGCGATCTGGATTTAATCGAAGCCAACGAAGCTTTTGCCGCACAGTATCTGGCGGTTGCCCGCGAACTCGACTTCCCGGAAGAGAAAGTGAACGTCAACGGTGGTGCGATCGCGCTGGGACATCCTATTGGCGCAAGCGGCGCACGGATTCTGGTGACGCTGGTTCACGCGCTGCAGCAGCGCAATAAATCCACCGGGCTGGCAACGCTGTGCATCGGCGGGGGTCAGGGGATCGCCGTGATTGTTGAGCGCCTGTAAGCGCGTCATCCGCACGTCCCCGGCACGCCGGGGACGGTTTCAGCCAGCACGTCTAGCACAGTTCAAGTTGAATATGGTTCTCGGTAATCACCTGGAGCACACCCGCCGGTGGCAGAATGTCGGTATACACTGCATCCACCAGGTTGATGCTGCCCATGTTCACCATCGCATTACGGCCAAACTTCGAATGATCCACCACCAGCATGACGTGGCGGGAATTCTCGATAATCGCACGCTTGGTGCGCACCTCATGATAGTCGAACTCCAGCAGCGAGCCGTCGCTGTCGATGCCGCTTATCCCCAGAATGCCAAAATCCAGGCGGAACTGGGAAATAAAGTCGGCGGTCGCTTCGCCAATAATGCCGCCGTCACGGCTGCGAAGCTCGCCGCCCGCGAGAATAATGCGAAAGTCCTCTTTTACCATCAGCGTGTTCGCGACGTTGAGGTTGTTGGTCACGATACGCAAATTACTGTGGTTGAGCAGCGCGTGCGCCACGGCCTCCGGCGTTGTCCCGATATCAATAAACAGCGTTGAACCGTTGGGGATCTGCGTAGCGACTTTGCGCGCAATGCGCTCTTTTTCCGCCGTCTGCGTGGCTTTACGATCGTGCCACGGCGTGTTGACTGAACTGGACGGCAGCGCCGCGCCGCCGTGGTGGCGCAGAATCATGTTTTGATCGGCCAGGTCGTTGAGATCCCGGCGAATGGTTTGTGGGCTGACGGAGAAATGCTCCACCAACTCTTCCGTACTGACGTATCCCTGTTTTTTTACCAGCTCAATGATTGCATCATGTCGTTGTGTTTGTTTCATTGTTATTCCCTGGAACTATGTTCGTTTTCGCGCATTTAAAGTATCCGCGAACGCCATTGCCAACCCAACTGCCAGCCCGGCGATATGTGCGCCATTGGCCATCGACATCCCAAACAAATCAAACCATCCGGCGACGATCCAAATCAGCGCGAAAATAATCAACCCGCGTTGCAGATAGATCCCGCTTTGCGGATCGCGCTCACCGCGCAGCCAGACGTAGCCCATCAGCGCGTAGACGACACCGGAAAGCCCGCCGAACCACGGGCCGCTAAACTTGTGCTGTACATATCCGCTCAGCAGGGCGCTGATGACCGTAATCACAATCAGTTTGCCGCTGCCTAAACGTTTTTCAACCGCACCGCCAAGATACCACCACCACAGCAGGTTGAAGAGAATGTGCATCAGTGAAAAGTGCATGAAGGCGTGGGTGAAGTAGCGCCAGACATCAAACTGTAGTGACGGGTCGAACGGCCAGGCCAGCCACATCATCACGGTTTGATCGCCAACGATGTTCATGACGATAAACACCAGAATGCAGGCCGCCATTATCAGCCAGGTGACCGGACCCGCACGCTCACGCAGTGTGGCTAAAAACGGGAAACGGCGGTAATGCAGTCCACTGCCGGTATGACCGGACTGCCAGCTGGCCGCGAGATAACGCGGATCGCCGGGATTCTCCAGAAAACGCGCCAGCTCCGCATGCACACGTTCGGCCTGCGTTTCATCCGCCAGCCAGACATCGCTTTGATGATGTTGTTGAATGGTCAGGATAACGCCCTGCGTCGCCATGTAATCAACAAAGGCCTGCGCCACGCGGGGGTTAGCAAAAGAGGTAATCATCAACATTGTTGCTGTCGCTTAATCCGTACAAAAGAGGACAGTATAAAGGCTTACGAGCCGTATGCCACCTCTGCGGGAAAATGACGATGCCAGGCGTCAAATCCACCATCTATGCTGTAGACCGCGTCATAGCCCTGCTGGAGCAAATATTGCGCCGCGCCTTTGCTGCTGTTGCCGTGGTAGCACATAACCATGACCACCGTATCGAAATCATGATCGCGCATAAACGAGCCCAGCGTGTCGTTCGTCAGATGAAATGCCTGGGGAGTATGGCCCATTGCAAAACTTTGCGGATCGCGGATATCCACCAGTACCGCCGCGCCCCGATGCAGCTTCTGGTGCGCTTCTTCAACATTAATACATTCAAACTGTTCCATACATTCTCTTCTTTATAGTGCAGGTGAGACGTTTTCGGCATGTTGCCCCCTAGTTTACGTCCCCACGGGAGTGAAACGCCATAATGTTATATGTATCACTGTAAATTGTTTATTCGATGTTACCAATGGCGCGTTTCTTTGCTATTATGCTCGATAACGAACATTAATGAGCTATAACGAAAGTGCACGAGGGCAGCATGGAAACCAAAGATCTGATTGTGATAGGGGGAGGCATCAACGGTGCCGGTATCGCGGCAGATGCCGCTGGACGCGGTTTATCCG
>OCAE01001128.1_pt1 | contig 13065 bp, 13 predicted proteins | sample 1495581 | NCBI WGS metagenome assembly OCAE01 (sample SAMEA2580278, study PRJEB22360) | human gut metagenome | biome: human gut; feature: human-associated habitat; material: faeces | place: Denmark | collected 2008/2010 | reverse complement strand
GCCGTCAGTCAAAAGGCGCTGACACCTGCCGCTCTCTTTCGCAGCCTGCATCAGTCGCTGACTCCCTTCGACATTACAGCGGGTGAAGACTGCTTCTTTGTGTCCTCGCACCTGCCCCGCACAGTGGACTATGTGATCGGCCCCTGCGACCAGTTGCGCCAGCGTCTCGCGTTCTTCCAGCGCCCCCCGGATCCAGACAAGATTTTCGCGCGCGTCGTGACGGACCGTTCGGGTTAACGCCCGGACGATAAAACCCTGGGAAAGCAGCGCCTCAATAATATGTTTCCCGATAAAACCGGTCCCGCCGGTCACCGAAACGATGGTACTCATTGCGCATAACCCGACGCGGGGATTGGTGAATTCAGGGGGTCGGCGAAAAGATTCAGATAGCGTTTTTTTGCTTCCGCACGGGCCGGTTTCCCGGAGGATGTTCGTGGAATGCTGTGCGGTGGCAAGAGCTCAATGCTAACAGAAACGCCAAACTCGCTTTGTACCCGGGCGGTCAGACTGTGGACTATCTGCGCGCGACGTTCTTCACAACTGACCCGGCACTGGATCTGTAAAATAATCCGTTCCTGGGACGTCACAAACGCGATTGCATCGCCAGAGTGAATTTCCGGTTCCTGTTCCGCAATATACTCAATATCCTGTGGCCAGATATTCCGACCACGAATGATGATCAGATCTTTTATACGTCCCGTCACGTACAGATAGCCATCCAGCAAATAGCCCAGATCCCCGGTATCCATCCATCCGGTTGACTGGATTTCCTTTTGCGAAACCGGATCCTGAAAATAACCGTCCATCAAGCTCGGACCGGATATACAGATATGGCCCACTTCTCGTTCAGGAAGCGGGATCCCGATTTCGTTACGAATTTCAATGCGGTGACCCGGTAGTGCTTTGCCACAGTTCACAAAGGTGGAAATCGCCCGGGTATTTTTCGTTGGCGCAACCGCTTTGCCCTGGTACTCGAGAATGTCGCGATCGACGTCGTTCACCTGAGAACCCGACGCTTCATCGGAAAAACTCACCGCCAGCGCATTTTCAGCCAGTCCGTAGCACGGCATGAAGGCTTTACTGTCAAACCCCGCGCGCTGGAAACATTCGCCAAACTGATTGAGTTGCCCGGCAGAAATGGGTTCTGCCCCCACTCCAGCCACACGCCAGCAGGAGAGATCTAACCCGGCAAGTTCGTTGTCATTGATGCGACGCAAGCATAAATCGTAACCGAAGGGGGGGGCCACGGAGACGGTGCAGCGGTTCTGACTGATCAATTTCAACCACTGTAACGGGCGCATAGCGAAATACTGGGTGCGCAGATAGTCCACGGAGAGTTGAGTCGCCACAGGCGTCAGCAGAAACCCCACCAGCCCCATATCATGATAAAAGGGCAGCCAGGAAACGCAGCGGTCGCTGTCGCGTAATTTGATCCCATCATGGCTAATCACACGCAGATTCGACATCACTTCACGGTGGGTAATAATGACACCGCGAGGAAAACGCGTACTGCCAGAGGTGTACTGGAGGTAGGCAATGTCATCCGGCAATGGCTGTGGCAGTTCGATATCCTTTTCCGGCAACGCATTAAATTGCGCATTGCTGAGGATATGGATTGCCGCCCCATGATCGTTGACAACATCTATCAGTGACAACCATTGGTCGCTGCTGATAATGACCGCAGGCTGACAGCTGGCTAACAGACCCTGCAATTTCGCAGAATAAGAATCGCGTTGCCCGACGCCCATTGGAATGGCCAGCGGTACCGCCACTAAACCCGCATACTGACAGGCAAAAAAGGCTTCGACAAAACCCACGCTGGTTTCCGCAATCAGCGCGACGCGATCGCCCTTATTGAGATTCAGCGAAAGCAACCGCCGTGCCCCGGCTTGTGCCCGCCATTTTAGCTGACTGTACTCCAGTACGGCTTCAGGCTGATTGCGTCGATCATAAAAATTCATTCCTGCATTTCCCAAAGCGGCGTAGTCCAAAGCTTCCGCCAGGGTTGAAAAGTCAGCATAACGCATAGGAAGAGAATGAGTAGATATTCTATTGGACATATACACCATGAAAATGTTTGAATTTAAAATCGCTGGATATACGAAACGAATAATCGGCACTGGGTAATATAAATTAAATGGTCATTAAACAGCACTTCTTTTTTTGGGAAAATAACCATCACAATTATAAATGATTGCAAATATTTTATATGGTGACAGGAATAATATCCTTCGTACATATACTTCACTTCTTCACCAACATTAAAAATTATCATTTATTTCCTTGATCGCCACTATTTAACGTTTTATCTTCCCGTTTTATCGACAACCGCATAAAGTGGTAAAAGAGAAAAATAGACATTTCATAATTTATTCCGTTTTCGGATGCTGACGTTACCGTATGGTAATGAATGTAATTATGTTTATTTCTGCACTTTTTATTTAGGGCAATTTATGATTCAGATACAAAAAGTCATGAATAAACATGACCTCAACACCTTTATCTCTTTCCCTTCTTCACTCTATGGCGCTGACGACTGCTGGATCGCCCCCTTGAATTTTGAACGCGCAGAGCATCTGTCTGCAAAAAATCCGGGGTCAGAACATATCAACTGGCAGGCATGGATCGCAAAAAAAGAGGGACGGGTGGTCGGGCGAATAACCGCGCAGATTGATACCTTACATCGCAGACTGTACGGCGATGACACCGGTCATTTTGGCATGATCGACGCCATCGACGATCCTGAGGTCTTTAGCGCGCTGTTTGCTGCCGCCGAAACATGGCTGAAATCCGTCGGGGCGCGAAAGATAACGGGCCCTTTTAGCCTGAACATTAACCAGGAAAGCGGCCTGCTGATTGATGGCTTCGGGACGCCCCCCTGCGCACTGATGCCGCACGGTAAGCCCTATTATGGCTCCCGGGTCGAACAACTGGGGTACACCAAAGGAATCGATCTACTGGCTTACTGGATGCAGCGGACAGATTTATTCTTCTCGCCATCGCTGGTCCGACTGATGGATCAGGTGCGTGAAAAGGTGACCATCCGCAGCATTAATCGCAAGCAATTCAGTGAAGAGATGCAGATTCAGCGGGAAATTTTTAACTCCGGATGGCAGCACAACTGGGGATTTGTCCCCTTCACGGAACACGAATTCGCCGCCATGGGCGAGCAGCTCAAGTTCCTTGTACCGGACGATATGATTTACATCGCTGAGATAGATTCTATCCCCTGTGCCTTTATCGTTGGTCTGCCAAATATTAATGAGGCTATCGCCGATCTCAATGGTCGGCTGTTGCCGTTCGGCTGGGCCAAACTGCTCTGGCGGCTGAAAGTAAGCGGTGTCCGTACCGCGCGGGTGCCTCTGATGGGTGTACGTCAGGAGTATCAGTTCAGTCGTATTGGTCCGGTCATGGCTCTGCTGTTAATTGAGGCGTTACGTGAACCGTTTGCCAGACACCATATCGACGCAATAGAGATGTCCTGGATTCTGGAATCTAATAGCGGAATGCGCACGATCCTGGAACGCATCGGCGGGGTTGCCTATAAGCGCTATCGCCTGTACGAAAAACAGCTCTGAGCGCATCATGGACAGACCTTAAACAGATTACACGAGCAATACGTACCGGCTCTGTTCCGGTGATGACCGACGCCCTCCACTGGAAGAGAATATCGCCATCACACGCCGCGAAAAGGGAATCCGTAAGGATTCCCTTTCCTGTGACTTCTCGGTTTACGCGATGATCGCATTCATTTCAGAGTCTGCTCGTCTTCAGCAGCAGAGAAGACAATATTCAGACCACGAGGCCGAAATATTGTTGAATGAATCAACATATATTTGTACCAGCGTAAAAATAGCCGCCGATCGTTGACCCCAATACGTTCAAGAATACTGTACAATCTTGAATATATTGACTTTTGACTCAACCCCAGATATTGCGACGCGTCAGCATACGTTTCCAGACAAACAATCGCATTGAGCGTGTGTTTGTCTGCCCGGTTCATCTTTGTCATAAACTGACAAAACTCACACTTCTGTTCGTCACTGTTATCCTGTGCATCTCTGAGTTTTTCAATAATCCGCTGGATAGAATCACAATAATTGATATGCTGTTTCAGGTATAAATTATCTTGCTTTTCGGAAATACTCACTACTGTATATTCAGAAAGCAATGCACAACAGCATCGTGTTTGTACCCACATAGCAGGAAGAAAGCAGAATGGTTTCCTGTCTGACGGTCTCGCTGCCCTATTCTTTAATTCACTCAGCGCAAGAGCGATAAGTGGAGAAAGTTTATCATCAACAACCACGTTATCCCTCCTTGTACCGCCGTTTGCAAATATACACTTATCTTAAATAAAACTGCCAAAAGATATAACTGTTCAATCCAATACATCACGATAGGAAACAGCTATCACCATTTCTTTTTTTACCGCCAGATCAGATCACATCATTAACAATCCTGAAAGATTAAACTTAATTATCAATAGATTACATTTCAACAAAAACACACGAAGAGCAATAAAAATCAAACAAAACACAACAATAAATTCATATCCCGGGCATGCAACACCATCAATTAAATAGGATTATTTATCCTATAATCAGAAAAACAAACAAATTACATCGTCATTCTTAGGTGTCATAGGAAAATACAAATTAGGATTGTTCTTAGATCAAGGAATAATCTCTAAATAAGAAGAAAGAATGAATTGAATGCATTAACTCAAGGTCGTTTTATTTAATGGTAAATTTGAACAGAACGCCTTTTCATTTTTATAAAGCCACTATCACTTCGTCAAAAGCAATAGTTCTCATCTGGGGTAAATAACGGCATAGCCGAAAGGCTATGCCGTATCACTCACATCATCGCGCCATTAACGCAAATACGCCCCAACCGAAGTATTCCCGGGCGTACGTGACATGGCGTTTGGGCGCGATCGTCAACTCCGTACGAACCTCGTCGGCAAAATCATCCTCAGCATTAGCCTCTAACCAACGACGCATTGTCAGCCATTTCGCCGCTTCGTACCGATCCCAGCCCTCCTGGTCTGCCAGTACCATTTCCACCACGTCATAGCCGAGTTCGTCGAAAGAGCCGACGAGCGCAGGAAGGGTGAGAAAATCAGTCCTGGACGAGACGCCACAAGCCTGGGCAATCTCTTCCGTCGCGGGAACCTGACGCCAGTATGGTTCACCGATCAGTATCATTCCGCCAGGCTTGAGGCTTTTTGCCAGCAGTTCGATACATCCGGCGACACCACCGGCAATCCAGGTCGCGCCAACACAGGCCGCCACGTCGCATTTTTCGTCCGTGAGGTAACCCGCCGCGTCGTTATGAATAAAATGGACGCGTTCGCTGACGCCGAGCTCTTCAGCACGCTGTTTTGCCTGCGCGGTGAAGAGCGGACTCATGTCGATACCGGTACCGTTAATACCGAGATCGCGCGCCCAGGTACAAAGCATCTCACCTGAGCCACTGCCGAGATCGAGAATACGCGCCCCCGACTTCATGCGTAACACGCGGCCCAGTGTGGCGTACTTTTCCGGCGTGAACGGGTTATGAATACGGTGTTCACTTTCGCTAATCGTAAAAATACGTGGGATATCCATTAATTAATTCCTTTCATTGGGTTACGAATGACAGAACGTTCAATCAGGTCATTATTCATGCCAGTGCTCCGGTTGCATTAAGGCCTGCGCACACTGAATTTGGCCAGTACGAGCATGTGGCTGAGCAGAGAGGGATTGCAGCATCCAGCAGGCCTTGTGCTCTTCCGGGATGGGATAAGGCGCAGGATAGCCGTTGTCTCCTGCGCAAGGTTTGAATCCATGACGCGGATAGTAGGTGGCATGACCGAGAACAAATACGCGCTGACACCCCATCAACCGTAAGTGTTCTAAACCGGTACGTATTAATAATCCGCCCACTCCTCTCCCCTGGTATTCCGGTATGACCGCCAGAGGCGCGAGGATATGCATCAGGGGAGATTCCATTTCCCCTTTGAATGTCGCCCGGGTGAACAAGATATGCCCGACGGCTTTACCTTCATGTCTGGCCAGCAACGATAACGTCGGACGTGCACTTTCGTCTTGCAGCAAAGCAGCCACCAGATCGGCCTCTTTACTGTAGCCAAATGCACGGGTTTCGACTTCCCGGATGTCACTTGCATCACTCTCATCGGTGATATGAAAGGTGAAGTTGCGTGTTGTCATAGAACTCTCCTTAGCGGTTATCTGGCTGGGCGCGAACGTTGTTCAGCCCGGTGGTATTAATGCGGTAGGGTTGACCATTGACGGATTTGATCAGCTTTTTGGTTTTGAGTTTTTTGAAGACGGCGAGCGTACAGTCGGCGAGCAGCAGCCCTTCGCGGCTGTAACATTCAACGGCGGTGACGCGGCCTGACGTATCGCGGACGTGCGCAATACGTCCACCTTTGGCGAGAACGTGTAAGGTACGTTGTTCCTGACGGGATAAATTCATACTGGAAAACCTGTTTAATCATCATGTGCAAAACGTGCAAACACACAGCGGTGTCCGCATTCGATTTCAGCGCATTGATAATCAGTCCGGCCTGGAAAGGTCGGGGAAACTGATTATCAGATGATTACATTCTCCAGCATCAAAGCCTCGGGTTGAGTTGAAAGGTATTTACGGCATGAATGGTAACACGTAATTTCAGCAGGGATATGTGCAGGTCGGGGAAATGTGATCGATGTCGAAAACGCGAGCCCGCCCACGGTCATGGCTTCCTCTTCTGTCCATCCACGGTCTCGCTGGCAGGCAGAAAGATAACCCATTGTTCTGTAACGATAACTTTCAATTTTCTTGATTTTAATTAAAGTAAAACGATAAAAAATTATTGTTTTACTTTAATTTTGTGTATTATTTGCACTATCACGCTAAGCTGACACACCGAGGTTCTATGTCCACTGATGCACTGGCACAACTCAGCCAAAGAATGGTCACTTTCACCATGATGCTGTTGATTACCATCGTTTTGTTAAATTCGATCGTTCTGTTTTTTCCTATATTGTCATTTTCGAATGAGTTCTACGGGATAACGCTGTCTCTCACTGACCAGCGTCTCTCTGCTCTCAATGTCAGCCTGCAGACGTTGCCATGGTGGCAGGCAGCGGGGGCCGGAGTCATCAACCTGTTGGTCATGGCGCCACTTTGTTACTGCCTGTATCAACTACGATCGCTATTTCAGGCCTATGCCCGGCGGAACTATTTTTCCGCCCGTTCGGCACAACATATGAGCAGAGTCGGCGCTTCTCTGGGGGTCTGGACTGTAATGACCCTGCTTGCGGATCCTGTTACCAGTTACTGGTTGGCGATGCTTAACCCCGCAGGAGAGCGTGAAATACTCATCGGGTTTGAGCTCCATCATGTCGTCTGGTTTTTTATTGCGCTGTGTGTGATAGCAGTGGCTAAAATACTGGAAAAGGCGAGTGCTCTGTACGAAGAAAATAAACTTTTCCTCTGAGGCGGTAACGGCTATGGCAATCATTGTTAAACTGGATGTGTTACTGGCCGCAAGAAAAGTCAAATCAAAGGAGCTTGCGGATGCGATTGGAATTACGGAGCAGAATCTTTCGCTAATAAAACAAGGGAAAATTAAAGGCTTTCGATTTTCAACCCTTGATGCATTATGTAAATATCTTGATTGTCAGCCCGGCGATCTGTTCAGTTATATCCCCGTTAAGGAGGATAACGATGATTAATCGCCCGATTCAATCCTGATATTATATTTCTTCCAGCCTGAATAAACACCGCTGCTTGCGGCGGCGTTTATTATTGGACAAGCCCCTGTAGCCCTACCCCGATTTTGGTTTCTGATGACAACACTGGTTTACGACCTGCACGAGTACATGATTAATTCTATCTGAAAGGAGCATCAATTATGTTTATACGGATAATAGCCACTTCCCTTGCCCTCTGTTCTGTTTTTTTCATCCCCTTTGCTATGGGGGAAAGCGATAATATGTCTCAGGCCACGAGTACGCCGGGGAATATTGCTGAAGAGCGACTGAATCGCGGGGATTATCGGGATCTTATCGTTTACAAGACCGGTCGTCTTGCCGGGCAACCCGCGAACAATGCCTTGCGCTGGGATATTGCGCAGGATGAATTGATGACAGGAAACCTCGATAAAGCAGAAGAATATCTGAAACCTTTATTCGATGATCCACTATACATGGATGAGGCGACCTATACGCAGGGGCTGATTCGTTATTTGCAGGGTGATTATGTACAAGCGGAAACACTTTTTCGGAAAGTATCCAGGGATCTGAGAAGTCAAATTCGACTGCTTTACGTTTATTATCAGACGGGCCAATATACGAAAGCGAAAACATTGTTCGACAATGCGCAACTGAATTCCCTCAGTCAGCATGACAGCGCCCTTCTGAGTTTAATGAACGCATTTGGCACAGACCAACCCTACAAACCCGAGTGGAAAGCAGACCAGGCCCTGTTGCCGTTTATCTCCATGAATCATCTACCAGTGGTCTCCGTCAGGGTGAACGGACAACCGGTTAATGTTTTTATCGATACCGGCGCTGATTTATTTGTGCTTAATACGGCAATGGCGAAGAAACTGAATCTCAAATCGCAGGGCAGTTTCACAGGGACCTATGCCGGAGGAAAGACCGCGGAAACCCATTATTCCCGGCTGCAAACATTGGGTCTGGGAGAGGTGACATTGCATGACGTCCCTGTTGATGTTGCAGAATTTCCGGACTCATGGGTTTTTACGGATGAGACCACGGGTGAAAAAATTAATGTCGACGGTATTTTATCCACCGGCGTGTTTCACCAGTTCCTCACCACGCTGGACTATCCGCAGCGACAACTGGTGCTGATGCCCAGAAATAAAGAGAGTCAACGCAAAGTCGCCGAAGGCGGTGGCACAAACATTCCCTTTATCCTCGAGGGGACGCATTTCATGATAGTCAAAGGCGCGGTGAACGGTAAGGAGGACATGACCTTTTTCCTCGATTCAGGTCTTGACGATCCAGAGGCCGCAATTTTGTTGCAGAAAGAAGCACTAAATTACATCGGGATGAAATTGCAGGACGGGGAGCACATGATGCCGGATGACGGCAAAGGAGGACTTGGCGGTGGCGGTTTTGCAATAACCCGCCTGCCCGTCGACAGTATCTCGGTCGGCAGGTTAAATCAGAACAATTCGACAGGGCTTTACGGTGTGTTACCGGCAGAACTCTATTTCACTGAATCCGGCATGATTCTGGACGGCTTTATCAGTCATCAGTTTTTAAAACACTATAAATGGACCATCGATTTTGACTCAATGGTGATGACATTCCAGTAACGAAATAGCGTTAAAGCCTGTGATATCACGACAGGGGGAATCGGTCTGGAAGTCTCACTATCACCCTATAGTCAATATCGTCGCTCGCCTAACACGCGGTCTACCGATACAGGCAGGCCGCGTAAACGGTCTTACCGCTGACGCGTTGCCGCTTTCATGCTCATCACAAATGCCCCCAGCTCAGCCAGCATCGCCCCCTCGTTATCGACATACTTCTCGATGATGTTGACGATGGCAGAGCCTGAAATGGCCCCGGTCGCACCGGCGTTAATCGCGTCCGTCACCTGATCGGGCGTGGAAATGCCAAACCCCAGGAGGGTTGGCGGGGCCTGATACTTATCCAGCGTTGCAACCAGATGTTGCAGCGGCTTTGCCGCCTGCCGTTCGGTCCCCGTCACCCCTGCCCGGGAAAGCAGGTAGGTATAGCCCCTTCCATGGAGGGCAATCTCCTGGAGAAGTTTATCGTCGGCGTTCGGGGGACAGATAAAAATGGGTGCCACGTTATGACGCATCGCGGCCTGACGGAACGGCTCCGATTCTTCGAACGGCACATCCGCCACCAGCACCGAATCAACCCCAATACGTGCACATTCAGCATAAAACGCGTCGATGCCACGGTTGAAGACCAGATTGGCATACACCAACAGACCCATCGGAATAGCCGGATGCGTCTGGCGAATCGTGGTCAGCATTTCAAAACACAGGGTCGGTGTGACGTCTGCAGCAAAGGCCCGTAACGCGGCATTTTGAATTGTCGGACCATCGGCCAGCGGATCCGAAAATGGGATCCCCAACTCCAGCGCGTCTGCCCCTGCCGCAATCAGGGCATCGATAATTCGTAGCGACTGCTTCGGGCCCGGATCGCCGATCATCACGAAGGGAACAAAAGCACCTTCTCCACGGGCGTTCAGCTCAGTAAAAAGCGTGTTATAGCGTTCCATCAAATTTCTCCTCGTGCGTGCAGAATATCGTGTACGGTAAAAATATCCTTGTCTCCCCGACCTGAGAGGTTAACCACCAGCAGCTGCTCTTTGTCAGGATTTTCGCGCATCATTCTCAGGGCGTGAGCCAGCGCGTGAGAGGATTCAAGGGCCGGAATAATGCCCTCTTCCCGACTCAGGATCTTAAAGGCCTCCAGCGCTTCATCATCGGTAACGGAGACATAGTCCGCACGCCCAATGCTGTTCAGGTACGCATGTTGTGGTCCGACGGAGGGGAAATCCAGCCCCGCAGAAATGGAACAGGACTCAATGATTTGCCCCTCATCGGTCTGCATCATTGGCGATTTCATGCCGAAATAGATGCCCACGCGACCGTGCTTTAACGGCGCCCCATGCTCACCCGTTTCAATGCCATGACCGGCCGGTTCCACACCGACCAGCCCGACGCGAGCTTCATCAATAAAGTCAGCAAACATACCGATTGCATTCGAACCGCCACCCACACAAGCGATCACCGCATCCGGCAGACGACCTTCTTTTTCCAGAATCTGTACCCGGGTTTCTTCCCCTATCATGCGCTGGAACTCACGAACGATGGTTGGGAATGGGTGGGGGCCCGCCGCCGTGCCCAACATGAAATGCGCTGTTTCATAGCTACCGGACCAGTCGCGGAGCGCCTCGTTAGATGCATCTTTCAGGGTTGCAGAACCGCTGTGCACGGGGATCACCTCCGCCCCCATCAGGCGCATACGAAAGACGTTCGGCGACTGGCGCGCTATATCCTTCGCCCCCATATAAATGCGACATTTCAGTCCTAGCAGCGCGCTGGCAAGGGCGGACGCTACGCCGTGCTGCCCGGCCCCGGTTTCAGCAATGATCTCGGTTTTCCCCATGCGCTTTGCCAGCAACGCCTGCCCCAACACCTGGTTGGTTTTGTGCGCCCCGCCGTGGAGCAGATCTTCCCGTTTGAGATACAACGTCGTGCGGGTTCCTCTGGTGAGATTGCGGCACCGGGTCAGCGCGGTGGGACGTCCTGCATAGTTTTTCAACAGATCGGTAAACTCGGCCTGAAAGGCCGGATCGTTCTGCGCGTTAACAAAGGCTTCTTCAAGCTGAAGCAGGGCGGGCATGAGGATTTGTGGAACATACATACCGCCGAATTCGCCGAAGCGGGGGTTGAGTATTGTGCTCATTATGGCTCCTTAATGTCTGCGCAGTGCCTGAAAAACCGGGCCTTTTCCCTGGTCTGGACTCTGCACGTAAAGTGAATTCAGTAACTGCGCAGCATCTGCTGGCTTCGTTCATGCGGTGAGACTTTCCGCGTGTGACAAAATTTGGGCAAAAAAAAGCCCGCTCATGGCGGGCCGGGTATCGGTGTGCAGACTGCAGACGTGACGATACTGCCCGTTAACGGGAAGTGCGCCACCAGTTGTGCTGAGTCATCATTGAGAATGCCATTACCTGATACCTGTATAATTAATCATTTTGTACTAGTTAACTAGTTCAAGAGTATAAAGTCAACACTTTCCGTGAATAAAATGTGTTCACCCCGGAATCGCCCCCGCAGTCGTTCAAAACGCGTTAGCGTAATAGACAAACGCCAGCTTATTGCCGTCAGGGTCTCTGACATAGGCGCTATGAAAACCTTGTCCATAATGCGGTCTGTGGCCCGGCGCGCCTTCATCCGTTCCCCCCAGGCTGAGAGCAAGCGCGTGAAGCTGCTGAATATGTTCAAATGAGCGGGCATTCAGCGCGACCATCGTACCATTACCGACGCTGGCAACGTGACCATCAAAGGGTTTACCTACGCACAGTCCGGTGGTGCAGTTTTCACTGAACGTTCCCCATGATGCGCCCTCTTCACCCCGACCTGCCTTCGGGTGTCCAAGCAATTCCATTAATGGATCATAGAAAGCGATCGCGCGTGGCAGATCGTTAGTGCCCAGCATGACGTATGAAAACATACTCCCTCCTCATTGTGATGCCACGGGGATTATCCGTTTTATGTCCCCAGGCAAGTATCGCCGTCAGGTAGCAGCAGTCTACTTAACATACAGAACGATGGCGCAGCGTTAAGCGTGTCAGATCAATAGATCAGGTCAATACCACTATGAAGATTGATTGAACTCATATACCCGACGCTCGCCGTTTTGCTAGTCTCAGCGTATCTCTTTGCGAGTCAACAGGATGATGACACAGGAATTTTCTTCCATTACTGCGCATCCATACGCCATGTAGTACGGCGCTGACTTTGGTTGGATTAAATAAGATGGATGAAAATGCGGTTCTGACATTGCTCAACGAGCTGGGTATACCTTATCAGTATGTCTCACACCCGGAGGTGAAAACGGTTGCCGATCACAGGCGTTTCACAGCAACGTTTCCGGCCCAGTTGCTCAAAAACCTGTTACTGAAAAATAGCTCGGGTAAGCACTTCTACCTGTACATTCTTGATGGTAATCACAAGGCAGATCTTCGCGGATTAGCGTTGCAGCTTGAAGAATCCCGTCTGTCTTTCGCGTCGCCAGCCGAGTTGATGGAAACGTTAGGCGTTGAACCTGGCTGCGTGACGCCTTTTGCTGTCGCGCATAGCGGCAAAAGAGATACTCAAATAATCATCGACTCATCCGTCTCTGCCAGGCGGTCACTGGGATTTCATCCTCTGGTCAACACCGCGTCAGTCTGTATTTCCCGGTCGGATTTACTACGGCTGCTGGCAGCTTACGGTTATTTTCCGGCAGAAATTCAATCTGATGGCCTACTCCGGTTACTGGCTCACCCGCTTTA
>OCAE01001119.1_pt1 | contig 13173 bp, 5 predicted proteins | sample 1495581 | NCBI WGS metagenome assembly OCAE01 (sample SAMEA2580278, study PRJEB22360) | human gut metagenome | biome: human gut; feature: human-associated habitat; material: faeces | place: Denmark | collected 2008/2010 | reverse complement strand
GCATCAATGCTAGGAAGTAACACCAAAGTACCTTACCCTCATGAAGTTCTTCGGAAACTAAGTCAATCGACTAAGTGGCAACAATTGATTACAATGATCTATTTATTAACAAATTAAACAAAAAGTATGTGTCTATGAAAAGGTTGACTTATCTATTACTATGCTTGTTCGCAAGTATAGCGTTCGCAACGGCTCAGACCACGAAGGTGACCGGTACGGTTATCTCGGCGGAAGACGATGGACCTATCATTGGAGCCTCTATCGTAGTAGCTGGTACTACTACCGGTACTGTAACGGATTACAACGGAGCGTTCACCTTGGATGTTCCTTCTAACGCGAAAAAGCTAATCGTTTCCTACATCGGTATGAAATCTGTGGAAGTGGCAGTAAAACCAATCATTAAAGTCACGATGGAGTCCGACTCTCAGAACTTGGATGAAGTCGTGGTTGTCGGTTACGGAACTCAAAGAAAAAAGGATGTGACGAGTGCCATATCTAAAGTAGGAGGTGAAGACTTAAGCAACTTGGCAACAGCGTCTTTCGACTCTCAATTAGCTGGACGTGCCGCTGGTGTACAGGTTACGACTCCTAGTGGCGTATTGGGAAGCGGTCCTCAATTCAAGATCCGTGGTATGAGTACGATCAGTTCTAACTCTCAGCCGTTATTCATCGTAGATGGCATGCCGATCGCCACCGGTGATAACGCCGATGGAAAAACCGGCTTAGGAATGGCTTACGCTTCTTACAATGCGATGTCTGATATTAACCCGAATGACATCGAATCCATTGAAATATTGAAAGACGGTGCGGCTACAGCTATCTATGGCTCCCGTGCGGCAAATGGAGTTGTATTGATCACAACTAAAAAAGGCTCCAAGGGACGTACTCAAGTAACTTACGATGGCTATGTAAGCGCAGCCAGCGCAGCTAAATTGCATGATCTTCTGGGAGCGAAAGATTTCGTGACTATCGCTAACGAGAAATACGAGAACTGGGGAATGAAAGGACAGGCTGTTTACGATCCGAACGGACCGGACACAAACTGGAATGATTATATTTTCCGTACAGGTTTCCAGCACAATCATAGCTTATCCGCCAGTGGTGGTACGGATAAAAGCCAATATTATGTATCATTAGGTTTCACGGAACAAGAAGGTATCATTCGCGCCAATGACTTAAACCGTTTGAGCTTAAAGGCAGATTTGACACAACAAGCGACAAAATGGTTACGCATCGGATTAAATGGCCAGATGACCCGTACCCGGGTTAATGGTGTCATGAATGACGAGAATTCATTGGGTGGCGTAGGTTTCGCCGGCACTCGTATGCTTCCAAACGTATCTGTATTCAATCCGGATGATCCTACTGGTTACAATATCGACGCTGAAAACCGTAAGACATTAGGTCGCGGAAGCAACCTTTCCTATATTGATAATGGTATCCAGAATATCGTCTGGGCATTAGACAATAACGTAAACCGTACGACCAATACCCGTGTATTAGGTGGTGGATGGGCTGAAATCACATTCATGGACGGATTGACTTTAAAGACACAAGCTGGCTTAGACATCTCGAATGTTAAAGATTTCATGGTATGGAACCCGGAATCAGGAGACGGATACGGCTATGGCGGCTTATTGGAAGAAATCAATACCACATACACGAACTGGAACTGGCAAAACGTAATCAACTTTAACCGTACATTCAATGATGTACATAATCTGACGGCGACAGCGGTACAAGAGTACACCCATCAAGAATATGAATATACGGACGCAACCGTGCAACAAATATCCGATGCTTTCTTCACCGACCATATCATTTCCAACACATTTGGTGAGAGATTCGTATCTGGAGGTAAAACGTTTATGGGATTAGCCTCCTATATGTTCCGTGCGAATTACAACTATGATAGTAAATATTATATCGGAGCCTCCGTCCGCACAGACGGCTTATCCAGCCTTCCGAAAGACACCCGCTGGGGTACATTCTGGGGAGGATCAGCCGCTTGGCGTATCTCTCGCGAAAAATTCTGGAGCGAATCAACTATTAATGATTGGTTTAACGACTTACGTATCCGTGCCAGCTACGCTACAATCGGAAACTCTGACCTAGGGAATTATTTCCCTTATCTGGGAACTTACGGGGCGAAGAAAGCAGGATCGAATACAGCTATCGCTTGGAACCGTATGGGTAACAGCCAGCTTAAATGGGAAACAACCGAGACTTTCGATATCGGATTGGATGGCTCTTTCTTTAATAACCGCCTGACATTCGAGCTAGCTTATTGGCAAAAGAACTCCAAAGACTTGGTGTTGGAAGTTCCTACAGCACCTACCGCTGGTATTCCTTACAACTCATATTTTGATAATATCGGTAAGATCAAGAACTCCGGTATGGAATTGACAGTTAACGCTACAATCATCGCTACCAAAGATTGGAACTGGCAAACTAATTTCAACTTCTCCACAGCTAAGAATACGGTGAAGAGCTTATACGGCGGAACAGACATCGTAGACAATTACACAATCATTCGTGAAGGAGAGTCATATAGATCTTTATATGGATATGATTATTACGGCGTAAACGCCGCAAACGGTAATCCGATCTGGAGTAAGGCGGACGGTTCATTAGTGCAATTCGACACATTCGGCTCTTACGACTATGCGGAATATGATCCTTCCAACCCTTCGGATGTCTCCAAGGCTTCTTCCTTGGACGCTAGCGACCGTAAGGTATTAGGTTCATCTATGCCTACTTGGTACGGAGGTTGGAATAATACAGTTTCTTACAAGAATTTCGATTTAAATGTATTCTTCCGCTTCTCCGGAGGTAATAAGATCATGAACGCTTCTCGTCAAAGCGCATTGTTCAATATGGATTTCTCCAACAATGGAACAGAAATCTTAGGCCGCTGGATTTCTCCAGAGCAACCGGGTGACGGCATGACTCCAAAAATCGGTTATGGAGACGCCTCTTCCTTATTCAATGATGGATATACGGATTCACACTTCGTTGAGAGCGGCAATTACCTAAAACTATCGACGTTAGCTTTAGGCTATACACTACCGAAGGCGGTCGTATCCAAACTGAACATGACAAAGATTCGTTTCTATGTTCAAGGACAGAACTTACTCACTATCACAGGTTATTCCGGATTGGATCCTGAGACAAACTCTCGTTTAGGTGTAGATTGGAACGGTATGCCACAGCAACGTTCATTCACTTTTGGAGCGAACATTACATTCTAATTTCACAAACTAAGAAAAGTTACAATTATGTTATACAAGAAATTATATAAAAACATTTCAGTAGTAGCGTTAGGGACAGCCCTGTTCTCGCTACCCGTGTTCACCGCCTGCGAAAGCGACGTCGTAGACCTTGAACCTGTTGACAAATTCTCCGAGCTTACGGCATACGGGACAGAAGAACGTTGCGAGTTAGCCGTAGTCGGAGCTTACGATGCCGCACAATGTGGTATGTACGTAGATCCGAATGACTTTGGGTGGGCACGCGGTTATCCTTTTGGAGCGGCCAGTATATTGCAAGGCGAAATGCGCGGTGAAGATATGAACCTAACCGCCCAATTCTATGATTATACCTATTCCGCAACCTATAACTTGACTACCGCTAATAACGTGGCGATGTGGGAAACCTCTTTCGAGGCTATTAACCGCTATAATACGGTATACGCAGGTATAGAAGGCGCGGTAGCGGCGGGTGTCATAACCGAAGAGAAAGGGAATCAGTACAAAGGAGAATGCCTGTTCTTACGTGCGTTAACCTATCACAACTTGATGATCCATTATGCCCTGCCCTACAACGTAGAAGGTAACAATAACTACGGTATGCCTATTTACACGAAAGCCGTAAACGACCCCAGCCAACTCGCTGAGCAACAAAGCATAGGCCGTTCTACCGTTAAGGAGACTTACGATCAGATATTAAGCGACCTGAATAATGCGGAAAGCATGCTTCCGGACATTATTGATGCTGATAAGATCGGACGTGCGAGCAAAGGTGCCGCCATCGCATTGAAAACGCGCGTATATTTACATATGCGTGATTGGAACAATGTAGTTACTGAAGCTAAGAAACTGGAAGACGGACGTTTCATTCTGGAAACCAATCCTGCCACTCCTTTCGTTTCTTACAAAGACAATCAGGAATCTATATTCTCCATTCCGAATGACTCTCAAGATAACGCATCTGTAAATGGAGCTATGTCCGCTATGATGTCTGCCCGTGAAGGTGGCCGTGCGATGTGCCCGACATCCCCTACCCTTTACAACTCCAAATTCTGGAAAGGGGATGACAAGCGTCGTAACCTCGTCCTTTATCGTGCGTCTGACGATTATTACTTCTGTGATAAATACCAGAATCCCCAAACACGTGAAGAGTACGCCCCGATCCTGCGCTATGCCGAGGTATTGCTAAACGAGGCCGAGGCTGCCGCACGTGCGGGAGACAAGACTCTCGCATTGGAGAAATTGAATCAAGTAAGAGACCGTTCTTTGGCCGACCCCGCTACACAGACGTATAAGGCAAGCGATTTCGCCAACACGAAAGCACTGGTGGAAGCTATCCTTTGGGAGCGTCGCATTGAGTTCCAAGGTGAAGGTCGCCGTTGGGAAGACATTCATCGTTTAGCGGCTGACGACTTGCTGCCGTCCGGTGGTATTCCCGCTAAAATCGAATATAACAATGTGAAGAACCAAGGCGCATTCGTTGTTGGTGGAGAAGTGAAAGCTGAATGGTTCGGCAACAGCAAACAGTTCATCCCGTACACGGATAAACGCTTTATTTGGCCGATTCCATTGAATGATATATTAAGAAACCCCACGCTAGCCGCACAACAGAACGCAGGCTGGTAGAATATAGACACACTCTTATTTTTTACTATGCAGGGGACATGAGAGGGCGAGACCGGGAGGTTCCGCCCTCTTTTCTTTTAAAACGTATTGACATAATAATTCACGGGAAATCATTATCTTTGCACTCTCTAAAAGAGGCTTATTCGTTATTTCGTGATAAATACTAATAAATCAACGATATGATTCTATTCTTTCAATCTTCAACAAAGACGGTGCTGGCTGTAGAGGCCGCGCACGCTTTCTCTCCTGAAGACACTCAAAAACTGGTTTGGTTGTTTAGCGAGGCGACTCCTGTTCAATCAGAAACATTGGAAGGCTGGTACGTAGGGCCACGCCGGGAAATGATTACCCCGTGGAGTACGAACGCCGTTGAAATTACCCAGAACATGGGCCTGACCGGTATTTCCCGTATTGAGGAATATTTTCCTGTTTCTTCTGGCGACACAGATCACGATCCGATGTTGCAACGTATCTACAATGGCTTGAATCAGGAGATCTTCACGATCAGTAAAAAACCGGATCCTATTGTCTACATTGAGGATTTGGAAGTGTACAACCAACAAGAGGGCTTGGCTCTAAGCCAAGAGGAGATCGCTTACTTGAACGAGGTAAGCCAGAAGTTGGGACGTAAGTTGACCGATAGCGAGGTGTTCGGTTTCTCCCAAGTAAACTCGGAACACTGCCGACATAAAATATTCGGAGGTGTATTCATCATCGACGGCGAGGAAAAAGAAAGTTCCTTGTTCAACTTGATCAAGAAAACTTCCGCCGAGAACCCTAATAAATTGGTTTCCGCTTATAAAGATAACGTAGCGTTCAATGAAGGACCGACGGTAGAGCAATTCGCTCCCCTATCCGGTGACAAACCCGATTTCTTCGCCGTAAAAGATATCAAGACGGTTATCTCCTTGAAAGCCGAGACGCATAACTTCCCGACAACCGTTGAGCCGTTCAACGGTGCCGCTACCGGAACAGGTGGTGAGATTCGTGACCGTCTGGGCGGTGGTAAGGCATCCTTGCCGATAGCGGGAACAGCGGTCTATATGACCTCTTACCCTCGTACGGAAGGCGCTCGCGAATGGGAGAAAGTCCTAGACCCTCGTCCTTGGTTATACCAGACTCCGGAGCAGATCTTGATCAAGGCTTCCAATGGCGCTTCCGATTTCGGTAATAAATTTGGCCAGCCGCTTATCTGTGGTTCTTTATTGACTTTCGAGCACACGGAGAACGATAAGAAATACGCTTACGACAAAGTAATCATGCTTGCCGGCGGTGTAGGTTTCGCAAATATGCGTGATGCCTTGAAGGGCGATCCGGAACCGGGCGAGAAAGTGGTTGTGATCGGTGGCGATAACTACCGTATCGGTATGGGTGGTGGAGCCGTCTCTTCCGTAAACACGGGGCAATATACAAGCGGTATCGAGTTGAACGCCGTACAGCGTGCCAACCCGGAAATGCAGAAACGTGCGGCTAACGTGATCCGTGCGATCGCCGAGTCTGACGAGAACCCGATCGTCTCTATCCATGACCATGGTGCGGGTGGACACCTCAACTGCTTGTCTGAGTTGGTGGAGGCTACCGGCGGACACATCGATATGAGCAAATTGCCGATTGGTGACCCGACTCTCTCAGCGAAGGAGATCGTAGGAAACGAGAGCCAAGAGCGCATGGGCTTATTGATGAAAGAAGAAGATGTAGCCCGTGTAAAACGTATCGCGGATCGTGAACGTGCCCCGATGTATGTGGTAGGCGAGACTACTAACGACATGAAGTTTGTCTTCGAACAAGCGGACGGCGTAAAACCTATCGATATCAAGCTGGAATATATGTTCGGTAAACCGCCTAGAACGGTTATGACAGACCATACGGTCACTGAATCTTATCAACCGGTTGTTTACAAAGAATCCGAACTTCACCATTATTTGGAGAACGTACTTCAATTGGAGGCCGTAGCCTGCAAGGATTGGTTAACAAACAAAGTAGACCGTTCCGTAACCGGTAAGATCGCCCGCCAGCAATGTCAAGGTGAATTACAATTGCCGTTGAGCGACTTAGGTGCCGTAGCGTTGGATTACCGCGGGAAAGCTGGTATCGCAACTTCTATCGGTCACGCTCCCCAGGTAGCCATGGTTGATCCGGCCGCCGGTTCCGTTATGGCAATCGCCGAGTCATTGACCAATATCGTATTCGCTCCGCTGACAGATAAGTTGGAGAGCGTATCCTTAAGTGCCAACTGGATGTGGCCGTGCCGTAACGAAGGTGAGGATGCCCGTCTGTACACAGCCGTACAAGCCGCTTCCGACTTCGCTTGCAGCTTAGGTATTAATATCCCGACCGGTAAGGACTCCTTATCCATGACGCAGAAATATGGCGACGATAAGGTGATCGCCCCGGGTACGGTGATTATCTCCGCAGGTGCAGAGGTTAGCGATATCAAGAAAATCGTCTCCCCGGTAGTAGCTCAAGACAAGAATACATACATTTATTATATAGACTTCTCTTTCGATACCTTGAAGTTGGGTGGTTCCGCTTTCGCTCAAGCTTTGAACAAGCTGGGTAATGAGGTTCCGACCGTGAAAGATCCGGAATACTTCCGTGACGCTTTCAACGCCGTACAAGATGCGATCGAGAAGAGACTCATCCTTGCCGGACACGATATCTCAGCGGGAGGTATGATCACCGCCCTGTTAGAGATGTGCTTCGCCAACGTAGAGGGTGGTTTGGATGTCAACTTGGATAAGATCTCCGAGAGCGATATCGTGAAGATCCTGTTTGCCGAGAATCCGGGTATCTTGGTTCAGGTAAAGGACAAGAAGGCATTCGAAAAGTTGATGGAAGAAGCTGGCGTAGGTTTCGCCATCATCGCCAAACCGACCGACGAGCGCCATGTATTGGTATCGAAAGACGGCATCCAATATCACTTCGGCATCGACTATATGCGTGACGTATGGTACGAATCTTCTTATAAACTGGATGTAAAGCAGAGCGGAAGCGTTTGTGCCGGAAACCGTTTCGAGAACTATAAGATGCAGCCCGTACAGTACAAGTTCCACAAGGACTTTACCGGAAAGCTTTCTTCTTACGGACTCTCAGCCGAACGCCGCGCTCCGAACGGCATCAAGGCTGCGGTAATCCGTGAGAAGGGTACGCAATGCGAGCGTGAGACAGCTTACGCCTTGTATCTGGCTGGTTTCGACGTGAAGGATGTCCATATGACGGACTTGGCTAGCGGACGTGAGACTTTGGAGGATGTAAACTTCATCGTATTCTGCGGTGGTTTCTCCAACTCCGACGTATTAGGTTCCGCCAAGGGCTGGGCCGGCGGTTTCTTGTATAACGAGAAAGCCAAGAAAGCGATCGACAACTATTACGCACGTAAAGATACGTTGAGCATGGGTATCTGTAACGGTTGCCAGTTGATGGCCGAGTTAGGCTTGGTTTATCCGGAGCACGAGAAAAAGCATAAGATGGTTCACAATGATTCCCATAAGTTCGAGTCTAACTTCGTTAGCTTGGAGATCCCGAAAAACAACTCCGTAATGTTCGGCTCCTTGAGCGGCACGAAGTTGGGTGTATGGGTAGCTCATGGTGAAGGTAAGTTCGAGTTCCCCTACGAGGAGAAGGAGTACAACATCATCGCTAAATACAACTACGATGGCTATCCCGCCAACCCGAACGGTTCTCCTTGGTCCGTTGCCGGTGTTTGCTCAAAGGACGGCCGCCATTTAGCCATGATGCCTCACCCCGAACGTGCGATCTTCCCTTGGCAGTGCGGTTATTACCCCGCCGACCGTAAGGAGAACGACGAGGTCACTCCATGGATCGAGGCGTTCGTGAACGCTCGCAAGTGGATCGAGAATAATAAGTAAAAATAACAGGGGTTGTTTTTAGCGTTCTTTGAACCTTAAAAACAACCCTTGTTTCTATATCTCCTTAAAGTTTCTTGGTAACCGCCTTTTGATTGAACTCATCCACACGGTAGAATAGACTTTACAACGAATCCACGATTTTAATATCCAAGCCGGTACAGGGGGGATTATCGGTAACTATTACTTTATACAACCGTAATATCCCTGCAACACCCCGCTAATATCTTTGCCTCCGAAATTAATAGACACAGAATTTAATAGAAGAATCATGGAAAGGTTATTTAAAATCAGAATCTTTACGGTTATGTTCTTTTTAGCCGTAGCTTCTATAGCAGCGAACGCTAAAGAAAGTAAGAAGGAAGGTGACAATTATCATGCAAAGCAAATTCTCATCGTAGGTTTGCACGATAACGTGAAATCAAACTATTTCTACAATGGGATGATCGCCGAAGAGACCGGTATGAAAGCGGATAGTATCGACCAAACGTATAATACGATCATCGCCGAGAATATCGCCGCATCCGTAAAGAACGGAGATTGCAAGTTTATTCCGGCAAACGCTACACAAGTGACCGGACAGGTACTGAATGAGATCAAGGTTAACGGGGAGAGCGAGGATTGCTATTCCGATCTTTCAGCCGTGCCGACCGAAGAGTTACAAAAGGTATTGGATAATGCTGACGCTGATTATCTGCTAGTATTAAACCAGCATTATCTTAAATGGCAAGACCAACCCTTGCGCACGCTTTTCCATATCGTCAGCTATACCTTATTCGACAAAGATAAAAATGAGGTATATAGGGGGAATAACTTCTTTACCTGCATGAATCTTGAGAACCCGGATAAACTCAGAAAGAGCAGCCGCAAGAGTTCATCCAAGATAGCATCTACCATTATCAAGACTTTGGACGAGGACTAACCTTCTTTTTTATAGACACATTTATAATTTTCTCGTTGAGCCTAATGGATATCCTTCATTAGGCTTTTTTCTTTATTTAAACCTACACACGGATGTAATCTCTTTGCAAAACCGGACATTTACTTTTGCGCCGTAAAAGATATTTAGGTTTAATTTTAAAAAGATTATTATGAGGATGTTTAACAAACTTACATGCAGGCTGCTTGCCTGTTTGTTATTTTTTAATTGCTTGCCGGCTCTCTTGTCTGCGCAAGGAACGCAAGCGATTATCACCGGTACGGTCATGGATAATAAAGGGGAATCGGTGATCGGAGCCACGATCCAAGTCAAGAATGAATCTACCGGATTCTTCACGGGTTCTATCACGAACGATAAAGGAGAATACACCATCAAGCAGCTTCCGCTAGGTTCTCCTTATACCGTTACAGCTTCTTATATCGGTTATGGAGAACAGAAAAAGACAGGATACGCATTGAACCAAGGGGATATGCTTCGAGTGGATTTCAAGCTGGCGGAGGAATCGGTGGAGATACAAGCCGTCGAGGTAGTCGCTAATTCCTTGAAGAACATGGTTCCGAAGATCGGTGCGGCAACATCTATCTCCGCTCAAAATATCACGAAGCTTCCTGTAAACGGCCGTAACTTCACATCCCTAATGGATCTCTCGCCATTGAGTAGCGGAGGAAATATCGCCGGGCAATTATCATCCTCAACGAATTACACCATCGACGGTATGACGGCTAAAGGAACCGTAGCGAGCGGAACGACTTCCGGCGCTTATACGATATCCATGGAAGCCGTCCGCGAATTTGAGGTGGTAACCAATCAATATGACGTGACCAACGGACGTTCCGGGGGCGGCACCGTGAGCGCTGTCACGAAATCAGGAACCAATACTTTCACCGGAAGTGTATTCGGATTCGGTCGTGCCGATTGGTTATCCAGCTCCTATGATATACGGGGAAATAAATCGACTTCCGACTTCTCTACCTATCAATATGGTTTCTCTTTGGGAGGCCCGATCGTGAAAGACCGTGCGCACTTCTATGTCGTATGGGATCACCAACAGGATTCCCGTCCGATTTATATAGCGGATATCAAGACGGCGGCGGACGAGTCTCGCTATAATGTCACTCAATCTACGCTAGACCGTTATCTGGATATCGCCCGTACTAAATACGGAGTCTCCAATGATCCTCAATTCGGGGAGTTCGGCAAGAAGAAGCAGACGAACGCAGTCTTCGCCCGTATCGACTGGCAGTTGAACGCTACCAACTTGTTAACCATTCGCAATAATTTCATCAACGAGGATAATAAACAGAGCGAGAGCGATAACTCCAGCATCAATCTTTACGAGGTTTGGATCGATCGCAAATCGCATAACAACAGCTTACTCGCTACCTTACGCTCGGTATTAAGCCCGAAACTGACCAATGAGTTGAAGCTTCAACATTTCTTGGTTTACGAGGCCACGACCCCGAACAAGCAATTGCCAAGTTCTAATATTCCGAGAGCAATCGTAGAGAACGTGGAATCTATTTCTGGTGACAAGAGCATGTACACTTCCATCCAACTTGGAGGTCAACGCTACGCTCCCGAACATTTTAAGGATAATGTACTTCAATTGGTAGACAATATGTATTATAATACGGACCGCATCAACTATACATTCGGAGCGGACTTCATGTACACCAATATGAAATCACTCTACGGCAGTGAGATGAACGGACGGTTTTATTTCACGGGACTGGATAATTTCGAGCATATGACTCCTTACCGCTATGCCCGGGAAATCGCCTTGGTAGATGATCCTACCGTAAAGATGAATACCTTGAACTCCGCTATCTACGGACAATTACAAACGAAGCTTTTCACCGGATTCGAGGTCATGGCCGGTATCCGTGCGGATTATACCCGTTATTTCAACCACGCGAACTTTAACCAGACTGTTTATGACGAACTAGGCTTACGTACGGACAACGTAATCTCCACCTTCCAGTTGCAACCCCGCGTTCAATTCACGTGGGACGTGAATGATAAACATCAAGATATTATCCGCCTTGGCGCCGGTATCTTCGGTTCGGATTTAAACAACTATTCCATGATCAACAATATGCTGTTCGACGGTACGAAGGTAGCGTCCGTGGATATACAAGGCAATTTGGTTCCGACACCGAATTTCCCGGCATACCGCAAAGATCCTTCTACCGCTCCGGGCGTTGATTTATTCAACAACCCGAATATCCAAAAGATCAGCACGATCAATATGAATAGTAAGGATGCCCGTGTACCGGTAGTATATAAGTTGAACGCCAGCTACACGCATTTCTTCTCCGATCGCTTGCGGGTAGGTATCAGTGCTTACGCCAACTGGGCACGCCATAATTATATGTACGTAGACCGTAATATGGTGGATGAGCCTTACTTCCGTATCGCCGCCGAGGGGAATCGTGGCGTGTTCGTCCCCGCCGAGAGTATCAATACTAAGAACGGAGCTACCGACTGGATGCAAGGACGTAAAAGTAATAAGGTAGGCCGTGTGCTGGAATTAATCAGCGATGGAAAAATCAACCAATATGCGTTCGTGGTAGATGGAACTTGGCGTTATTTCAAGGATGGCGAGCTTTCTTTCAGCTATACGTGGAACGATTCCAAGGATAACACCTCTTACAACGGTAACGTAGCGAATACAGCGACTCTAGCCTTGATGGTAAAAGATGATCCTCGTGATTTGAGTACCATGACTTACTCGGACAACCAATTCCGCCATAAGGTCGTATTCTACGGTACGGCTCCTTCTTTCTGGGGAATCAGCGTAGGCTTGCGTTTCTCCGGGATCGGTGGAACCCGCTACTCTTTAGCGGTTAGTGGTAATATGAACGGTGATTTCGTATCATCCAACGACTTGGCTTATATCTATGACCCGAACGATAGTAATACGCCTCAATATCTTCGTGAGGGTATCCAAGCGATCTTGGACAATCCGGAAGCGGAGAAGAGCGTAAAAGATTATATCCGTAAAAACTATGGGAAGGTTGCCGAGCGTAACGGTGGCGTAAATGGCTTCTACGGTACTTTCGATTTGCGCTTGAACAAGAACTTCAAGATCTATAAGACTCATTCCATCGAGGCCTCGATAGACTTTTTCAATTTCCTGAATATGCTGAACAAGGACTGGGGTGCCGGACATAATCTAGGCAAGCAGAATATCTACTCCATCAAGAGTTTTGACGCGGAGAAGAAGCAATACGTATATAACGTAAACAAAAACACGGGTGTATCCAATATGAACGGAAACCCTTGGCAGATTCAAATCGGCGTACGTTATAAATTCTAACTAACATATTCTATATTCAAATCATAAAAAAAATTACGATGAAGAAACAATTCTTATCATTCACGCTTTTACTTGCGTTATCCACTTGGATAGCGCAAGCCGCTACCGTAAGAGGCACTGTATCCGATACGGCAGGGAAACCGCCACAAGGGCGAGGCGGTACGTTCGTCGATG